>Ga0105097_10000198_pt1 | contig 25626 bp, 20 predicted proteins | sample PPLLak12cMay2015_FD_87035 | JGI IMG/M metagenome (GOLD analysis project Ga0105097, IMG submission 87035) | Freshwater sediment microbial communities from Prairie Pothole Lake near Jamestown, North Dakota, USA - PPLs Lake P7 Core (1) Depth... | ecosystem: Environmental > Aquatic > Freshwater >...
CAAGTTCATGGTCGAGCCTTGCCTTTATTTCTTCAGACAGTGTTCCGTAAATCTGCTTTGCATTATCGTAACAGAGCCGCGTCAGAAATTCTTCAGGAGTTGACCAGTCCGGCGTCTTAAAATGCGGCGAATGTTTTTTCTTAAGGTCCATCTCGATGTTGCATTTCTCTGCTATTTCCAATGTATTATCGCAGGCTTCCGGGGCATCTTCAAAAAGCTCGCGCATCTGGCGAGGGTCTTTTAGAAAAACATCCGTTGGGTAAATGAGCCTCGTGGGATCGCTGGTCACTTTACCGCTGCTGATGCAGCAGAGACAATTATGCGCCTCGTAATCTTCCTCCTCAAGAAAATGGACATCATTTGTTGCAACAAGCCCCACCCCCATCTTTTTTGCCAAATCGACTAATGCCTGATAAACTTTCAGGTCATCACCTGTATGTTTTTGAATCTCGATAAAGAACCTGTCGGGGCCGAATATCTTCAGGAAGCCCTCGACAGCAGCAGTTGCTCCTATTTCGTCTCCTGCTGCCAGAAGCGATGCAACTTCACCCTTAAGACATCCTGTAGTAACAATCAAGCCTTCGTTATATTTAGCGAGGACCTCTTTATCGATTCGAGGCCGGTAGTAAAAACCTTCGACGAATCCTGTACTGGATAGCTCTATCAGGTTGCGGTATCCGGTGTAATTCTGTGCGAGCAGAACTAAATGATATGCTGCATCGCTTATGCTGCTTTTCTGTCTCGACAGCCTGCTGCCCGGGGCGATATAAGATTCCATTCCTATAATCGGTTTGATGCCCGCAGCTGTTGCCTTGATGTAAAATTCCACCGCTCCGAAAATATTTCCGTGGTCGGTAACAGCAACAGAATCCATCTTGAGCTTTTTGCACCGCTCAAGAAGACGCTCGAAAGTAATCGCACCATCGAGAAGCGAATACTGACTGTGCAAATGAAGATGTGTAAATCCCTTACCTGCCATTTTTCAAGACATCCTTATCGTATGATTACTTTTTTTCTTATAATAAGAACGGGTCGGCTTTATGTCAAGCAGGTAAATTTTTTTACGCGATAAGAATTACCAATTCACAAACCAGTTATTCGCCATAATCGCCAAATCTGCAAAATCAATATCCCAGTCTCCATCAATATCCCCCTCAGGCCCGATTACGTCGATGGATGCGTTTAATGTTGCATCTGTAACAGCTTCTGCATAAGTCGTTTCAGTCGGAACAGCTGAAACATCCACAAGAAGCGATGAAATCCTGTAAGTTACTCCAAACTCCAATCCATAATCCGCCAAATCAATTTGCTGCTCATAGTTTGTCGAAACATCTTCGTTCCATACCTGCTTTTGATGAACCCAGAGATCTATCATTTCAAGCGGTTCATATCGGTTGAGTACAATTTGAGCGAAGCTTCTCGCCGATGCCTGCCCCTGCATATCAAGGGCAAAAAGACGATAGTTATGAATAAATTTTAGGAAAAACACTCCCTGTGGAATCATACCAGTCTGGCCCGGCTCACCATCAAGGACAAAATTGTTGTCGCAGCTTGCACTTGTCTGGCTTTCCCCAAAAGCATTCGGGGCGGCGTTTTCCACATCAAGCCTGCTGAAAGTGCGCAAATGATTTATACCGCTATGCCCCATCGCCTGAGCAAAAATCTGGTAATTGTTCTGATCAGGGTATTTTCTTTCCATCGAAAGAAATACGGGAAAGTCACCGCCATTCTGGTTGATTAAATCTATAACAGCAGTGCAGGGATCCCCACCTATAAAGGCCAACAGCCTATCTTCAACCGATTGTACAAGGTCATTCGCATCGAACAGAACTCCATAACGGCATGCTCGTGCAAAGCCCGACATCGGTGTCGGCTGATTGTTACTTTCGCCATATCCGTGAAAATCTTTGAAGGCATCAGACTTCCATAAGAAACGCTTTACAGAAGCTATCTGTCCTCTATCTATCGTAATCTGTATGCGGTTGGCCTGAACAACGACAGTTCCGCCTCCACCACCGCCTTCCATAGCTCCTGTAACATCGACGAATCCGCCCGCCCGATTCGGGTCTCGGCTTATCACCCCCCGGACGTTAAATTCGCTGCTGACATTATTCCAAGTGCTCTGGCCGGTTCTGGGATTCATATCGGCATTGACTAACCAGAGATAGGTGATTGTATCATCAAATTCGGGCAGAACTGATGCATCAGGTATATTGCCTCTGGTTTCGATAACAAAGGTAAGCTGTTCACCATTTTTTTCCACCCGGGCGCTTATTATATCTGTGTAGGCATCTATGTTCATATCAACAGGGTCTGTCAACTGGCCGATTATCTGACCTGCCTGGATTTGATTTGCCAGAGCGGCAAGAATGAAAAGAAATGTGATTTTTTTCATTTCCCAATCCTCCTGCAAACTATGTTAAATATCATTTCAATGTACTAAAACGACTTAAAGCTATATTATTTTATCATGAAAAGCCCTTTTTGCAAATAAAAACTTTACTTGCAAAAACCATAATATTTTATTATCATATCATTAAAATTAATAACAGGCAGCCAGGGGAGCTAAAAGGCTGTATTGGCCGAAAGCTGAGATTGCCCCAGCAGTTTTTTTAATCGAACTGCTGAGGCAGACCCTACGAACCTGATCGGGTTAAGACCTGCGAAGGAAGGCTCAACTAACAGGATTTTTGAGGCACTCCTTTGCAGGGGTGCCTTTTATTTTGGCGGCGAAAATGCCAGATATAAATAAAAAATTAAAACAGGCGACGGTCGCAATAGCCGGTCTCGGCGGGCTTGGCTCGACAGCTGCTATGGCCCTTGCAAGGGCCAATATAGGCAGGCTTATTATTGCCGATTTCGATAAAGTCGAAATTAGCAATTTAAACCGCCAGCAGTATTTTCTCGACCAGGTTGGGCAGGAAAAAGTCGCAGCCTTGACAGCGAATCTTCTTCGAATCAATCCAGAACTGAAGATTACAGGTTATCAGCAAAAGCTGACTGAAGAAAATATTCCGAAGCTTTTTGCCGATGCCGATGTGATTGCTGAATGTTTCGACAAGGCCGACCAGAAACAAATGATTGTCCAGACCGTCCTGGCAAAAATGGAAAAAGCCGTTATAGTTTCAGCAAGCGGCCTTGCAGGTTACGGCAGCAGCAACCAGATACTCACCCGAAGGATTTCGAAACGACTTATCCTTGTCGGCGATAACCAGAGCGGAATCGATACAGGCCTGCCTCTGACCGCACCGAGGGTCTGGATTGCTGCAAGCCAACAGGCAAACGCAATTATTGAAATACTGATTGATGAAATTATAAAATAAAGAATCGAGAAGGATATTTTTGCAGGTTAATATATGAACACATTAAAAATTAACGGCAGTGAAAGGCAATTTCCCGATGGAACTCCGGGAACACTGGCTGAGCTGCTTAAAAAATTGAATGTCAAAGCCGAAACGGTTGTTGCGGAAATCGATGGTCAAATAATCGAGCGTGACAGGTTTTCAGCAACGAAATTAACAGAGGGACAAAAAATTGAATTAGTCAGATTTGTCCCCGGAGGCTGATAAATGGAAAAACTGATAATCGCTGGAAAAGAATTTAATTCACGATTGCTCGTAGGCACAGGCAAATTTTCATCGTCTGCCGTTATGGCACAGGCACTTGACGCAAGCGGCTGTGAAATTGTCACCGTTGCCCTTCGGCGTGTCGATATAGAAAACGAAAACGATGATACGTTAAGCGCCATCGACAGGAAAAAATACCTGCTGCTACCGAATACTTCCGGCGCAAGAAGCGCAGAAGAAGCAGTCCGGCTTTCAAGGCTTGCCCGCGCCGCTACTTCAATCAACTGGGTAAAGCTCGAAGTAACACCCGACCCTTACTATCTTCTGCCAGACCCTGTTGAAACTCTAAAGGCGGCTGAAATTCTTGTGAAGGAAGGATTTGTGGTGCTGCCATACATTAATGCTGACCCAATCCTTGCAAAAAGACTTCAGGATATCGGTACAGCAACCGTAATGCCCTTAGGCAGTCCAATCGGAACTAACCAGGGATTGAAGACCCGTGCGGCAATCGAAATAATCATCGAGCAGGCAAATGTCCCTGTAGTCGTTGATGCAGGTCTCGGCCTGCCCTCACACGCGGCTGAGGCAATGGAGATAGGGGCCGATGCTGTCCTTGTCAATACTGCGATAGCAACTGCTGATAATCCTGCCCAGATGGCGAAGGCTTTTAAGCTGGCGGTCGAAGCCGGAAGATTGTCTTATCAAGCTGGAGCAGCATCATCGAGCAAAAAGGCAAGCGCCTCAAGTCCTTTGACAGGTTTTTTAAGAGACCAGTAAAATGTCCGCTGAGAATATAAAATCTATATTAACAGAAAAGATGCTCGATGGAGACGGCCAGACGCTGCAGCAAGTCCTTCAACAAGAAACAAACGCGGATGTTGAAAAGGCATTAACTGACAGGCCTGGTTCCTATAGCTTCCAAAAGCTTCTCGCTCTTATATCACCTGCTGCTGAAAATTATCTCGAAGAAATGGCACAAGCTGCTCATAAGCTGACCATTCAGCGATTCGGCAAGACAATCAGACTTTATGCGCCGCTGTATCTTTCAAACTACTGCATAAACAGCTGCCTTTACTGCGGATTCAATAACAACAGCACCTCCGAAAGAAAGAGGCTGACAATCGAACAGGCTATAGCAGAAGCTGACATACTTGCGTCGGAAGGATTCAGTGACATTCTTTTTGTTTCAGGTGAAGACAGGGAATTTATTTCAATTGATTACCTTTCGAAGCTTTCGGAAAAACTCCGAGAGAAATTCAGCTTCATCGCCGCAGAAATTTACCAGCTTAACACCGATGAATATAAAAAACTTTTCGAAGCAGGCATCGAAGGCGTAACGATTTATCAGGAAACTTATAACCGCAAGGCTTATGCGTATTTTCATCCCGCAGGCCCAAAATCTGATTATGACCGACGTCTTGCAGCATCAGATTCCATTGCACAGGCAGGAATGAGAGAAATAGGATTAGGCGCTCTGTTGGGCCTTGCGGATTTCCGGCTCGAAACTCTCGCCCTTGCAGAGCACGCACACCATCTTATGAAAAGATACTGGCAATCTCGCATCTCATTTTCATTTCCGCGGCTTCGTCCCGCTGACAGTGTCCGCTGCCAGTTCAAGCATCAGCTCAGCGACAAAAATCTCGTGCAAATGCTGACGGCACTTCGCTTGTGCTTTGCAGATGCCGGTCTTGTCCTCTCGACTCGCGAAAGGCCGCAATTAAGAGACCATCTCATAATGCTCGGTATAACCAAAATGTCCGCAGGCAGCAAAACCAATCCGGGCGGTTACTCGAAATATTCTGACAGTCTTAGCCAGTTCGAAATCGCAGACGAAAGAAGCCCCGCACAAATCGCTGAACTCATTAAGTCACACGGCTTTGAACCTGTCTGGAAAGACTGGGACAAATCCTTCATCGGATCAAAAAAAATATTTCGTTGAAGGCCTTATAAACAAACCTGCAAGCCGTTTCCCCTCAAATAGCAGCGAAAATGCTTGAAATTATAGGACAAATTTTGTATATTATTAACAATGCGGTTTAGTATAAAATCTTACATTAAATTTTACATACCCGCTGTTGTTGTCCTGCTCACACAGGCGGCAATACCTGTTTTTTCTCAGTGCGATTTTCAATGGAAAAATGGTCAGGGTTTTCCGGGCATCATAGGGACGGTCTTTGCAATGACAACCTGGGACCCTGACGGCGCCGGTCCAAAATCTGAGCTGCTTATCGTCGGAGGAGTTTTTTCAATGGCAGGAAATGCCTTCGCCAATAATATTGCAGCCTGGGACGGCACAAACTGGCATCCGCTATCAAGCGGCACCGACGGCCAAGTCGTTGCCCTGGCGGTTTATAACGGCCAGCTTGTCGCAGGCGGTTTCTTTGACACAGCAGGCGGCGTTACAGTGAACCATATCGCCAAATGGAACGGCTCAACCTGGCAGGCGTTCAGTACCGGAACAAATGATGCTGTATATGCACTGACGGTTTATAACACCAAACTTATTGCAGGCGGAAAATTTACAACTGCCGGCGGCACCTCAGCAGCACATATCGCTTCCTGGAACGGCAGCACCTGGCAGGCATTGGGCACCGGGACTGATGCCGAGGTAAGCAGCCTTACAGTTTTCAATAATGAATTAATTGCCGGCGGGTGGTTTACAACTGCAGGCAGCGCAAGCGTTAGAAATATCGCCCGATGGAATGGGACCACCTGGAATTCACTCGGCACAGACGTTGATTTTCCGGTTTATGCATTGACAATTTATAACAATCAGCTAATTGCCGGCGGCGATTGGGCTGATGATGAATTTGCACCGACACAATTCGCTGCTTCCTGGAACGGAAGCTCCTGGCAAAATCTTGGAGAGTATCTCGATGATATAGTCCTAACATTAACAGTTTACAACGGCAATCTTATTGCGGGAGGCTGGTTTCTCGGCAATGTCTCAAAATGGAACGGCAGCACCTGGCTAATTCTCGGAGAAGGCACAGACGCTCCGGTGGAAACTCTTGCTGTTTATAATGGAAACCTTATAGCCGGAGGAGATTTCTCTAATGCAGACCTTAAACCAGCCAAGGGTATTGCCAAGTGGAATGGTTCAGAATGGTCACCTGTCGGTGACGGGATAGATCAAAAAGTCAACACGCTAACTGTTTTTAACGGCAGCCTGATAACTGGAGGCTCTTTCTTAACAATCGGCGGAGTCAATGCAAACAGGATTGCGCAATATAATGGTACCACCTGGAGTTCTCTCGGAAGCGGATTTAATCAGGATGTGGAGGCATTGACAGTCTATAACGGCCAACTTATTGCTGCTGGAAAATTTACTCATTCGGCAACTGCAGATACAAATTATATCGCCAAATATAACGGTGCATCCTGGCAGCCGCTCGGCGAAGGAATGAACGCGGTTGTTCACTCAATTACAGTCTATAACGGACAGCTGATTGCAGCAGGTGAGTTTACAAAGGCAGGCACAGTAAACGCAAATTATATCGCTACCTGGAACGGAGCAAACTGGCAGGCTCTTGGCAGCGGATTTAATCAATATGTCGAGGCATTGACCGTATATAACAACAAATTAATTGCCGCAGGCAACTTTACAAAATCCGGCATTACCAATCTAAATAGAATTGCAATGTGGGACGGTGCAAACTGGCAGCCGCTCGCAGGAGGCCTGAACAATACCGTCGAATGCCTGACGGTTTATGACGGCAGGCTAATCGCCGGCGGCTGGTTTACAACAGCAGGAATTGTCAATGCTGACTATATTGCCGCCTGGAACGGCACAGCCTGGCAAAGCCTCAATAGTCAGATGGACAGCGGCGTCCTTGCCCTTACCAATTTCAATGGAAATTTAATTGCAGCAGGCAGCTTTACCCACGCAGGCGGAAGCGATGCAAATTCCATCGCCCAATGGAACGGGATAAGCTGGGCATCACTCGGCAACGGCATTGCAGGAGGCTCAGGTCTTTCCCTAACATCTTATCGGGGTGATTTAATTGCTGGCGGCTCATTCACAACAGCCGGCGACAAGATTTCCTGCTTTCTCGCTTCCTGGGGACTTTCGGTTGTCTATATCGGTGACCTAAATCACGACTGTGCTGTAAACGAAGAGGATTTATCCTGGCTCACCGATAACTGGCTCGCACTTGACTGTGAATATACAGGTTTCTGCTATGGAACTGATTTGAACTACGACCGTAAAGTTAATTTCTCTGACCTTGCTTTTCTTGCTGTCAACTGGCTGAAAGGTTCCTGAATATTCTAATGTCTTAAGGCATCATCTCCTTTGTCATCCTTAAAGGCCAGGCCTTCGAAAAACCTCCGAAGTTAGTGTCCCCATCGGCCTGCTCATTCGCCCAGATAGAGCCGGCGCTTCCGTCGGCAAAAGCAATATTTGCCAATCCTCTGTTTCTGTCTGCTCCGGGGGGATTGTGATAAGTGGCAAACGAATCGGTGTAAATATTTGACGTGTAAGGCTTCGAGCGAACAAGCAGATTATTATCATTGAACTCGAAATTGCTCAGATTATATCGTGCGCCTCTTGATTTATTTACAAGCCATAAATTCTCTTCGCTGAAAAAGAATACTTCGGAAGGTTTTCTGACCAGCGTAAAACGTTCGACAACATTTCCGCCGAACTGGGCACCATAGCCGGGTTTGCCAAAATAAGCATTCATGCTGTAGCTGCATTTATATATAAGGCTCATATTCTTGCAATACATATAGAATGCCGGGCACATATGGACTTCCTTTGCTTTTATATACTTCCAAAATGGGCCATCTGGCTCCGGCAGCTTGGCGAAAGTATAAGGATTTGTGATAGCCATATTTTTATACAGCCAGGTATATGGGTCGGGAAAGCGCTCATCATTTTCAGCAAGATACATTGTGCCTGCCAGTGCATACTGATGCAGGTTCGAGCGGCATACAATTGTCTTGGCCTGCTGGCGCGCTTTTGTAAGGGCTGGAACAAGAATGCTTATCAGAAGCGCGATAATGGCAATCACCACGAGCAGTTCCACTAATGTAAAGGCCTTTGTTTTCCTCACAAAAAATGCCCTTTCAAGGCTCTTGGGGCTCCTTCCAGCTTATTCTGCGTGTTGCTTTCAAACCGGAAACAACCGTTGATACCAGCATAATCACCAACACTGCCGATGTTATAAATGACCAGATAAATGCCTCATCAAAATGTGCATACTTGATAACTACGGTTCCGATGGCAAAAGACTGAAGGAACATCTTTATTTTACCGGATGCTGTTGCAGCAAAATTGATGCCCCTCGCCTCAGAGATATGACGAAGAATAGTTACATACACCTCCCTTAAGATAATCACCGCAGCAACTGCCCAGTGAATGACCGAAAGCTGCAGAGGGGAAAAAGTGTACATTTTCGGCTCACCGATTATCGCAAAACAGATGAACGAGCCGCATACGAGGATTTTATCGAAAAGCGGGTCAACCATGCGTCCGAACTTGCTTGTTACACCAAGACGCCGGGCAACCTCGCCATCGACAACGTCGGTAAGGCCGGCAATTACAAAAATGATAAACGCTATATCAAGAAATAATTTCTTGTCTTTAACGGAAGGCGACACAAGAATCATTATCAAAAAGACCACTGTCAGCACCAGCCGCCCGAAAGTCAGTATGTTAGGAATAAGTTTCAGCATAACGATAAGTTTAATATCCCAATTTATTAAATTCAATACTAAACTTGTTCGACGATTAAATCATAATCCTTTGAGCCGATTACTTTTGTCTGGATAAATTGGCCGAGTTTGGCTTTGCATTTTTTTATGATGCAGATGCTGTCAATCTCAGGAGCCTGGCCATAGAACCGGCCTTCAGCAGCGCCATCCTTGCGAATTGCATCAACCAGACAGGTCAATTTACTGCTGAGCCTTTGCCTGTTCTTTTCAAAGGCGATATGCTGCTGGGTCAGCATAAGCTGGTCGAATCTTTCCTGTTTGACCTTTTCGGGAACCTGGCCGGGCAATTTAGCAGCAGCTGTGCCGGATTCGGGATAAAATTTGAAACAGCCGAGGGCATCGAACCTCGCCCATTTTACGAAATCAATAATCTGATCGAACTGCTTTTCGGTCTCAGAAGGAAAGCCGACTATCATTGTTGTTCGCAAGATAACATCAGGCATAGAGTCCCTCAATTTTTCAATGAGCCTGTAGAGATGTTCCTGTTTATCGGGCCTTCGCATCGCCCTTAAAATGTCCTCGTTTATATGCTGAAAGGGTATATCGAGATAATGCACAATTTTTTTACTATCCCGTATTACATCGATAAGCCTGTCTGTAATCCCTTTTGGGTAAAGATACATCAGCCGTATCCATCGAGGCCCGCTTAGTTCTTCGAGTTTCTTTGCCAATAAAGGGAGGCCATCCTGTCCTGATAAATCGGGATTCAAGTCCCTGCCCCAGCGGGTTGTGTCCTGTCCGATAACAATTAATTCGACGACTCCGGACTTTGCAAGCTCGCCTGCCTCAGACACAATCATATCAAGGGGCTTACTTCGAAACCTGCCGCGAATGGATGGGACGGTGCAAAAGGAACAGCACCTGTCGCAGCCCTCGCTGATTCTAAGGTAGGCACGATGTGAAGGCCCGATAAGCAGCCTGGACCTGTCATCGAAGATTGCATCATAAGGCCTGTCGAGATATTCCGAAGCCCCCCTGCCGTCGAGGACGTTTTCGATGATGGAAGCTATACGGTCACGGCTGCCGAGGCCGACTAAGCAATCGATGCCGGAGACTTCGTTGAATAAATCTTCCTTGAGACGCTCTGTCAGACAGCCGGCAACGATTAACTTCTTTATATGCCCTTTCTTTTTGTGCTTTACGGCTTCTTTAATCGCCTCAATGGCCTCAAGCTTTGCCGGCTCGATGAAGCCGCAGGTATTAATCACTACGGCGTCCGCCTTAAACGGGTCCTCGCTTATCGCAAAACCCGAACGGGCAATCAGGGCAAGCATCTTTTCGCTGTCCACTGCATTTTTGGGACAACCGAGTGCAATAAAACCTACTTTTTGCAACTTTTTTTGATTTTTTTTCATTTTTTAAAATATTTTACAAAAATTTTCGCCAATTCTGCCTGTTTCACGCATTTAAACAATAGAAGTTTAAGCTGTAATAATAACAGTTAAACTTTTTTTTACGGCTGAAGATAGAAAAAAAATAAAATTTAATCATAAAAATATGAATCAGCCGAAAAAATATTATAGAAAGCTCTTGCAATTTTTGCAAAAGTCTGTATATTTGTGACATAATTCACATCCGGTCGTTGTGAAAGGCGGTCTGCGGTATGAAAAGAGAAAACCAAAAAACCTGCCAGAAACGCAAATTTTGTGCCGCCTTCCTTCTAATCATAATAAGTATGACAGCCGGCTGTCTGGACTTTCTCGAAACAAAAACCGCCGACCAGCACTCACAAAAAATCATCAAAGAGCTAAGCGAAGTCCCGCGAGTAACCGAACCGTTGACCCCCCTCCCCGATATTTACCTGGCTGAACCGACGATTATGGAGGGAAAAGACGGATTCAAGCTCTTTTACTTCACCCGTTTTCATACCGTTGAAAAATATTCCAGCCTTATCAAGGAACAATTCGCCTTCCCGGTCAGCCAGAATCCCGCTACAAACCAGTTAATAATCAAATGTCCGACCGCCGAGGATGCGCAAAGGGTCCTCGAATTCCTCAAACAGGTCGATGTCCCCCCTATTCAGGTCAAGATAGACTGCCTAGTCTCGGAAATTTATGCAGACCGAACTCTTGACTGGGAAACAACTGTTCAGATAAGCAACCTGTTCGGAGAGGACTTCGCAATGGGCGGCTCTGCAAGGCCTTTTGGAAGAGATGTTGCTGACCTGATAAGAGACAATCTTATTCTTCCCGCTTTTCCGGGAGCATCTATAAGGGAAGTATCGCGAAACAGGATGGGCCTTAAAATCGGGTATGCAGGTGAGGATTTTCTGGCTATGGTTGATATCCTCGAATCGAGGGGTTATCTGAGAGTAATGATGAATCCGAGTGTTGAGGTCGTCAACGGGCGCAAGGCAAAGATTTCTTCCACAGAAGCCGTACCCGTCCCCAAAGAAATTTCGCAGGGCTTACAGCCCGGAAGTGTCAATCTGTTTCTTCCTTATACTACAACCGAATATAAGGATGTCGTAGATTCACTCGAGATTACCCCCCATGCCTTCGCGGACGGTTCTATAGGGCTTGAAACCAAGGTTATGATAAGTTCTAAAAATATACCTGAAGGCGTCAAGCAAATACCCATCCTTACAAAGCGAGAGGTTGATATCGAGGAAAACAGAATACGGCCGGGCGAGAGCCTTGTAATCGGCGGATTAAAAAAAACTACTGACCATGCTGTCGTTAGAGGTGTGCCAATATTAAAAGACATACCCCTGCTCGGCATTCTTTTCTCAAGCAAAGATTACGAACAGCAGGCAAAGGAGGTCCTGTTTATCATCACCCCTACTATATCCTCCGGAGGCATGCCGAACAACAAAATGGTTGAGAAACTTTATAACGAAGACCGCGTTCCAAACAGCACGAGCCAATTAGACAACACCACGAATCCGGGGCAAACTGAACAGCAAAAACCTGAAAAAGATGAGTTTAAGTGGCTGCGGGAATTCGCAAATCAGCAAAATAATTAGCCTTCAAGCCTAAAAAATGGTGGGAGACGGCCCGAAAATAGTGTATAATGCGCAAAAAAGGGTAAAAAGAAGGGCAATTTTGGGCGAAAAGCAGGAAAAAAATGAAAAAATGCGCCAAAATATGGTAAAATATGGGTGATAATCATCCTTTACAGGAGTGTTTCAAATGGTAGATAAAAATTCAGACAGCAAAGATATCGATACCAGAGATTTTGACAGCAAGGACTTCGGAAGCGAAGAGCTCGACGAGCTTGTGGCGTTCGGGGAAAGCAGGACACAGAAGCCAGACGAGGAAAAGCCGATACCGTTCGATGACAGCGAGATAGACGAAAGCAGCATATCACATGCGCCTTTGAACCTGGATGGCTCGGCGTCTGCGGAACTGCCTACGGCTGAGTCGGTCGGGGCGGAGAAACCGCTCGTCAGAAAAAGCTCACCGGACAGAATCACGGGCGTTAAGACATTCTTTACCAAACTTCATGCGGGCAGCCTGGATTTCCTTGACCAGCAGATTGTACGGTGGCTGAAGGAAAATCCGGGGATAGTGATTAAACGCACCAATACTACTGTCGGCAGCGTGGTATCCAAAAAGACAGAGCCCAATATCATCATCACGATATGGTACTAAAAGAGAGAAGGGTTAAGGGGGAAGAGTAATGCGTAGTGCGTATATCGTAATGAATTAATACGCAGAATTTCGAGCTAAATTCGAATATCGAAATCCGAAATCCTAAACAAATTCAAATGTCTAAAATGCAAAATCAAAAACTGTTTACCACGAAGTTCACGAAGGAGACGAAGAGCACCCGTCTGCGATAAAGCTACGCCGGGCAGGCTCCGGGCGCGAAGGATTAGTCGCGGGTTAGTAGTTGCTGGTCACTGGCGACTCGTGGTTTGGGAGTTGGGACAAGTGAATCGTGATTAGTGACTGCGGGGAAAAGGAATATAGGGAGTTGACAATATCGATGAAGCGTTTATAATAAAAAATGACAACAGGGAGTTTGTTAACAATAGAAGCGGAAATATCTTTATTGCGATGATTCAGAAAACCTGAAAACCGATAAATGAGACAGGCAGTGGGTTAAAAAGCAAGCGAATTTGAATGTCGGGAAAAGCTATGAATAGTAAGTATCCAAAAGTAATCATATTAATGTGTATCATCTTTTTTTGCAGTTGCCGCAGTAAGAACTTAAATGCTTTGGTTGAGTCGGCAGATATTCCAACAATTGAAAAAGCTCTCAAGACTGGTGCTAATATTGAAAAAAAAGATTCGGATGGACTGACTCCCCTTCACAATGCTTCTGTGCTTGGAAGAGTGGATGTTATTAATCTTCTTTTAAAATATGGCGCAAAAATTGATTCTACAAATAATGCTGGATGGACACCTCTTCACTTAGCCTGCGCCAACAGCAGGACAGCGTCTGACTCTGTAAAGGCATTAGTATCCAAAGGAGCCGATGTTAAAGCAAAAGCTAAACAAGGTGATACTCCATTGCATCTATCTGTGATTGGCGGAGATCCAGATGTAGTACAATTCTTGTTAGATAAAGGAGCAGATGTAAATTCAACAGATATTTTCGGTCAAACACCTTTATTTTGGATTGCAGAGAAACAGGTTTCCCTCGTACGTGATACTGATAGAGAAGAAATCGTGAGAATATTACTTAAAGCCGGCTCAGACCCTATGCTCACCGTTAACACATCTACTCCCATAGGATTAGCTTTATTATCTAAAAATGAAAATCTTGCCCGCATTATGGCCGAATCAATTGATATAAACAAAAAGTCTTCTAATGGTTCAATTCCTATACACTTTGCAATAAGAACAAATGACACAAGGATGGTAAAATTTCTTTTAAATTATGGGTGTGACTTTAATATCGAGGATAACCAGGGTTATACCCCTTTGTATGTGGCAAAACTTGTCAAAGATGTTGAGATAATTAAATTGCTGGAAGCCAAAGGAGCAATAGAAAAGGGGACAAAAAAAGAGATTACAGAATCCAAGGGACCATCTGAAGAGGAAACTATAAAACGGATAGAAAAACTGTTAGCTTCGGGAACTGATATAAATGTAAAAGGAATTCAGGGGATGACGGAACTTCATCAGGCTGTATTGAATAAGCAGCCAAAAGTTGTTGAATTCCTCATTAAAAATAATGCTGATTTAAATATCTATGACAAAAATGGATGCGTTCCCTTACATTATGCCTTTATTGCAGGTCGATTAGATATTGCAAAATTACTTATCGAAAAAGGGGCTAAAATCAATTTGAAAGAAGAAACAACGGGGATGACTCCCTTGCATTTTATGGCAGGTTCTGCGAAAAGTACCGATTTTGATATGATTAAATTTCTCATAAATAGCGGTGCTGATATTAATAGCCAGAATAAGTATGGAGTTACTCCATTGAATTTGTCAGTAATGCAGGGAAATATACCTTTAACTGAATTCCTGATAAAGGAAGGAGCCAATGTTAATTTACCTGACCAGTGGGGCAAATCTCCTTTGCATTCCGCGTGTGATACAAAAAGTAAAGAGCTTGTTGAAATTTTAGTTGAGAGTGGTGCAAAAGTAAATGCTCGAGATATCAAAGGTATTCCGCCCCTGGCATATATTTATCCGCCTCAGAGTACCGAACCAAATGAAATTGCCATAACAGAATTTCTTAAAAAACATGAAGGAGAAACTTTAGGTTTTAAAAGGATTATTGAGGAATAACTTAGGACGGTCACAGTTATATAATGAATATGATTATGAGAACAGAATCGCAAGAATAACCAAAAACCAAGATACAATTGACCAATACTCTTACGATGCCGTAGGCAGAAGGACGCGAAAATATGAAGCAGGAGAGCAGAAAGATGATAACTAAAAAATTAATATATAGGTGGCTGTCTCTATTTATTCAATTTAGCATCGTTGCTTTAATGTCTTGTATAATTTTTACAGGTTGCCGCAAACCAAAAGATGGGGCTATTTATCCATATTTAGTTATTAATAAAGAATCAAGCTTGTTGGCTTTTTTGTCCGGAACTGATTTTAATTCGTTGAGGGACAATCCAGCAGGTTGCACAAAGAGCGTGAACATCTTAGATTTGGCAAGTAGAAAAGGTTACTCAATACGGATTGATGAAGTCCAGATGCCTTTGTTATGGGATTGGCGTTTTGATTCAGAAAAAACCGAACTTTATATAACTATCCCCAATTATAAAGAGCTATTTAGCGTTACGTTGGCCCGGATGGAATTTTCAAGAAACAAAGGTATTAGGATGCAAAAATATGTCAGACAAAAATTTTTCTTTGGGCTGACGTTATTTAAATGGAGTCCTGACGGTAAAATATTGATAGCAGGTTCGTTTCCTCCTGCTTGCTACTTTTACATTTCTTATGATGGAGGATTGACATTTGAAGAAATACAAACCAAAGAGCCCGGAATTGGCCCTGTCTGCATTTGGTTAGATAACAAAAGATTTTATGTATATAGCAGAAAAGCAGTATATGAAATAGAAATAATGGAGAAAGACCTTAATATAGGAAAATATTTCGAAACTGATAAAAACACCGAAGTTATGATTCTATGCGGACTGGTTAATAATCAGATTGCATATATAACAAAGATAAATGACAATAAAAATATCCAATATAATATTCGCAGAGGCAAAGATATATTTTATCAATCTGATAACCAGATTGTAAGGGCTTTTGCTGATGGTAATAATTTGGTCCTTATACAAATCACTGGTTCAGAAAAAGACAAAAAAGTTAACACTAATGAGCTGCTTGTCTTCGACCAGAACGGCCTGATAATTCAGAGAAAATTATTCGATAAGGATGTGGAGCTTTGCGGGATTATATCTAAAGATAATGCTGTATATCTATTAAAGGACCATAGGGAAATACTCAAATATGACTATTCCAAAACTGAGAATAATCTGGAAACAATTTACAGCACAGTTAAATAGGTAAAGTTGGAAATAACTTTTTATAACCACCATATTTAATGAATATGATTAGGAGAACAGAATCGCAAGAATAACCAAAGACCAAGATACAATTGACCAATACTCTTACGATGCCGTAGGCAGAAGGACGCGAAAATATGATGCATTGGGCGGAAGGATATAAAATGCAATCAAGGAGAGTAATACTAATCTATGCAGTTTTGATGTCTGTTTTCGTATTTGGATGCAGGAGCCAGATTACTCCAAGTGATACTGATAAGGACAAGAAAATTTATAACAATTATAAAGAGGAAGGAGAAAATGCACAAAAGAATCGAAGTATTTTTGAAGATAACTATTCTGTTGCACTTGTGGAATATACATCACTTCCTCAAAAAATAAGTTTAAATAAATCATTCAAATCAGATGAGTTCCCAAATGTTAAAGTAAAATTGCTGCAAATCGTTAAAGAAAAAAACAAATGCCTGTTGAAATATGAGGGGCCTTATGATAGCAATATTATTAATCCCCAGTGGTATCAGAAGAATGATGCAATATTTCCTACTATATATGGAAATTTTGGTGTAACGATAAATGATATTTTCGAAGATGAGATATTTGTTGTAATTCATTGGGGAGCTATTGAATCGGAAAAAGAACATCAAATAATCACTATAAAACAAAATGAAACGACCCCCCTTTTCCGTTTGCCGAAGGTAAAAATCAGGCTGCTTCAAATTGACAAAAACCGAGAGAAATGTTTAATAGGATGTGAGGGCATATCTGGTGAAAACATAGCCAATCCCCAATGGTTTCAAAAGGGTGAAGAGATTTTCCCTGAAGCCTTAGAACAATATTGTTTAATAATAGAAAATATCAGAGATGATAGAATTTATATTCAGTTATACTGGCCGAGAAATGATTCACAAGATAAATAAATAAGGAATGAGGAGAAGCAAAAAAATATCATGTATCTGATAAGATTTGACTCATTATGTAATTTTAAGGGTATATAGTTTAATAAGGAAATATGATGCAATAACAAATACAGAGACCTTATATAATAAGGTGTCTTTTGTGAAGGCCAGGATATGCTATTGAAGAAAATAATTTTAATCTCTGCGGTTTTGATGGCGTTTTTGATATTCGGCTGCGGCAAGGGAAAAAAGGGCGATCAAAAAAGTGAATATGCTGTTCCTGTTCCTATTAGTTTGACCAATCCACCAATTATTACAATATATGGTTGTGATTGGGGTTTGCCTTCTCGTGTAGAACGGGAACGGGAATGGATTTTTTTATCGGTCTGGCCGGATGGAAAGGTAATATGGTCAAAAGATGAATTGAATGGAGGGCCGCCATATTTTACTGGTAACATAGATTCACAAAAAATTGATGTTTTTTTTCAAATCATTAATAATAAAAAGATAAATGAAAGTTCTGTTAAATTTAAAAATTATTATGGTCCTGACTCAGCATTTATCAAAATAGTAGTTGTTAAAGACGCGAATTACATCGAAATGAGTTCATGGCACGAATTATACAATGCGAATCCTAACTTAGTTGTAACATCTTTTGGCATAGAAAGTTTAAATGGTCGTTCTCGTCAGGAAGTACTTTCTCAACAGCCTAAGGAATATCAAGAATTTCTAAATGTTTGGTCTGAATTACGGCAGGCCTCAAAAAGTTTGATTCCTGAAGAAGGTCAACCTGCGGGTGATATAAAATTTGAGTTAAAGCGAGTAATAATAAATGACCCGCCGATGAAGATTAATTTCGATAGAAAAAGTTCAATAAATGAGCCTAATTACAGTTTTTAGTGAATATGATTATGAGAACAGAATTGTGGAAATAAACAAAAAACGAAGATACAATTAACAAATATTCATAAGATGCATCAGGACGTCGGATAATGAGATATGTTGGTTTAAAAAAGACGAGCAATGGATTAAAAATAGATGGCTGTTCCATTTATTCCCTTGCTACGATACTCTGATAGGAGGTTTTTGGATGGATCTTTTGTTATTTGTTATATTTTCTTTTTGTCTATTATTGTTGGTAGAATGGGATCAAAAAAGAATAAAAAAGAAAGTCTCACACTGGGTATTGATAATATTCTATTTCTTTATGCCTATCGTGCTTTTTTATATTTTAAAATTATATAATGTTGCCTGGATAATTATACCGTTGTTATTGGTCTTTTACATTCTTGGAAACTACATGTTTAAAATGGGGATATTTGGCAAAAGAGATAAACAGAGTAACACGAAAATTATGAAAGATGTTATGATTTTTATGATAATACCGATTATTCTTATTTGCATAATTCCGTATTTTATTACATCTAAAATGAAACCAAAGGCATCAACAGAATACTCATCGATTCCGATAAAGGTATCTTTAAATCAGTCTTTTGATTCGAAAGATTTTCCCTATGTAAAATTTAAGATGTTGAAAATAGATAAGGAAAATAACAGGTGTCTGCTGGAAAACGAAACGGAGAAAGATGGAGATTATACAAATCCTCAATGGTATGAGAAAAACAAAGCTGTCTTTCCTTCTGTATATGGCTCTGAAGGAGTTATATTAAAAGAAATTACTGACAATGAGGTATATGTAACCATACAATGGGGTTCGACTGAATAAAATTTTCAAAAAGAATGAAAAGGAGAGAGGATACGCGGGGCTAGGAGTTGATTTTGGTGCGGGAAAGTGGTATAATTTTGCTGTGATGAAAAAGGAAATATCAATTGGAATTCTCCTGCTGACAGGGGTTTTGGTTAATGCCGGTTTCTCTATAACTTTCAACGATAACTTCAGCGGGCAGCACAATTATATCACCGAAGGGACTGCTGGGACCGGATGGGACGGATTTGTTGGTCTTGCAGCAGGTGAAACGGTAGATGCCCTGAATGCATCAATAGACAGGCCGGGGCAGCTTTATATAAAGTCAACGAACGGCTGGTGGTATGATGACCCTGCACAGAAGCTGGGGCCGTTTCTTTACAAAGTTGTGTCGGGGGATTTTACGGCTGCTGTGAAGGTGACGGATTACCAGGGGATGCCAAGCAGCTGGATTGCGCACAATAACTGCGGGCTTATGGCGAGGGCGTCTATCAATCCGGATGTTGCGGGCACGGGTGAAGACTGGGTCAGTATGGATTATTTTCCGACATACAGCTGCGGAAATTTCGTCAGGCATGAGGACAACGGATTCAGGACGGAGGTTTGTCATAACGGGCTCCAGTGGAACCTGCATCGGTATTTGATGATAGAGAGAAAGGGCGACAATTTCCACTTCAAGACAAGCGCTGACGGGCAAAGCTGGATAGAAATGAGCTGTTCGCACTTAACGCGAAGCGATTTTAACAATGTGCCATGCCAGGTGGGTTTAATGCAAGCGACATATTCTGTGAACAGCGGGTATGCTGCATTCGATGACTTTTATGTATCTTACGGCCAATCATATAAGGCTACAGAGCCGAAGCCTGCGGATAATGCAAAATGTGTGAGGCCCGATATAGTGTTATCGTGGAAGGCGGGAGGATGTGTTCAGGACACAAACGGGCACGACCTTTATATCGGAACGAGCGAAACAAATGTCACTGATGCAAACAGGATGAACCATCCGTCTGTGAATTATCGTAATTTAAGTGAAACAATTTTTAACGCACAGCTTGAATTGGGGACGACTTATTACTGGCGAGTTGATGAGGTAAACGGGGCTGATATCTGGACGGGAGATGTATGGAGCTTTACGGTATATGATTCAAACTTCATTTTCAGTGACAGCTTTGAGACACCGCATAACTATATACCGGGGGGAACTGCAGGGACGGGATGGGATGGATTTACGGGACTGGGCGCGGGCGAGACAGTCGATGCGCTGAATGCATCGATAAATCGAGCAGGACAGCTTTATATACAATCCACAAACGGATGGTGGTATGATGACCCGGCACAGAAGCTTGGGCCGTTTTTGTATAAAGAGGCCGCGGCTGATTTTATTGCAACAGTTAAGGTGACGGATTATCAAAACGTAATACATAACAATTGCGGGCTTATGGCGCGGGCATCGCTGAATCCGGATGTTGCGGGCACAGGTGAAGACTGGGTAAGCATGGATTACTTTCCATTGTACAGCTGCGGCAATTTCGCAAGGCATGAGGATAATGGGTTGAGAACGGAATTGTGCCACAACGGACTGCAATGGAGCCTTGATGCGTATCTTCAGCTTGAAAGGAAATCGAATAAATTTTATTTCAGGAGCAGCCCTGATGGAATCATCTGGCATGAACTTGCGTGCTCGCCGCTGGTGCGAAATGATTTAGCCGGATTGCCTTTGCAGGTAGGACTTGCACAGGCGACATATTCGACAAACAGCGGTTACGCTGCTTTCGATGACTTTGCTTTGGAAAGTTTCATGCCAAATCCACTGGCTATAAATCCGAATCCTGTGGATTTGACCACGGATGTTCCAAGCGATGTGACGCTAAGCTGGTCGCCGGGGTATTGGACGGTTTCGCATGATGTGTATTTCGGGACAGAGTTCGATGATGTGAACGATGCGAATAATTCATTGCCTGCTGGGGAGAGTGTTTACAAAGGAAATCAGGCATTTGCAAACTGCAGTTATAATGCAGGGACGCTTGAGGCGGGAAAGAGATATTATTGGCGAATTGATGAGGTCGGGGCACAGGAAATATGGAAGGGAAATATCTGGAGCTTTCGAATTGTAAGCAATGTTATCGACGACTTCGAACTTTATGCGGATAATGACGAATTGAAGGATGTATGGCAGAGCTCGGGGGGAGTGAGCATTGTCCTAGATGCGAACATATTTCATACCGGAAGCAAGGCGCTGCAGATAAATTACTGCAACAGCATCAGCCCGTATTGTTCAGAGACAAGCATTACTTTCGCCAATCCTAAAAACTGGGAGTCGAGCAATTTTAAATCGATTGCCATTTATTTTCACGGCAAAAATGGTAATGATACAGAGCAGATGTACGCAAAAATCGAAAGCGGCGACTGGGGCAATGATACAGCGATTGTACGATACAAGGCTGATGCAAATAATCTTACGAAAGAGGTTTGGCAAAGATGGGACATTGACCTGCAGGATTTTATAGAGAACAATCCTGCGATAAGGCTGAAAAGCATAAGCAAGCTAACGATAGGTTTCGGGAATCCGGAAAATCCATCAGCAGGCGGATGCGGGACTGTATATATCGATGACATACAGATAAGTGATGTGAGATGCTTAAATGAAAATGAGCCGGATGTTGACCTGAATGATGACTGCGTGATTGATTTTGAGGACCTGTTGGTGATGGCGAACCGATGGCTATGCGAGGAGACTGTCGAGGCAGATGTTTACGGGGACAAGAGAGTTAACTTTAATGATTATGCACTGCTGTCGGAAAAATGGAGAGGGAGCTTAAGCAATTGGCCGGCAATTTGGAATGGAGCGGCACTAGAGCCGGTTCCTTATGAGGATGTTCGGATTACAGGGGGATTTTGGAAATCGAGGCTCGATACAAACCGCACGATAACGATTCCATATGCGTTTGCACAATGTCAGAATGCAATTAATAATTTTGCCAAGGCTGGGGGATTAATGACGGGCAGTCATATAGGCAATTACTGGGACGATTCGGAACTTTACAAGGTGATAGAGGCGGCTGGTTATTCGCTGAGGTTTAATCCGGACCAGAGCCTGGAAAATTTTGTCGATGGCGTAATCGACCTTATCGAGGCAGCACAATGGGACGACGGATACCTTTATACATATTATTCGATTCCGCATCAGCCGCAGCTTCGATGGACGAATGAACAGTGGATGCACGAATCGTACTGTGCGGGACATTTCTTCGAAGCAGCTACGGCGTATTACCAGACAACGGGGAAAAGAAAAATACTTGATATCGCAATAAGGCTTGCAGATCATATCGATTCAGTTTTCGGGCCGGGGAAAAATATGAATCCGCCGGGATGTCAGAATATCGAGAACGGACTCGTGCGACTTTATGAGGTGACAGGCGAAGAAAGATATCTGGCGCTTGACCAGTTTCTGATAGACCAGAGAGGAAACGCTGCGGGACATACATTGTACGGAGAATACAGCCAAGACCACAAGCCGTTTATCGAACAGGATGAAGCTGTCGGGCACGCTGTCCGGGCGTGTTATCTTTACAGCGGCGCATCAGATGTAGCGGCGCTGACTTTGAACGTACCTTATGTTAATGCGCTCGAAAAATTATGGAACAGTGCTGTTTCATATAAGCAATATATTACAGGCGGAATTGGTGCTATGGGCGCGTTCGAAGGATTCGGGCCGAATTATTTTTTGCCGAATGACTCCGCGTACTGCGAGACGTGCGCGGCTATTTCGTATGTGATATGGAATTACAGGATGCATTTGCTGCACGGCGATGCGAAGTATATGGATGTGCTTGAACGGGCGCTTTACAACAATGTGCTTTCGGGCGTTTCGCTGAGCGGCAATATGTTTTTCTACACTAATCCACTGGCGACAGGCGGACACGCAAGACAATCGTGGTTCGGGTGTTTCTGCTGTCCGACAAATGTGACAAGGACAATTGCTTCGGTAAGCAGATATATTTATACGAAAAAATCGGATGCGATTTATGTCAATCTTTTCATAGAAAGCTCGGCTGATGTAAATATTGGAGGCAATAATATAAATATAATCCAGACAGCGAACTATCCGTGGGATGGTGACATTCAAATCGATGTTGAACCAAATGTGCCGATGGAGTTTACAATTTATATTCGAATTCCCGGGTGGGTACAAAATCAGCCGATGCCGAGCAACCTATACCGCTACCTGAACGAAGGCACTGAACAGCCGACAATCGAAATCAATAGCCAGCCAGTCGCTCTGAATATCGAAAAAGGTTTTGTAGGAATCAAAAGGACCTGGCAGAATAGCGACAGGATAACAGTGCATTTGCCGATGGCAATCAATCGGGTAATTTCTAATCCCAATGTTACAGCAAATAACGGGAGAGCGGCAGTCGAGCGAGGGCCGATTGTTTATTGTGCGGAGTTTGCTGATAACGGTGGAAGTGTTTCAAATCTTTATTTGCCGGACAGTCTAAATCTCAGCAGCAGCTTTGAACCTGCGATACTTAACGGAGTTGAAGTTATACGGGGTACAAATCCTAATGTGACTTTGATTCCATACTGCGTGTGGGCGAACCGCGGAAGCGGGCCGATGGCTATCTGGCTGCCCAGAAATCAGTAAATTAGTATCCATATCCAATCAGCAAAGCTAAAAACAGCATATTTACTAAGTTAAAGGCATGGAAAACGCAAAACCCTCAGGTTTCTTTAAAAAATTACATTTTTTTAAAATTTATTGACATATATCGGGATTTGAAGTAATTTATTGTGTTTTAGTGTCCTGCAGGTGCAGGCGAAAATATTGTATAGACTATATTGGAGGTCTTTGTGGGCAAAGATTTAGTTCGTGAACTGATAAATGCAGGGGTACATTTCGGGCATGGTGCAAGCCGCTGGAACCCCAAAATGGCACCATATATCTTCGCAAAGCGCGGCAAAGTGCACATCATCGACGTCAAACAAACAATAAAATCACTGCTTATAGCCAAGAAGCTCCTTATCAGCGTGGTATCATCCGGTAAGGACGTTGTCTTCGTTGGGACGAAACGGCAGGCACAAAAAGCCGTCGAGGCAGCGGCGGCGGCTTGCCAGATGCATTATGTGTCGAACCGGTGGCTTGGCGGGACTCTTACCAACTTCAGGACCATCCGTGCACAGCTTCAGAGGCTTGAGGAGCTCGAATCTATCCAGGAAACAGGAAAGTTTGAAAGCGAAAGCAAGAAGCATGCATCGAGATTAAAACGCGAACTTAGGAAATTAAAAGGGAACCTCGAAGGTGTCCGCAAGATGACACAGCTTCCCGGCGCGGTAATTGTTGTTGACGGTACAAAAGAATATATCGCCCTTGCTGAGGCAAGGAAACTGGGAATACCGACCATTGGTATAGTAGATACCGATGCGGACCCGGACAAGGTGGATGTGGTTATACCGGCCAATGACGATTCAATAAGGACAATCGGATTACTCTTAAATGAACTTGCAGCTGCTGTTGCAGAAGGCAAAGCAACAGCACCGACAAGCAGACCTGCAGTGCAGCAGCGATTCAAGCGGCCGCGTTCAAGAAGCGTGCTGGCACGTGCGGATGAAAGCGGCCCGGTTTCCACCGAGCAGGAACAAAGCCAGAATATAGAAACACCGGCGTATGATGTTCCAGAGGCGGCTTCAGAGGAACAGGAAAACCAGAACCAGACTAACCAAAGTTAAAACCCTTAATTGACGTCGAATTTACAAGCGTAATTAATTAGGAGCACTATAAATGGCGGAAATTTCTACATCAGATGTAGTAAAACTGCGAAAGCTAAGCGGACAAGGTATGATGGACTGCAAGAACGCCCTTGCCGAAGCCGGTGGCGATTTCGATAAGGCGATGGAAATACTTCGTAAAAAAGGTCTTGCAACTCTTGCGAAGCGTTCGGAACGAGAGACCACCGAAGGCATAGTTGTATGCAAAATTATCGACGGCGGCAAAACCGCGATACTTGCGTCACTATGCTGTGAAACGGACTTTGTGGCAAACAGCGAGCCTTTCAAGGCCATAGCTGAGAAGCTTGCTGAATACGCAATGGCCTGCAAAGCTGACGAAGGCGCTGAAAATATTCTCCAGACAAGCGTCAACGGGAAAAATTTTAACGAGGTTGTCACGGACATTGTCAGCCAGACCGGGGAAAAAATCCAGGTCGGCGATTATGCAAAATACCGCTTAAACGGTCCGGGGCTTATCGGCACTTATGTGCATTTCAACAGAAAAGTCGGAACGATGGTTCAGATAGAGGCAAGTGACCAGGCGGTCGCCGATTCAGATGCGGTGAAGACAGCGGCTTCGGACATTGCGATGCATATCACGGCCGCAAAACCGCTTGCTCTCAGCAAGGACGGCATCGATGCAAAGACAATCGAGACCGAAAGGTCAATTTATGCCGACCAGGTGAAGAACAAACCTGCGAACATTGTCGATAAGATTGTCGAAGGGAAACTGGAGAAATTTTTTGCCGAGAACTGCCTGCTTCAGCAGCAATTTGTAAAGGACAATACCAAGACTATCACGGAAGTTCTCAATGAAGCTGCGGGCAAAGCGGGCGGCAAGGCAACTATTACAAGATTCGTGCGTTTCGCTGTCGGATAAAAAAAATTTATAAACCCTCGGAATAGGATATTGGCAAAATGGTCAAGAGGAAGCCCAGATATAAACGTATCCTGCTGCAGCTTTCGGGGGAAAGTTTCTGCGTTCCGGGCCAGTTAGGCACTTACGGGCCAAAGATCGAATCACCAGCCGCCAGAATCATCCAC
>Ga0105097_10000199_pt1 | contig 25561 bp, 22 predicted proteins | sample PPLLak12cMay2015_FD_87035 | JGI IMG/M metagenome (GOLD analysis project Ga0105097, IMG submission 87035) | Freshwater sediment microbial communities from Prairie Pothole Lake near Jamestown, North Dakota, USA - PPLs Lake P7 Core (1) Depth... | ecosystem: Environmental > Aquatic > Freshwater >...
CTGAAGTGACCAAAACGTATTTCATTATAAAGTGGTAATTTACGGTTTCCTAAATGTATATGTTTTCCCATAAATATTAATATAGCATTCCATAGTTCAGAATAATGTCCTGCACATATTAATTCGGCACACCAGTTACACGCATACTCTATTTTACAATTTACCATACTATTTAGAAGTTCTTTTATAACGGCACTTATTTTATAATTTGAAAATGATATAGATTTAAAATCTGTAGCCTTTCTTATATCATTTATTTCAATGTCATTCATAAAATAATTTGATACAAAAAAAATAATAATAATACATATATAGAAATGTTTTCAAAATCTCTGAAACTTATTAAAAATAGTTTTTCAAAAGGGACTGTTTGGTCGAAAATATCATTAATATTAGGAATATTTTTAATAGCGGTTATATTAGTGAATGTTTATACACCAGTAAAAGAAGGTTTTGTTTTTGAACAAAAATTTACGGAGAAAAAAGGGGAAGGTATTTTTGATGATTTCTATGCGTCTGTATATGATGATTTGGTTTATAGCGGTTTAAAAAATGATTTTGAATTAGGTGAAATTGTTAATAAAACATCTCCAACCAAAACAAGTAAATTTTTAGATATTGGTTCAGGTACAGGTCATCATGTTAAAGCATTGAAAGATAAAGGATTTAACACAGTTGGTATTGATAAATCCGAAGCTATGATAAAATTATCAAAAGAAAGTTTTCCTGACATTGCTGTTCGTGTTGGCGATGTTATGAATGCGATGGAATTTCAACCAGGAGAATTCACTCATATTACTTGTTTATATTTTACAATCTATTATATTAAAGATAAATCTGCCTTTTTTGCTAACTGCATTAATTGGTTAAAACCAGGAGGATATATTATTTTACATTTAGTTGATAAAAATTCATTTGACCCTATTATCCCAGCGTCAAATCCATTTTTAATTTATTCTCCACAATATTATTCTAAGGATAGAATTACAACTAGTAATGTTGTATTCAATAAATTTACATATAAATCACAATTTGACTCTCCTGGGGATAGAAGTGGTGATATGGGTGTATTCCCGAATGATTTTGTAATTTTTAAAGAAATATTCAAGGATACGACAAGTGGAAATGTTAGACAAAATACTCATCAATTATACATGGATACTCAAAAGAATATTTTAACAAAAGCACGCAATGTTGGATTTATTGAAAACGCTCAAATAGACATGACAGGTTGTCAATATGAAAATCAGTTCTTATATATATTACAAAAACCAGTATAAATATTAATTATATTAGTTTTAAATTATTAAAAAAAATATAATCACACTTTAATGAATTATATTTTTTATTTTATTATTTTTATTTTTATTTTATACATTATATTATTTTCATATGTAAAAATCAAGTATCATTTTTGGAATATACAACCTGTATTTCATTACTATAATATTTTATATTGGTTTACGACAAATAAAGTTATAAATGACGACCTTCCAATAGTTAATAAATACTACAACATGAGAGAAATTCAGACATTTAAATATACAGATTTATCTTCAATTGATAAACAATATATAATTATTTTTTTGAAGAAGTATTTTTTAAGAACTAAAAAAGTTAATTATATTCCATCGGTTCAATCATTTGAATCTAATTTTGAAAATCACTCATTTCCTTCATTCATTTCTCTCTATTCTACTAATTCAACTTTATTTGATTATAAAAAAAATAATACGATTGATTTAAAAGAGATTATATCGGTTATGACTACAAAACCATTATATATTACCTTATATGATTCATCATTCCCTCTATATTATGTAGATTATTTATGTGTCCATAATTTATACAGAAAGAAAGGAATTGCACCACAGATTATACAAACGCATGAATTTAATCAGAGACATAATAATAAACAGATAAAGGTCAGTTTATTTAAACGAGAAGGAGAGATTAATGGCATTGTTCCATTAGTATTTTATTATACCTACGGATACAAAAAAATAGATGTATATAAAATTAATGATTCATCTATATCAGTGATACAGGTAAATAAATCGTCTGTTTATAAGTTTTTAGATTTTTTTAAAAATAATAAGAATGACTTTGATTGTTTAATAACTCCTCATATTTCTAATTTAATTTCTCTCATTGAAAGTAAATCTTTATTTATATATTTATTAAAACAAAACAATAATATATTAGGATGTTATATTTTTAAGAATACATACACATTATATAATAATAAACCCAGTATCGAATGCATCGCATCTATTTCAAGTATAAAAAATGATAAAACCAAATTATTTTACAGAGGGTTTACATTAGCTTATTATAATATTTCAAAACAAATTAAATCTAAAATAGTATTGATTGAAGATGTAGCTCATAATAATGAAATCATTCAAAATATAACTAATGAAAGTTTTTTATATTCTCCTACAGCATTTTTCCTATATAATTATGTTGCTAGAACACTTAATAATTATAAATTTTTCTATATATATTGACTTCATTTCTCTCTGCGTTAATAAATATTTTTATATTTTTATATTTTATATTTTATATTTTAACACTATTATATTTATTATTTATCTAACATATTTTCCTGCTCTTGCAAATGAATCTACGATAAATATTAAAAAAACTCCTAAAAATGAATATAATATTATTTCCTCAGTAACATGTCCGGTTTTTTCATCTTGTTGTTCTTCTAGTAAATGTATCATATAATTTAGTTTTTCAAGTAATTCTTTATTGCCTCCTGTATTTTCACTCATTTTATTATAATAAGTTGGAACATACTGTTGGTAATAATCAGCAGCAGCACTATTTAACCCTTTAGAAGAAAAGTTTTCATATACACTAGGTGATGTAGAATTTTGTTTAATCTGACTTGCTGAAAAATCTTGTGTCGGTTGAATAGGTCCTTCGTCTTGTTTATCTACGGTTTTTGATACTGATTCTGAATGAGGAGGGGTGATTGGGTTGAAATCTGCCATATTTTCACTATCGCCGGTGTTATGTAATTTTTGCATCAATGCGTCTACACTGCTAGATGTTTCCCGTTTTTTAATTGTTTTATTTTTAGCCTCTCGTTTTTGTTGTATATAATTTGTGTCTGGACTAGAAGATTGATTAAACGGTGCGGCATTAAAAGCAAATGACATTCTTATAAAAATTTAAGATATTATTATTTTGTAACATACTCAAAATATATCTAGAATATTAATTATTATACAGAATATTATATATAGAATATTTATATATGGTTCCAGCATTATATTTATTAAATAAAACGATTAAGGAAGCGAAAAAAATAAATCTTTCTACATATCTCTCTTTATTTATTTTAACATTGATAAATCTTTATGGAGCTCACTCTTCAATTTTAGGAAAAATCATTAATGTATTAATTGTATTATTTATTATTTTAGAACAAAATATAACATTTGGAATAATAGCATTCTGTATTATTTTATTACTAAATAATAACGTACAAGAAGGACTTGATAATCTAACTCCTCCTAGTTCTGAACTACCTGACCCCACAACAGTAAATCCTTCTGATGAAAATCAAGGAATAGATATGAATGACCCTATAGCTACATTCAAAAAAGAACATTGTAAAGAAGGAAAAGTTATAGATAAAACAGGAAAATTAGTTGATTTAGCTGATTTATCTACAGTATTCCCTAATATAGAATTTAATTTAAAAAATGAAAAATGTAATCCATGTGAAGAGAATTGTGGGTTTAAATTAACTAGTGGAAATGAACTATTGACAGTTGAACAAGAATTAAGGGCTATACCATCGAATGTAGTCGGTTAAATAGTAATTTAGTTCTTATTATCTTATTATCTTATTAATTTATATATGTTTCATATTACTAAATTAATAAAAATTATTATTTTTTTAATTTTATTATACTCTATCTATGTTTATGTTAAAATACCATCATTAACAGACGAATTTACAAATAATGCTAGAGAAACATTCAGACCAACAATGAGAAAGATACGTTCAGCAGTAACAAATGTAACAGATAAAGTTATGATTAAGAGAGAAAATATAAAATTAAAATGGGGGTTTAATATCTTTAACAAGTTTATTTTATAAATAATATCTGAATTATTTATATTATGTTTGAGATAGTAAGAAATGTTGTTAATACTTCGTTTTCAAGTGTAAATAATAGTAAGTTCTTTGCAGGAATAATGATGTTGTTAGTAAATATAGGATCTAGATATGTAACCCTTAAATTTAGTAAATCTCAAGAAGAATATATAAAAAGTAAGATAGCCCGAGAATTTTTAATTTTTGCAATTGTTTGGATGGCAACGAGGGATTTATTTATATCAATTGTTATGACTGCGTCATTTATTATTTTAGCCGATTATCTTTTTAATGAAAATAGTAAATTTTGTTTATTGCCTGAAAAATTTAAAAATTTACAATATTTAATTGATGCGAATAATGACGGAATTGTTACTGATGAGGAAATTAAACAAGCAGAGGAAACATTAAGAAAAGCTAAATCACAAAAAAATAAAACGAACCAATTAGAAATGTTATCATATTTATCATCATCGTCAACATTGTCTGATGTGGCTACATATACTACACTATAAAGGAGGTAAATAAAATAACTAATATATTTATATAGTATATGGAAATATCAAACCCGTCATTTATAAGTGAATTAATAATTTCTATAAATGTATCAGGAGGTATTAGTTTTAAAATAGATGCGTTTACCCCTAAAATGGTCTATAGAAATTCAATTGAAAATAGAATTTTATTTATTCCAACGATTCCAATTACAATGAACGAGTTAATTAAATCAAATGTTGGTGTAAAAAAAAATACATATAGACCAAGTGATTTTATAAATGTTTTTAGTAATCCTCAAAATCTAAATACTGTAATACAATATATAAAAACAAAAACAAATATTAAACCTATTACAATAGAAGACGCAGAGAGAAAAGGGTATATTAAAAATAATATTGACCTTATATTATCAATTTATTTTGACAATGAAAATAAATTAACGTATAATAATAGAATATTTCCTATACATTCATATAGTTGGAATGGAGAATACAATCAAATACAAGTTAATGGTAAACGTGTTCCTAATTATAAAATTAATATAGAATTATATTTATTAGATAATAGATCATATGGAAATAATACAGAGAGAAAATCAATGACTTGTGATTTAAAACGACGAAATATTGCAATGGATTTGAAAGAATTAGGATTTAATATAAATATTCCAAATATTAGCGGACAAACTAATAGACCTCTATACGGACCATCAATCCGAGGACCCTATAATAGACCAATGTATAACAGAACTTCATATAATAGATCTACATATAATCAACCGTTATATAACCGCTATCCGTATGGAAATGTAAGAAAAACTTTTAAACGCGGCGGTAAATATAAATCTAAAAAAAAATCAATTCATTTTAAAACAAAAAAAAATAAATATTAAAATATTTAAAACTCCCAATTTACAGTAACATAATTATCCCTGACAAAATGGCAAATAAAATAATAAATAACCCGCGTAATAAATCATAATTAAATTTACAAACCAACACCACATTGAGCCAATTGTTTTATCATTATAATAATTATAATAAGAAATTAAAAATAAAACAATGCCAAATATTAGTCCATTCATATTTCGCGTGTAAAAAAAACTAAATAAAAAGAAAAATAACCATCCAAGAAATAATAGTATATTTGTATCAAAAAATAACCACACTAAATGTCCTTGATTACTTATTTTAGACTTAATATTATTAGTAATGAATTTATATATAAAATATGGAATAAATAATGCCGAATAAGCACATAGTAAGTTATTTCTTAATGATATATTAGGTAATAACATAAGAGTAATTAGTGGTTGAATAAATATTAACATTGCGGCCATCATAGAAAAAATATGATTATAAAATTGATTATTAATATTGCGCCAAATAAAAAATTCTATTAATTGCATAGAAATAAATGAAATAAAAAAAAGATAACTCCATAAACTATTAAAATATTTAATCTTATATTTGGTATATGTATTATTGTAAAATATAAGTAATAATACAAAGCTACTGAATAAAAAAGTATTCAATGATACATCCTCATTCCAACACATTATAATATTCGGATACTTTATTTTATTTTTTATTTTTATATTTTTTATTATTTCGTTTAGTTATTTTACGCCTTTTAATTCCCTTTTTACTTTTATTAACGCGTTTCTTAACAAGACGATGTTTTGTTCTCTTTTTAGTTCGTAGTTTCAATCCTCGTTTGGTTCGTTTATGTCTTCGTTTTGTTATTCTATTTCCACCTTTTAATGACATAGACCTAAAAATGTCTGTAACATCATCAGTATCTACTGTAGCTTTTTTTGGTCTCTCTTTGCTAAGATTTAATAAACCAAATAAAGCATCTCGTTCTCTTTCTTGAATAGACGGGCGAAAAGGGATTATTTGTCTAATTTGTTGAGATTGAGATTGAAATTGAGGTCCAAAAATAGGAGCTTGTAATTGGTAACTCGTAGGCTGTTGAAATTCAACAGGTTCAATATAATTCATTTGTTGTTGTTGTTGTTCAATCGCTTCAGGAGTTTGAATTAATACCTTTTCTCTTTTGAATCCATATCCAAATGGACGTTTAATAACTGTAAATATAGATACAATACCTCCAAATGTAATAACAATCATTTTTCTACCTCCCCATGTAAACGTTTTTACAAAGTTCAATATCTGTCCGAAATAAAGCAATGCCATAAATAGAGGGACACTTATAACCAACCAACCGCTAACATTTGTAACTAAATCAAATAATACATCATTTAATAACCCAAGGCTTGAACTAATAACTCCTTTTGGTATTTCACCGATTGCGCTTGTTAATTCCCTTGTTATTGCTCCTAACGTTGTTCCTGCTAATTTGATTGAATTTTCGCCGATACTAACCCAACTTTTAGCAATTGATTCTGTTGCAATCCAATTGCTTGCCATATCTGCAGCATATCTCTCGGCTGCTCTTTGTTGTATAATGTTATCAGCATTTGATTTAATGTCTATTACATTTTGTTTTAGTGTTTTTAGTTCAATTTCGGCTTCAACTATTTGTCTTTCTTCTTCTATTTTCTCTCTGTGTTTTGGAAAATATTCATTTAATTTCATAAGTAAAAGATTTAAATCATTTAATTGCTCATCAAAATAAATTTTTACTTCATTGACTGTATTTTTTGATGGGTTTATTTGTGCTTTCATAATGTGAGATTTAAAAGAAAAATTAATAATGTCAGATAATTTATTTGTAATTGTTTTTAAAATATCAAGACGTTGCAAAGTACTTATAAGTAAATCCAACTCAATTAATTTGCTTTTATCTTTTGAAGCATCAACCGTTAATGTTGTAATTTCAACCTTTAAATTTTCTTCCAAAACATTAATCAAATTTACAATCCAATTATAATCTATTTTATCTCCGAAAACATTAATGGTATTTTTATCTTCATCAAAATTTAATTGTAAATTATAACCAAAAGAACAATATAATTTAGAATATGTATATAATTTATTCTCATAAATTATTTTATCCTCAGCACTTAATTTGTTAGATTTTTGTAATTCATTTTTACTTATGCTTTGCATTTCAGCTTGTTTTTTCTTTGTAGATGATAATAAATCCCATAATGATTCTCCTGCTTGGCCTAAATATGCTGCGGCTGAGAATACATCGCCTGTTGCTACGGAAACAGCAGCGGCCACAGTTGTAGATCCGATTTTTGAGATAGATTGTGAGTTTTGCTCTTCAATCATTTTTTCAGCCTTTTCTATTTTTGTTCTAGTTGTTTCAATATCATCTAATGTTTTCCAAGTTGCAAAAATGCCTTTATCATATGATTGTTTCATTAATTGTAAACAATTTTTTTCAACATCACCGGAAAACCCTCTTAATTCACCATTAATTGTATCAATCATATTTAAAACAGTTTGTTTACCACTTGGTTCAATTTGAGTTATATAATTCATTAAAGTACCAATTAATGAATCGTACTTGTCTTTTATATTTTTATCATATGATGTGATTGATTTTGTAATATCAATTGTTTTTTGTTTATAATCAATTTCTTCTAATGCTTCTAAAAATTCATTCTCTTTCTTTTCTGATATTATTGCCACGTTATAAGGATTATAAATATTGTTTTTACTTGTTACTAATTCTAGAGTATTAGTTAATTGATTGGATTGACTTCCAGGAATCACTAATAAAAATAAAAATAGTAATTTAAATAAATTTTGAAATAAATGAATATTATTTCCTCCTTTCTGAATTTCTGACATTTTAAACGCTTCTAATGTATTCATAAAATTTTCAATGTCTTGTACGTTTGTTTCTTCTGGTATAGCATCAATCAAATCACTAATAAGTTTACTTGAAAAAGAAGATAATGAATACATCTGAGAACAATATAATTGTATTACTCTTTGAATATTTAATAAATCAATATTTAAGTTTTGAATTTTCAATGCTTGTACGCTCGTTAATTCAAGTTCCTCGTATACCTTTGTATTACTATTTTTTGAAATTGGTGCCAAATAATCAATCATAGGTATCAATGATAATTTTGTTAATGTGAATAATAATGTCTCTCTGCTATTTGCTAAAAGATTAAAATAATTCCATGTTATATCCAGCTCTTTTTCATCTAATAATTCTACTCCGGATAATGTCGGTATTATATCCCTCAAATTATTCATTTATATATAATAAATATATAAATAAATATACTTATAATAAAGCAATTATTATAAAAAAAATTATTAATATTATCGTGTATTACATAAGTTATAGTAATAAGTATATCAATCAATATTGAATTTAATTATATTTTTTAAAAATCCATTTCTCAAATTATTAGGTATTTCATTAAAATCTATTATTTTTCTATTTCTCTCGTATAACTCTCTTGCCTCTTTGTTAGTATTAAGTTTATTTTCAAAATAATCTTTATCTTCATAACATTTAATAGCTGTTTTAATTCCGCATTTTGGAAAAATAGAAGGAATATTATCACTTTTATCGCCTGTTAGTAATTTACAGAATAAATGCTTATATGCGTCTTCTTGTGACGATACTATTTCTGATACTTTTTTATATTTTAAATTATATAAATAAATCTTATCACTGCATAATTGAATATAATCCATATCATTTGCAATTATATAAATACTATTTTCATTATAATGTCTCTCTATATGTTTTACAGTTAAAGCTATACAGTCATCCGCTTCCAACTCAGGATAAGATAAAATGGTCTCTATTCCTGATTTTTCAAATAATTCTTCTTCATATGTTAATTTGAAAAAGAAACCAATATTATCATCTTTTTTTCGTTCGCCTTTATAATTATCAAATAAAGAATGTCTCCATATTTTCTCTCTAGGACAATCTTTTCCTACTATATATATCGGATTATCTACTTTTAATTTTTTTGAAATTTCTTTTATTTTTTTTACAAATGTAGTTTTAAATAATTCAACAAAGCGTTCATTTTCAGAAGGAGGAGTTTCTTCTATAAGCGGTTCTTGTTTTGAAATATTCCACCATTGTAATAAAGCGTAATATCTATAAAATATGAAATAACTACCATCAATAAATATAAAGTTTGCCATCTTGTTCTTGTAATACTTAATTATATTGTGTTTAATATATTTATTATATTTCAATTTTATTAAATATATTATAATATTGTAATACATTTACAATTATTTATTTTATGATAATTCTTCCAAATATGTTTTTGCTCCATCGTGAACGTAATCTATAAAAGTTCTATTAATAAACAATGATTTATTAATACTTTCTGATATAATTATAGACATTTGAACGTTACAAAAAAATGAAGACAATTGAACGTTATATTTATTCAATGATTTATTTAATTTTATAATATCATCAATCGCAATTGTTTTATTTACTTCAATTAAATTTTGAAGTATTTGCTTTATTTCATACATTAACTCTGGCTCATTTGAAGACTCTATTTTGCATTTACTTTTCTCATCATATAATTCTATCATATTATTAACCATTATATAAGCACATTTATCGTAATTTTTTAATAATAGTTGTGATAAAAATCTATAAAATATATTCTGTTCTGTTCTTGTTAATATACCAATCAAACCGAAATCAATAATACCCAATTTATAAGTATTATTCTCATTTATAAATATAATATTTCCTGGATGCATATCAGCATGATATATACCATCAAATAAAACGCATTTCATTGCAAATTTAGAAAATAATAATCCGTAAATTTCCTTTTCTTCGTCTTTTAAATTATTAATAGACCTCCCTTTTATATAATCCATTATAATCAAATTATTATTTTCATTTGTGAATTCTTCGTATACATTTGGTATGACAATATGTTTTACATTTTTAAATTTATTACTGAATAATTTTATATTTTTAACTTCGTTATAAAAATCTAATTGTTCTAATAACAATTTCTTATTCTCATTAAAAATTTTATCAATATTAAATTTCTTAAACATTTTAATACAACTTATCAAATTTATCAGAAAATTAACTTTTTTTAATCCATCATGTAAATTATTTGAAATATTTTTTCTTTTTATTTTTATTACAACTTCCTTATCATTTAATTTAACTAAATAAACAAGAGCAATAAGCCCTGAATTAATTGGGTATTCGTAATCAATATGACTCATTTTATGTCCATTCGCAATATTAAACATTTTCAATGAATGAATTGTATCCATATCAAGATCGCTCTGATTAAATTTAACGTTATCAGTAAAATTCAATAAATAATCGGATATTTCGGGATTAATTAAATTATTATTTGTTGATATAGCTTGTATTATCTTACCATAAACAATATTTTCATTTGATAATTTTTTAGTTAGATTAATTATGAAAAGATTGTAATCATTTGTATAATAATATTGTAATCGTTCATAACCTATTATTAAAAAAGTTTTTAAAACAAACCATATATTATAGAATAATTCAATAAAATTAATTAGCATTACTATTATAAATTATTTAATATTCTATATAAATAATTTTAATTTCAAAAATATTTTTTTCATAATTAAACCTATTAAATTTTCCATATAAATTGGTAAATCTTCATGAATATCAATATTGAATGTGTATATTACATGGAGAAAATGATTGTTTATAATATTAATATCAAGTTCTGATAAATTACAATCTATTTTATCATATTCATTAAAGACATTCACTTCATCTAATAAATCTTTACTTTTAAAAATTACATGACTATCGCTTATATATTTTTCTGTTTCTATTAACATTCTTTTATTCATTATTCCAAAATCTTCAGCAATTGGTTTAAATAAAAAAAACATTTTAATTTTATCGTCTATTCGTTCATCCATAACAACTTCCAAAATATCTTTATTTAAATCTGAAATAATTTTAAAAAATGAATAATCAATAATATTTATCAATGAAATAGTATCATTTTTGATTGTAAATGAAATAGTAAAATTATTATTTGTTTTATTTTTTTCTAATAATATATCATATTTAGAACATACTTTGACTTTAATATCACTCATATAATATATTCAATTGTTTTAAATACTAAATTAAACTAAATTAGTATTTAATAAGATGATACATTGGTATAAAATTACATTAAATCGTATCATTTTTAAATGTCTAGACTTACTGTATTTTTTTCACTTCTAGTCCTGCGTTTTGATTTTGGCGCTTTAAATTTATTCATTTCATCCAAATCCTTTACGCTCATGGTGCTATTATTTTCATCCTCCTTAGGGGCCTGAATTGTTATAGATTTGGTTTTCATATTTGAAATAATATCATTTAAATCACGAGGTCCCTTCATTTCCGGTCTTTTTGAACTTCTGTCTGCACCTCCAGCTTTACCATATGTATCTTGAATATCAATCCCGTCTCCGCGAGCACTAGTTATATCAGGCCTATTTGACGGACCTGATGAAGTAGCCGGTCTATATATGTTCTGTGTTGATACCGGAGGGGGAGGAGGTTGATTATTGCGAGGTAAGTTTTGATTTCCTGAACCTCCGCCTCCACCTCCACCTCCACCTCCGCCTCCCATAAAACTATTTACAAATCCTCCAAATCCAGGACTATTATTACTCATTGAATTAACTGCTGCCTGTGTAAATTGGTTCATTAAATCAGGATTTTGTCTCATAATATCGTCCATTCCCGGCATAGCAGATTTAAACATAGTATTTGTCATATGCACCATTACTGCTGAACCGGCAAGTTGAAACATCAATTTAAGCTCAGGTGCCATCTTTGATTTTGTTTTATATTTATCGTGTAACTCGCTAAATATTTCATCATAATCACTTACGTTTTCATTACATTGTTCACTCCATCCATCTAACTTAATATCAAATGGATCAAATTTATTATTCAAAAATTCTAATCCGGTAATACATGCCATTAACATTTTACCTTGGAATTTTACACTATTTTGCTTTTCTTTTTCAGATACAATTGTCTCGTATTCTCCCTGCATTTCTTGTAAATTACTTTCCATTGTGTATTTTTTTGATAATTTAACTCCTTTACTTTCTAATTCTTCTAATTTTCTTAAAAATTTGAATTTCTCTCTTAATAGTTCTTCCTTATTCAGTACTGGCTGCAGAGGAATTGATTTAGTAGGATCTACAGGAATATCATTGAATTTTTGAAATCCATCCCATGTTTTATTTTGATTAGTATTATCTTTTGCTGTTTCTTGTCCTATTTTTATTGATGGTCCAGGAGCAACATCAATGATTGAATTTACTTCATCGTCATGTTCGTCAAACGTTGAATTTAATTTCATAGGTGCGTTTCCAGAAAGCATATTTTTAAATAAATTAGATTTTGAAACACCACTACTATATGATTTTTCGGGGGAACTAAGCTCATTTAGTTCATTTTCTAATTCATTAATATCACCTAAATCAATATCGGTTGACGGATTTTTTGAAGGTCCTTCTTTTCTTTTTTCATTCATCAAAAGCTCAATGCCGCTTCCGAAATTTACATTTCCAGATTTTTTTGAACTATCTCCTAATGTGATAACAGACCCTTTAAATCCGCTTCCTATTTCAATAATTTCAGGCTCAAACATTATTATTATGATAGATTAAGAACTTATATTTTTAAGTAATACGAATAATCAAATGTTTATTTTAAAAATATAAAAAATAATATTATATAATTACTTCCAAATTATATTTTTGAACTAAATAGGATAACCCTTGTAAAAAGGAATCTGCTAAATCATCACGCTTTTTATGACTTGAAAAAAATCCAATCCATTCATTTAAAATAATTGTTTTTGTTAATATCTGACTAGTATATGAAATGCTCAATTGTTTTCTCTCAGAGTAAGATGTTTTATGCGATCCTATAAATGTTTTCAATTTATTTATTGCTGAATAAAATATAATATTATAAACTCCTTTCATAATAAGATATTGAGCTATCATACCTTGTATTGTTTTCATACGATTCGCAATCGGACTTATTTGATTTTCAATTAAAACTAAATCTATCTGAGAGAAATTCAATAAATTATCTAATTTATTTTTTAAATTAATTCCCAATTCAACTAAATTATGTTCGCTTGCTTTTACTTCATTAACTAATTCAAAATATTTATCTTGTTTATATTCAAATATTTGTTCTAAAAGTTTATTTTTAGTATATGGTTTATTAATTTCAATATTACATTCATTTGAAATGTTTACCAATTGATCTAGCTTCATTTTTTTTAGTATTTTCTCTCTTAAACTATCAGGAGGAATTTCATACATTTTTTTTTTACAATGTGTTTGACAATAATATTCATTGTTTTTATAATATTTTGCATTTTTTACACATTTCTTACCATCTTTAATTTCGGTGCATTTATCTACTTCTTTACATAAATCAATTACCTCCCATTGTTTAATTGTAAAATTATTATCTTTGTATTGAATTATACAAAATGATAAATTTTTAATTCCAACATCAAAACTAAGAATATTCATACTATATTTATATTTATATTTATACATAATGGTTATCTGTTTAATTATTTATTTCAAATATTTACAAAATATAAGTTGAAATAAATATAAAATTAAAATTAAAATAGTTACGAATAATAATATTAATTAGGATTAGGGTAACCCATTTTAATCATTTGTTCTTGTGTCAATAATGGCATATTCATTCTAGCCTCTAATTCCTGTCTAGAGAGATATTGATTTTTTAAATCACTTGTTTCATATCCAAAAGGCATTGTTGAATCACTACACGATTTATATAAATATGGACCTTTTGATGGATTTTGATTACCTCCATTATATACTGCAGGGCAACTACAACATTGGTCGCATGCTTGTATCTGATTATATTTTACAATTTTGTCAGCATTAGTAATTAAATATTTTCTGTAATCGGCATTTGTTTTTATGTGAGCTTCTTCTCTTATTTTTTCATTTATTACTGCTCCTGGTTGCCAATCTGCAAAATTTCTACCGTCCATCATTATTGGAGGAAAGTCAAAATGAATATTATTTGATCCAGCATAACACGTTCCCCAAGACATATATAAATAATATATATATTATATTTATTCAATTAATCTATCAATTAAATCTTTTTTACTTCCTTTTAAAGATAAATTCTTCTCTTTACATAAATCTTGTAATTGTGATTTACTTAAATCTAAATATTTATTTTTCGAAGATGACGGGTCTAAATTAGATAATGAATCATCCACATCTATGTCATCCCCGTTATGATAGGATAAAATACTATCTACTAAATTACTAGACATATCATCTATACATTCAGCATCAATTCTAAAATGGTCTGAGACTGACTGAACATCATCACTTGTTAATGTTTGATCCGGTTCATTAAGTATTAAATCGTCTAATTTCACGACTTTAATTTCATTTACATTCATTTCTCTTATATTCAATTTATTATCATCTATAGAAATAACTTGTTCTACATTTTCTTCACAATCGGGTTGGTCTTCGCTATCACTCTCAGTGTCACTATCACTATCACTATCGCTATCACTATCGCTATCGGATACTGAACTGCTATCATCATCCTCGTCGTCTGATACAACAATTTTATGGGTTTTATCTTCTACTACATCACATTCACCCCCGCTAAGTGTCGTCTCAAACATTTCACGGGCATTTTTAGCAGCATTAACAGCACCTTGCGCTGAACGTAAAATAGATGTATCTGTCTGAATACTACTTACTAAATGTTTAAGCATTTGACTTTGTTCTGTTATAGCTCTATCATAAACCGAAAATCTTTGTTTCACATAAAACATAATCAATCCACATAATAATAATGTTACGCCTAATCCAATAACAAAACACAACTTATCTCCTCCGAATAATACCATATTATACACTTGGTATATATTTTTAAATATAAATAAACGAATTTTATTTATAATTTTAAATTTTATTTATTTATAAAACTTATATTTTTAAAGAGTTAAGAAGGATTTTTGTATTATTAATTATTTCTACGGGATATTCTAAATCCTTTAATACTTTAACTCCTCCTTTTACTTGTGAAATTCCATTTATTAATTTATAAGTATATTCAAAATCATCTTCAATCTCTATAATATTCATATAACAATTCATAAATTTTTCGTCATTGTCTAGAATTTTACATACATCTAAAAAGTGGGTTGTCAATACAAAATCCAGTTTTGGATATTTAGTTATATATCTTAATAATGATATTGAAGAACTAATTGCCTCGTATGGATTAGTGCCGCTATATAATTCATCAAATATACAAAAGTGATTCTCATCGTTTAATGACGTTTCTAATTCAGTTATAATATTTTTACATCTTCGTGCCTCTGCTTGAAACAAACTATCTCTACAAGATGTATCCGGTATATTAAGATAGCAATGTAAGTATGTATAAGGTTTTATATATGCTTTTGAATAGAAACCCATTCCAATCTGTTGAGAGAAAAGAATATTTAATAGTGTTGTTTTAAGTATAGTTGTTTTACCTGATGCATTTGGACCCGTTATTAATAATTTTTTATTTAAATCATAAGAATTTTTAACAGGTTTATTATTAATTATAGGATAATAAGCTTGTTTAAATTTAGTTTTTAACTTATTATATTTACATAATGATATTTCTTTTGAAACAAGTTTTTTATTTAAGGATGATAAATTATGAATATATCCATTAAAACCAAATGAATATTGAAGCGATTGTTTTAACTCTTCATTATCGTACAGTGTATAAAAACATTTCATCGCTTCACCAATTCTTAACGCCTTTGTTATTCCAAACTTATAAGATGTAACATTCTCTAATGTTGTTTTATATTTAATTAAAATTTGTTTTTTCTCATTCATTTGTGAAATAAATAATTCATAATTTTTATAATTTATTACTTGCTTTTCAAAATTTTCAAATGAAGTTATTGTATAATCAACATATGTATTTATTTCTTTTAAATACTGATGCATTAATTCTAAATTATTATAAAATTTATAACAAGATTTTGCGTTTTGAACCATTTGAAATAAATAAAATGCGAGAGAAAAGATTAAATATATTTTTTTATCAATTGAAACAGATGAAAAATTTATAAATACATTCCCTAATGGATGTCGTCCAAATACTTGTTTTAATAAATGTAAATATGTATTTATATTCAAATTAAGCCCGTATAATCTAAAAATAAATAATGGCAATATTAACAATATCAAAGGTATAAGAATAGAAAGTATCGGAGACGTTAAATTAAGCAAACTAATTGTTTGGAGAATATGAGAATTATTATTAAATTGTTTAAAATATGATATATCTATATATTGATACTTTTCAAGAAAATTATTATCATTTGTTATATTATTATATATATCATACACTGTCTCAAATTTCGCTTCTTCATAATCGCAATCCACTTGCTTAAAATTTTTAATTATTTTTTGAGTTTCTTTTAAAAAATTTAAATTTGTAGTATAATAATTAGACCATACATTTGCAGTCGCGTTTGAAAAAATATTTGTAGGATTTAAAACGTATTTATATAAAGAATTATTTGATATATCTTCTTTATTTTTAAAATTTATCAACTCTAAATCGTCTTTCACTGTATCACTTGTTAATTTATGTTCTACATATTGAATTGGAAATTTAAAATATTTAGAAGGGAGTGTATTTAAATATTCTATATTTGTCATTATAAAAATAGAATATTTATATTAATATTATCAAACGCTATATTGTTAATCATTTAATCGGAAATTATTTATTGCTATAACTAAATGAATTAAAAAACCTCGGGCAATTCACGGATAGTTGTATGATAATACGACTCAATCTCTTTTATTTTTCTAAAATCCCTCTTTGTTACAAAATTAATTCCAACCCCTTTACGTCCCCATCTTCCACTTCTTCCGATTCGGTGTAAGTATGTATATACATCTCGCGGAATATCAAAATTAATAACAGTACTTACTTGTTGAATATCAATGCCTCTAGCAGTTACATTTGAAGAAATTAAAACACGGAATTTACCAGTTTTGAAATTATTATAACTTTCAACTCTATCGTCTTTATCCATATTACTGTGGATACAACACGCCGGATACCCATCAGCAATCATAGCTTCATGTAAATCAGCAACCTTTTTTACACTATTACAATAAATGATACATTGCGACATTGATATCTTACCATACAAATCTTTCAATGTAGAATATTTATTAGAATCATCCTCCAGCGCAACATAATATTGGGCGATTCCTTCTAGAGATAACATTTCGCTTTTAACTAAAATTTTAATAGGATCCCTCATAAATTTCTCAGTTAATCCATGCAATTCGGTTGGCATCGTCGCGCTGAAAAGGCCGACCTGAACTTCAGACGGCAAAAATTGAAAAATATTATATACTTGTTCCTTGAACCCCTGAGATAACATTTCATCTGCTTCATCTAGAACAATTAATTTAATAGTACGGGAATCAATATATTTACGTCTCATCATATCATGAATACGACCAGGACAACCAATTACAATATGAGGAACGTCATGATATAAATTTTCTTTATCAACCTCAGTAGATGTTCCGCCAACAAGTAAATATGTTTTTAAGCCAGCTATTTGAGATGAAATGCTGGTAATAACAGAATTAATTTGTCTTGACAATTCACGCGTAGGAGCTAAAATCATCGCTTGGACGGCCTTTACTTTAGGATCAATTCTGTATAATGTCCCAATAGCAAAACAACCAGTTTTACCAGTTCCTGATTGAGCTTGAGCGATAATATCATGTCCCAACATAAGCGGTTTAATTGCTCTTTTTTGAATGGGGCTCGGCTTTTCAAAACCATACGAATAAATTCCACGTAAAATATCGTTTCTGTCTTGTAATTCTTCAATTTCATCCCATGTTTCGTAATCTACAATTTCATATTTTTCCTTTGTAGGTTCAGTATGATTGTTTTTTTCATCATCATTTAATTTGTTATTAGTATTCGGAGTAATATTGCCTGACATTATAATATAATAGTATAACTAATCGTTTAAGTTTATTATTTTATAAATTTAATTTAAAATAAAAATTGATATAAATATATATAGCTATTAATTATAACATCTATGATAATGGCTACAAGGTATTCAATTGCCGATTTTGAAAATATTATATTCAACGGAATTCAATTTCAACTTCCTCAAGAAACAATTGATATTATTACCACACTTGCAAACCAAGTTGGAGCAGCCGACTATATCAGAACGCCTCAATTTAATAAGAAAACTCATCAACCATCATTAATTAATAATAATAATAATAATAAACGTAGAAATAAAAATCAAGAAATTCAAGATGATGATTGGGACTCAATCCGTAAATTTCAAACAACTGAAATTAAAAAGAAAGACGGCATTGATGCTAATATTGACAATATTCGCAAACATTTAAATAAAATTACTGAAAAAAACTATGACAAGATGTGCGAACAAATTATTCAAGAAATTAGTACTATATCTGACGCTTCAGTAGAAGAACTGAATAAAATTGGAGAATCTGTCTTTAATATTGCAAGCGGAAATGCGTTCTACTCGGCTACATACGCAAAACTATATAAATGTCTTATGACAAAATACAGTTTTATGTCAGATATTTTTAAGACAAATCTAGATAAATTCTCTGAATTATTTACTACAATTGAATATTATAATCCTAATACTGATTACGATAAATTTTGCGAAAATAATAAAACAAATGATAAGAGAAGAGCTCTTAGTACATTTTATGTAAATCTTATGAAGGAAGGAGTAATTGATAAGTCAGATATGATTTCAATTATTAATAAAGTTCAAGAATATATTATTCTTAAATTATCAGAAGAAGGAAATAAAGAAATTTTAGACGAACTTTCAGAAAATATATTCATATTGATTACAAATAGTTCTGAAGAACTTGACGATGAAGATGGTTGGGAAATGATTATTGACAATGTAAAAACATATAGCAAACTAAAAGTTAAAGATTATCCGAGTGCTACTACAAAATCAATCTTTAAACATATGGATATTCTCGATGAGCTATAGTTATAAATGTTTAATCATTATTTAAAAAATATAAATTTCTAATAATTTTACAAAAATATTTTTTCTTTATACTGAATTATATAAAGAAAAAATACAACTAATATCATTTAGTAAAAAGGAAAACGCATTCGGTATATTGCATGGACAATTATTGAAGCCAATCTATAAATTAATAGTTTAATAGTTTAATTTCATTAAATACATATTAAATATATTATGTTAATATTACTTATAAAATAAATATACAATTATTTTATAAATGGTTAAATCTAAATTAGACGATAGTATTGTATATACAGAAAATAAAAAACTTGATATAGATGATATAAATTATGATGCTACGCTATATGAGATTGGTTTAATGGGGCATAAGATTTTAATTGCGCTTGGAAAACCAAAATATACTTATATTGATAAAAATATTGAATATTATCCCATCTATCTTCTAAAAAAAAATAGAGTTATTTCACAAATTGGTATTTATGAAATTATGTCAAATACTTTACCCGACCTTTTAGATGCTGACGGTGATATAAATCTAGAATACACATATGACCCATTATTATATTCATTTGTCAATGTAGATATCATTAAAAAGGAAAGTTTAGGCTTATTGAATAAAGAGGAGATGGGCGAAGAGGAAACAGACGAAGAGGAAAAAGTTGAAGAAGAAAGCGAAGAGGAAGATAGTGACAATGATATAGAAGCATTAACATTTAATGAATTACCAGAACAAACTAAATTAGATGGTGAAAAAGAACAATTAGAATATACAGAAAAAGAAGAAGCAGAATGGATACAAAAATTTATGCGTAGTAATTATTATGATATAGTTGATAATGAAGGAGGGGGAGATTGTTTTTTCGCTACAGTAAGAGATGGCCTAGCAAGAGCAGGCATCAAAGTTTCAGTAGAACAATTAAGAAATAAATTGTCTGAAGAAGTAGATGAAGACACCTTTACACAATATTATACATTATATACCGGGTTTACAAATGAACTAGATAGTATAAAACATCGTATTCGCGAATTAGCAAATGAAAATAAAGAATTGAAAAAACAATTGGATACGGCAAAAGAGAAAAAAGAACAAATCGCCATTATTGAGAGAGCTAAAAATGTTAAAAAAACATACAATGAATTAGAACAAAGTAAGAAAATAAATGAAAATCTATTATCAGAATTTAAATTCATGAAAGGTGTTGATACATTAGATAAATTCTCTGATATTATTAAAACGTGTGAATTTTGGGGAGATACTTGGGCTGTATCCACAATTGAAAGATTATTAAATATTAAACTTATATTACTTTCAGAAGAGGCGTATAATTCAGGAGATGTTGAAAATGTATTGAATTGCGGTCAATTAAATGACATTGTATTACAATCAAGAGGAGTATTTGAACCTAAAGTTTATATTATGCTTAATTATACAGGAAATCATTATAAATTAATCACATACAAGAGCAGAGGAGCTTTAAAATTTAAAGAGTTACCATATAATGTAAAAGACTTAATTGTTAATAAATGTTTAGAGAAAAACGCAGGCCCATATTATATTATTCCTGATTTCCTTCAATTGAAGGGAGAACTTGAAATTCCTCCTGAAATTCCTGAAATGATTGAGATGCCGTCAGAAGATCTTTGGAATGATGAAACTATTTTTCAATATTATATACGCTCAAATCCAAAACCTCTACCAGGCAAGGGGTCAGGAGAGAAAATCGGACCTGAAGGAGTTAAAGCATATAGCGGACTATCTTCTATACCCGAATGGAGAAGGAAATTAGATGATTTATGGGAGGCCCCGTTTGAATTAAACGAACATAAATGGTTGTCAGTAGAGCACTATTATCAAGGTTCAAAATTTAAAAATTCAGCACCTCAATATTATTTACAATTCTCTCTAGATTCAGATAGTGAAATATCAAAATCACCCTCCATGGCTAAAGCAGCAGGAGGAAAAAGTGGTAAATTTGAAGGAAAACAACTAAGACCAAAAAATATAGTAATTGATGCCGACTTTTTTGTAAATAGAAATAAAAATACATTAAAGGATGCTCTTAGAGCAAAATTTAACCAAAATGAAGAATTGAAAAAAATGCTTCAATTGACTAGAAAGGCGAAATTAACGCATTACCTACAAGGAACACCGGCAACTACGTCAAACGACCTTATGGAAATAAGATACGAACTAAATAAAGCATAAATATGAATATTATCAATTGTGTCAGAAAATTTTGAATAAAATTAATAATTAATAAGTATTAATAAGTATTAATAAAAATAAATAATATATGAATTAAATATATATGCTATTCTCAAGCAAATCACAAGAATATGTAAAATTAATTTATAATGATTTTAACAAATGTATGTTAAATAGAGAGATTAATCAAAAATCTAATTCAATTGAAACTACATTTTTTAAACAATTATTTAAATTAATAAAACAATCTGAGAAATACGTCCATTCCACCTCAATAAAAAAAAATATATTTAAACATATTACGAATATTGAGACAATTAAACAAATTAAATTTCCAACAATATATAATAGTAATTTCTTCCCTGAAAAAATAAAGAAAAGCATTGAAGCAACTACATCAACATTAATTGAGTATAATACAGTGCTAGACGGTCGGGTCATTAATTTTTATTTTTATACATATGAAAATTCACCTTTGCCAACAACTACACTTGATATTTATGTTAACTATATGTTAATGTGGATATACATATTAAATTTGTATGGAGAAAATGAATGTAGTAAATTTTTGAATATATTTATTTTTTTAACAGATTTCAAAAAAAAAATACCATCTAATAATTTTACTATACTTAGCCCACAACAAACTAATACAGGATTTACTATAGTATGCAATAAAATATCTGAAATTGTTATTTATAGAAAAGAAGAATGGTTCAAAGTATTTTTACATGAAACATTACACAATTTTGGATTTGACTTTTCAACAATGCATTTATCTGATTTTAATAATAATATCTCCCGATTATTTCCGATTCAAAGTAAATTTAATTTATTTGAAAGTTATTGTGAAAAATGGGCCCGAATAATAAACGCGGCATTTTGTTCCTATAGTATTTTAAATAATAAAGATAATATTAATGAATTTTTATCATATTCAGATTTTTTATTACAAATTGAAAGGGTATTTTCTCTCTATCAAGCTAATAAAATCCTCAATTATATGGGTATAAAATATGAAAATTTATTTAAAAATGATAAAATAAGTATATCTGCTAGAAATAATTTATACAAAGAAAATACAAATGTATTTGCATATTATATTGTAACATCAATATTAATGAATGATTATACAAAATTTTTAAAATGGTGTAATGCGAATAATTTTATCATAATGAACTTTAATAAAACTCCTAGAACTCTAAACTCTTTTTATGAATTTATAAAACATAATTATAATTCAGAAACATACATCAAATCATTAAAATGTATACAAAAAATTAATAACAACAATGATATTATAAAAAACAATGACATACTTAAAAACTCGTTGAGAATGACAATATTGGAATTGGATTAAAATAATATGACTGTTTATTCTTTATAAAACTTAATTATAAATCTAGTTAAAATTAAATTAATAATATTATAATACTATTAATGTGTGGAATAACTGGATTTATTGGAAATTCAAATGCGTTTGACCCAGTATACAATGGAATATGTAATTTATTAAATAGAGGTTACGATTCTGTGGGAATAAGCACAATGGACTCGTCTGGAAACATACTAACTCATAAATTTGCTTCAACTGATAATGAGACAGCTGAAAAAAAGGTTCTACGAGTCAAAGAACAACATCTTGGTCCAACTACAAACGTTGGCATTTCTCATTGTAGATGGAGAACAACCGGAGGAAAAACGGACGCAAACGCTCATCCTCATTCGGATTATTTGGGAAATTTCTCTCTAGTTCATAATGGAATTATTGAAAATTATAAAGAATTATATTATTTTTTACTTGAAAAAGGATTAACATTTAAATCAGATACAGATACAGAAATTATAGTTAATTTAATTTCATATTTTTATAATTTAAATGATCATAATACTATTATAGAAGCGATTCAATATACTAAAGCTCAAATTAAAGGAACATATGCTCTTGCTATTATTTGCAAAGATAGTCCTAATACCATTTATTGTGTTAGAAAAGGAAGCCCTTTGCTTATTGGATATTCAGATGACGGAACTAGTTTTATGGTATCCTCTGAAAAGTATGGTTTTTATAAAGAAATAACAAATTATATGTGTATTGATAACGATGATATCATTGAGATTGAGAGAAATTCAAAAAATAATAAATGTAATTATAAATCATACTCAAATATTTTATATAAAATAAATTCTATTGAAAAACTAATTGAAAATAATACACCGGAACCATATGAATCATGGACTCTTAAAGAAATATATGAGCAACCTCATTCATTTCAAAGAGCAATCGGAAATGGAGGACGCATTAAAAATGATTGCGAGGTTAAATTGGGAGGTCTTGAGATAAATACATCATTATTAATGCAAATTGATAATTTAATTCTATTAGCTTGCGGATCATCCCTTAATGCTGCATTAATAAGCGAACATTATTTTAAAGAATTATGTCATTTCAATACAGTTAAAACAATAGACGCGTCAATATTTACCAGACTTGATATACCAAAAAAAGGAAAAACTGGTGTTATTTTAATATCACAATCAGGAGAAACATATGAATTATCTATGTGTATTAATATTGCAAAAGAAGAAAATTTAATAATGATAGGTGTTGTTAATGTAGTTGATTCATTAATCGCGAGAGAAACTCTATGCGGCGTTTATCTGAATTCGTGTCGTGAAGTATCTGTATGCTCTACAAAAGCAGTTACAAGTCAAATAATCGTATTATCATTGATTGCTGTATGGTTTTCTCAAAATAAAAATATTAATTTGGAAAAAAGAAAAAAATATATAAGTGATTTGAGAAATTTACACCTTCAGATTGAATTACTTCTTAATAAAATGGATATTTCCATGTTTTGTTATCATAATTTATTGAATATATTTGAAAAGAAAGATAAATGTTTCGTTATATCACAACACCAAGGACTTTCATTTGAAGGAGCTTTAAAATTAAAAGAAATGTGTTATTTAATGGCCGAAGGACAATTAGCAAGCAGTTTGAAACATGGACCATTTAGCATTTTAGAAAATAAATTTCCTATTATTTTTATTGATAATCAAAACGAACATCATTCAAAATTATCTAATATTTATAATGAGATTATCTCTCGTGAAGCAAATGTTCTTACTATAAGCGATATATCAAATCTTTCTGAATTGAGAGAAAATATTATAATAATTCCTCATAATGAAACTTATTCAAATTTATTATCTGTTATCACTTTACAATTAATTAGTTATTATTTAAGCAAAGGAAGAAATAAAAATGTTGATTTTCCTAGAAATATAGCGAAAACAATCACGGTTTAAAATAATTATAAACATTAATTTTTGTTATTCAAATGATTATAATTATTTGCTGGGTTAATATAAAATAAATAAAAATAGATACAATTCATAATTCAGATTTGTTTATTTTAAGCTTAATTGATATAAATACTTATCTAGCTCTGCAACAATTTCGTCTTTAATATTGATTACGTCGCTATAGAATGATTGAGGTAGTTGAGAATGGAAAACGTTCAATAAATTAATAAATGTTTTAATTGTATTTCCCATATTGACATTATTGGATACACCATTTATTGTTAATTTACTATAATTTGACATATTAATACGATACTTACCATTGCTC
>Ga0105097_10000200_pt1 | contig 25499 bp, 20 predicted proteins | sample PPLLak12cMay2015_FD_87035 | JGI IMG/M metagenome (GOLD analysis project Ga0105097, IMG submission 87035) | Freshwater sediment microbial communities from Prairie Pothole Lake near Jamestown, North Dakota, USA - PPLs Lake P7 Core (1) Depth... | ecosystem: Environmental > Aquatic > Freshwater >...
CACGCGCAGGCGCGCGAGCCCGGTCGCGAACCTCGAACCGACCAGCTTGAGGAGCAGGTGCAGGTTGGCGTCCCAGCCATCGCGGGGCTGCGAGGAGCACAACGCCATGAACCCGTGCACCCGCCCGTTGAGGGCGAAACCGCACACCAGCAGCGAGCGGACACCGAGCTCGGCGAAGCGCGCGCAGTCCGCAACCAGATCGCGGCGAGGCGCGTGAGTGTCGCGGATCTCGAGGAGGCGCAGGTGGCCCAGGCCGTTCGCCAGGACGGGCAGTCGCTCGAGCGAATCGCCCTTCATGACCTGGGGATCGAAGGGAGCGAGCAGGCCGGTGGCGCTCGCCACGCGCTCGATGGACTCGCGCGCGGCGTCGTAGAGGACGATGCAGATGGCATCCACGCCGGTGGCGTCGCGCAGCGCGTCGAGGTTGCGCTTGATGCAGTGGTCGCCGCCTTCGCTCGTCAGCGCCTGGAAGTCCACCGCGACCTTGGTCGCGAGCACGTCGAGCCCGACGGTGGCCGACGAGCCACTCCCGAAGACGGTGATGGTCGAGAGGAGATCGGTACCGTCCTGGTCTCTTCCACCTTCGGGTAGGGAAATGGTCATCGCTCGCCTTGGGGGCCCCTGCCGGATTGCGTTCAGTGTGTCAGTCCGTCGCGGCCGGCAACGGAACTGCCGCACATTTTGCTAATGCTTACCTACCAACGATTTGTAATTCATTCTGGCATACAGAATTAGAAATTCAAGCTAACCCTCTGTATTCAAATGCCCCGTTGGGGAGCTGTAGGGAATGGCGCGAGCGGGATCGCCACGCGCGACGCAGTCCGCGTCCGGCGTTCCCGACACCAGCGCCCACTGCGCGCGATTGGCGCGACCGAGTTCCAGCGCCTCGGCCTCCTCGAAGCAGCTCTCGCGGGCGAGTCGCTCGACCAGCAGTGCCCTTCCCGGCCGCTCCACGAGCCACGCAGCCGCATCGGCGGCCTCGACTTCGAACTCGCGCCACCGGGCATGGCCGAAATTGACGCTGGGGCGACGCAACTGCAGCAGGTACTGGTCCTTCGGGCCGACCAGGCCGAGCTCCCGCACGCCGATACTCGCCTGCTCGACCTTCTCCATGAACGCCCGCCCGGAGCGCATGGGGTCCATCCGCGGGTAGATCACCAAGCTCGCGGTCGTCGCGAGCGCCGCCATCACGCCGGCGTAGGCAAGCCAGGCGTCTCGCACTCGCAGCCAGGCGAGCGGCACTGATCCTGCGGCCGCGATCATCAGCAGGGGCAGCACGGGATGCACTCCATGCTGGTGCAACATGCGCTCCGCGGCGGGCGCAGCGATCGCAAAGGAACCGGCGCCGAGCGCGGCGGCCGCCACCAGCGCCGCCGCGAGCCCGAAGGCGAGGCGGCGCGGGCCGCGGGCCCGCAGCAGTTCGGGCAACCAGGGCGCGGCGGCCATGGCCAGCGCCGGCACGGCGGGAAGCACGTAGAGGCCGCGCTTGCCCGTGCTCACGCTGAAGAACGCCACCACGATCACCACCCACGCGAGCAGCACGGCGACGAAGGTGTCGCGCTCGCGCAGCGCAACGCGCCAGCGCGGCCAAAGCCACGGCACGATCGCCACGAGCGGCAGCCACATGACCGGGATCACGTTCGTCAGGTAGTACCAGGGCGGCTCGTGGTGGTGCCAGGCATCCGCGTAGCGCGTCACCGTCTGCTCGAAGAGGATCTCGTTGCGGTAGGCGAGCAGGTCGCCGCCCGCGGCCGTGGCGAGCATCATCGGCACGAACCACACGCCGATCGCAACCAGCATCGCGGCCGCGCCCGCCAGCCACAGGGCGCCGATGCGCACCACCGCCGCGGGCCAGCCCCGGCGCACCAGCAACGCGAAGGGCAGCAGCGCGAGCAACGGCAGGAAGCCGACGCCCTTCGTGATCACGCCGAGCCCGGCGGCGGTCCACCCGGCGATGAACCATCCGGGCGCCGGGCCCAGCACCAGGTGCCGCATCAGGCCATAGAGACTCAAGGTCGTGAGGAAGCACAGCACGCCGTCGATCTTCGCTTCGCGAAACGTCCCGGTGAACTGCACTGTCAGCAGCAGCACGAAGGCGCCTGCAAGCGCGACCTCGCGCCCGCGCGCTCGACGCAGCAGGTCGTACACCAGCAGCGCGGTGCCGACACCTGCAAGCAGCGAGGGCAGCAGGAAGCCGACCCGCAGCGAGCCCGTGACACCCATGGCAGCGGCCATGAGCCAGAAGTAGAGCGGCGGCTTGTCGGCGTACAGGTCGCCACCGACGCGCGGGATCAGCCAATCGCCGCTCCTCAGCATGTCCTGAGCGATCAGCGCAAAACGCGGCTCGTCGGCGGGCCATGGGTCGCGCATTCCGAGGCCGGCGCCGATCAGCACCAGCGCGAGGCCCACGACGCAGGCGAGATCGAGCAACACGTCGCGCGACGAAATCTGCCCGGGTCGCAGCAGTCGATCGAGCAGGCTCGGAGCCAACGCGCCCGGGAGGCCCACTCAGGACTCGTCGGCCGGGATTCGGGGCGAGGCGCGCCGGATCAGCCACATCACGCCGATAAGGTCCACGATGCCGACCCACAACCGGTTGTGGAGCCCGTACTTGGACTTCCCGCGGGTCCGCTCGCGGTGGTTCACCGGCACCGAGACGACCTCGTAGCCCTCGCGCTGGAACAGCGCCGGCATGAAGCGGTGCATGTGGTCGAAGCGAGGCATGTCGAGGAACACGGCGCGGTCGAACACCTTGATGCCGCAACCGGTGTCGGGCGTGCCGTCGCGCAGCAGCCGACCGCGAACGCCGTTCGCGACCCGCGACGACAGCCGTCGCAGCCACGTGTCGCGGCGCGTGATGCGGTTGCCCATCACGAGCCGCAGGCGCGGCGAAGCCGCGTCGCCCGCCCGTTCGAGCAGCCTGGGGATGTCGGCCGGGTCGTTCTGTCCATCGCCGTCCAGGGTGGCGATCCTCGGCGCGCGTGCGGCGCGCACGCCGGTCGCGACGGCCGCGCTCTGGCCGGACCGCACGGCGTGGCGGACGAGCCTGATCTGAGGCATGCCATCGAGCCGCGCGGCGCGTACGGCGGCGGCGGTGCCGTCGGTGCTGCCGTCGTCCACGAAGATCGTCTCGTGGCGGAAGCGTCCGGTCAGGGCCGAGTGGATCTCCCGTGCGAGCGGCAGGACGTTGTCCTGCTCGTTGCACACCGGGATCACGACAGACACCTGCAGGTCCGGCGAAAACAAGCTGTCTGGCGACGCTGTCAAGATGAGGACTCGACCTGTAGAGCCTTAGTATAGTCGTGCGATGAGCGATCCCTCCAAGCCGTCCACGCCGCCGCCTGACGGAAACACTCTGTATCGCAAGGTGAAGCGAGGACGCAGGCGCCTGACGCGCGGCCGCATGCTGGTCTACCGCATCGCCGTCGCGATCGCGTGGCGGCTCGGGCACTTCATGTGGTCGTCCTGCCGCGTGCAGCGCGTCCTGGGGCTCGACACGGTGCGCAGCGCATTGCGCGATTCGCGTGCGGTGATCCCGGTGTTCTGGCACCAGCACCTGCTGTTCGGAGCCAAGGCGCTGCTCGACCTGCGGCCGGACGGGCTGAAGGCCGGCTTCCTGATCAGTCCGTCGGTGGACGGCACGGCTCCGGCCATGCTGGTCGAGCGCGTCGGCGGCCACGTGATCCGGGGCTCGTCCACGTCGACCGGCGCGCGGGCGCTGCGCGACTTCTACGACACCATCGTCAAGCAGGAGATTTCGCCGGCGATCACTCCCGACGGCCCGCGTGGCCCGGCGCACGAGTTCAAGCCCGGTCCCGTGCTGCTCGCGCAGCTGACCGGCAAGCCGATCGTACCGATCAGCATCGCGGCCTCGCCCAGCCTGCGATTTCGTACCTGGGACCGGTTCGAGCTGCCGCTGCCCTTCAGTCGCGTCGTCATCGCCTACGGCGAGCCGGTGCGGATTCCGCGCGGTGTCGACGTCGGGCGGCTCGCCGAGCTCCAGCTGGACATGGCTCGCAGGCTGCACGCGCTGCAGGCGGAGGCGCGCGCCGCGCTCGACGGCGAGGATTGAAGCGCGCGGTCCCGGCGAGGCATGCGGCGCGGCGCGATGCCGCCCTTCACATCGCAGGTGGGGCCACGCACGACCACGGGACCGGGATCCGCTCGACCTCGACGTCCACGATACGCGCTTGCGTGGCGAGCCGGGCCACGCAGTCTGCCGCGATCGCGATGGAATGCAGATTGAGATCCAGGCCGGCGAAGCATGCGGTCGAAAGATCGTCGCCCATGCGCAGGCGGCCGACCGAGCGCAGCGGTGCACCGACGGCCTTGAGCGCCGCCTCGATCGCCGTCCACCGCCGCAGCCGCGCCATCGACTTCGCATCGTCGAGCGCCGCCGCCGCCGCGTCCTCGAGGTCGAGCCCGACTTCGCAGTCGTCGCTGATCGCAACCGCCACCCGGGTCGCCGAGTGAGCGATGCTGAAGCTCGGTCCGTCGGCGAGGCTGGGCTTGCCGCCGGCCGGAAATCTAAGTTGCCCGGGCTCCACGAGTCCTCCGCGCAGACGGGCCGCGCCCGCGAGCGCCAGAGCCACGCCCGCGAGGCTCGCGAGGCGCGCGGCGGGATCGCGTCGCGCAAGTTCGAGTCGCCGCGCGTACGGCAACCGCAACGACAGCGAGTCGGCACGCACGTCTTCGCCCGCGCCGGCGAGCGGCGCATGCAGGATGAGCACTTCGTGCATCGCCGCGGATTTTGCGCGAGGCCCGCCTCGCCCGCCAGCGCGATGCGTGACCGGCCCGCGCCCTTCTGGGACAATCGCTCCCGCGCTACCCGGCGTCGACCGGCTCGAGCAGCGCACTCCAGCACGAACCCTTGGGACCCGCGGCCATGATCCCGTACCAGTCGCTTCCGGAAATGCTCGACCACCGCAGCCGGGGCGGCCTGGCCGTGGGTTACCTCGAGGGCGAGACCGCGACGCGGTCCCTGCCGCTCTACGAATTGCGCCGGCGCGCGCTCGGGATCCTGCGCCACCTGCAGCGCGCGGGCGCCGAGCCCGGCGACCTGCTGATCCTCCACGTCGCGAGCAACGAGCAGTTCCTCGACGCGTACTGGGCCTGCCTGTACGGCGGCATCATCCCGGTGCCGGTCGCCGTCGGCATCAGCGACGAGCACAAGCACAAGCTGCTCAGGATCGCCCGCCAGCTCGGCCAGCCGCTGCTGTACACCGATCGCAAGCTGCGCGACCGGCTGGCCGCGTTTGCCGCCGAGCAGGGAGAAACCGGCCTGTGGAGCACGATCGAGCGACGGACCTTCCTGATCGACCAGCTCGACGACATCTCCCGCGAGGGAACGCCCGCCCGCCTCGCGCCGGAGCAGACCGCCTTCGTCCAGTTCTCGTCAGGCTCCACGAGCGAACCCAAGGGCGTGGTGCTCACGCACCGCAACCTGCTCGTCAACATGGACGGGGCCTGCAGCGCGCTCGATCTCACCGACCGCGACGTCGCACTCAGCTGGATGCCGCTGACGCATGACATGGGCCTGATCGGCTTCCACCTCATGACCATCTACGGAGGCCTGCCCCACTTCCTCATGCCGACGGAGCTGTTCGTGCGGCGCGCCCTGCTGTGGCTGAAGTTCGCTTCCGAGAAGCGGGCCACGATCACGTGTTCGCCCAATTTCGGCTATCGCCACCTGCTGCGTGCGCTCGGCGAGCGGACGCTCGAGGGGGTGGACCTCGCGCACGTGCGCGTCCTGTTCAACGGTGCCGAGCCGATCTCGGTCGACCTCGCCGAGGAATTCCTCGACCGGATGGCGCCCTACGGACTGAAGCGCAGCGCGATGTTCCCGGTCTACGGCCTGGCCGAGGCCTCGCTCGCGGTGACCTTCCCGAGCCCGGAATCCGGGCACCGTTACCTGACGCTGGACCGCCGCTCGCTCGGCGTCGGCGCGACGGCGCGGATCGTGCCCGCCGACGATGCACATGCGATCAAGCTCATGTGCGAGGGCCGGGCCATCCCCCACGCGCGGGTCCGGATCGTGGACGATGCGGGCGCCGAGGTGGGGCCGGAGACAGTCGGGCACGTGCTGATCAGCGGCGAGAACGTCACGCGTGGCTATTTCCGCAACCCCGAGGCGAACGCGGCCGCGTTCGACGCCGAGGGCTGGCTGCGCACGGGCGATCTTGCCCTGTGGCACGACGCCGAGCTCTACGTCACCGGGCGATCGAAGGAGATCATTTTCGTCAACGGCCAGAATTTCTACCCGCACGACCTCGAAGCGCTGCTGGCGGACGAGCCCGGGCTCGAGCTCGGCAAGGTCGCGGCCGCCGGCGCGCGCGGCTCGCACTCGCCGACCGACGAGCTGGTGCTGTTCGTGCTTCACCGGGGCGACGCGGCGGACTTCGTGCCTCTCGCCGCGCGGGCCGTGCACCTCGTCAACGAGCATGCAGGGGTGGAGGTTGCACGCGTGGTGCCGGTGGGCCGCATTCCGAAGACCACCAGCGGCAAGCTGCAGCGCACGGCCCTGGCCCGGGCGTACGAGGACGGCGAGTTCGCCGACGTGCTCGCCGCCTTCGACGCGGCGTGGCACGCGCGGCACGATCGTGGTCGCGCGGCCGCCGGCGAGATCGAGCGGCAGCTCAAGGCCATCCTCGACGACGTGCTGCCGGGCAAGCACGTGGACGTGGACGAGGACCTGTTCGAGATCGGCGCGAGCTCGCTGGCATTGATCCAGGTGCACGAGCGGATCGACGAGATCTACCCGGGCCAGGTGGAACTGACCGAGCTGTTCGACCACCCGACCGTGAGCAGCCTGGCGCGGCATCTCGAGCGCAAGCTGGCTGCGGGCTGAGGGCGCGCGCCCTCCATGGGCGCTCCGCGGGCGGGGCCATGCCTTACGTCCGGGTGAGCTTCCATCGCTTGTGCGACCACCACCAGCTGGGCGGGTCGTCGCGGACCCAGCGCTCGAGCGCACGTGCGCATCGCTCCGTGATCTCGCCGTTGGGCAGGCGCTCGCCGTGCTCCTTGACCGACTCGAACGCCGCCTCGTAGCAGCCTCGACGCAGGCGGCGGATCCCGGCGACCACGACCCGCGCCCGCATCACGCGGGCGAGACGCTCCGGCCCCATGTAGAACGCCGTGTCCTGGCCCAGGAAACGGGTCCAATGGCGCCGCGGGCTCGTGGTCGGCGCCTGGTCGGCCACGATGCAGATGACCGCCACGTCGCCACGCGACACTTCCTGCATGACGTCCTTGGCCGGCACCAGTCGCCCACCGAAGCGCGAGCGTCGGCGGCGGAACCACCGGTCCAGGCGCTCGTTGCGCATCGGCTTGTACAGCCCGATCACTCCCTTGCCGCCCTCGAGGGAAACCCGCTGGATGCCCCATTCGAAATTGCCGACGTGGGCCGTGACCACGATCACCGGGCGCTCGGGCGTTGCCTCCCTGATCGCTTCGGCATTGACGAAGGCCAGTCGCCTGCGCATCTCGCCCTCGTCGAGCCACGGCGAGTACAGCAGCTCGGCCACGAGTTCGCCCTGTCGGCGGGCAAAGTCGCGCTCGACGGCCTGCAGCGTTGCCTTCGGCCACTCCGGAAAGGAGCGCTCGAGGTTGCCGCGAATGACCTCGCTTCGCAGGCGCAGCACGCGATAGGCAAGCCATGCGACTGCCCCGCCGACGGCGTAGAACAGCCGCAGCAGCAACGGGTCGCCGCGCTCACCCATGCATGGGCCTGCTGCGCTTCCAGCGGTTGTAGGCCCAGAAATACTGGGCGGGATGCCTCTGGATCTGCTGCTCGAGCGCCCGGACGTAGGCGCCGAGGATGCCGTCGGCATCCAGCCGCTCGCCCGGCTGCGCGAGCGGCTCGAAGCGCGCCACGTAGCGGCCGTGCCCGTCGGGTCGCATCGCGATGAACACCGGCTCGAACCCGAGCCGCGCGCCGATCCACCCCGGCCCCTGGAAGAACGACGTGTCCTGGCCGAAGAACGGCAGCCACACCTGGTTTTCGCTCTTCGCGGAAGGCGACTGGTCGGCGAGCATGGCGATGAGCCGTACCTTGCGGCGTCTCGCCACGAGGAAAGGACCGAACTCCTTCATCGGTACCATGGTTGCACCGAAACGGCTGCGCATCGCGAGCACCCAGCGGTCCGCTCCCTTGCGCGAGAGCGGCTTGTAGGGGGCGACCACCGGCTCGCCGAAGCGCCTCGAGATTTCGAGGTGCAGCCACTCCCAGTTGCACAGGTGCCCGGCGACGAGCAGCACGCGGCGGCCGCCCGCGAGCGCCTCGCGGACGATCGCGTCGTTCTCGAAGTGCAGCCGCTCCTCTAGCTCTGCTGGCGTCATGCGCGCGGCGTGCAGGAACTCCGCGACCAGCCGGCCAAGACCCGCGTAGAACTCCCGGGCAATGCCCCGGCGCTCGGCCGGGCCGCGACCCGGCAGGCAGCGGGCGATGCCATCGTCGACCAGTTGTCGTCGCCAGCCGACGACGCGCAGGACCGACGCCAGCGGCACGCACAGGGCATAGAGCACATGCAGGGGCAGCCGTGACAGCAGTCGTAGCGGCATCGATTCAGGCCGGCGAGAGTCGGCGAGCGGGAACGGCAAGGGGGGACATGGTGCCGGAGGAGGGACTCGAACCCCCGACCCGCGCATTACGAATGCGCTGCTCTACCAGCTGAGCTACTCCGGCACGAGGGGCGCGCAGTATACGGACTCGACCCCGGGTCGTGAAGCTCAAGCCTTGCGGCGCACGCGGATCACCACGTCCACGCTCTCGATTTCCGTGCCCGGAGGCAGCCCGGGCAGTCGCGCGAACGAGAGTTCCTCGGGCCGGATGTCGGTCATCTCCCCCGTGTCCACGTTCTGGAAGTGATGGTGCGGCACCATGGTCGAGTCGTAGACGCAGCGCTCCGGGTCGGCATGGATCTCGCGGGCCAGCCCCTCGGCGACGAACAGCTTGAGCGTGTTGTAGACGGTGGCCTTGGAGACGTGGCCGTCCGACTGACGGAGGCAGCCGAGGATCTGCTCCGCGGTCATGTGTCGCGGCGAGACGAGCAGGAGCTCTGCCAAGCGGACGCGCTGAGAGGTCGGGCGGATGCCGTGCTGCTCGAGGATGGTTCGGGCGCGGGCGCGGATCTCGCTCATGTCGTCAGTTGGCGTTGACATGGCTTCAATTATACGACCGCCCGGGCAGCGAGCCACCGTTTCGGCGCGAATCCGCCACTAATGCACGGTGCCGACGCGGCTCCCGTCTCCTACCTTCTCGCACCAGGGACAGCAAACGGAGCGTGCCATGGACCGGCACCGGGGATTCACCCTCGCTGAACTCATCTTCACGCTGGCCATCGCCATCGGGCTCCTCGGCTGGGGGGTGCCGACGTTCCGGGATGTCAGCCTGAACGCCGAGCGCGCCCGCGAGGTCAACCAGCTCGTGCAGTCGCTGCACCTCGCACGCAACGAGGCCATCAAGCGCAACGGCGTGGTGAGCCTGTGCCCGAGCACGGACGGCGAAGACTGCGCACCTGCCGGCACGCCCTGGCACCAGGGGTGGATCGTGTTCGTGAACGGCGACCGCGACTCCCCGGCGGCGCGCGATCCCGGGGAGCAGCTCCTGCAGGTGCATGCGCCGTGGGCCGCGGGGTCCGTGCACGCGAACCGCGCAACCCTGTCGTTCCGTCCGTATGGGCAGATGGGCGTGACGGCCAGCTTCACGTTCTGCGACGCGCGCGGCCCCAGGGCCGCGCGTGCGGTCATCATCAGCCAGACCGGGCGGCCGCGCGTCTCGACCAGCGACGCCTCCGGAGACCCGCTGACATGCGCCTGAACGGACTGCAGGGCGAGGCATCCCGGGCCCGACCGGACCGGGCTCGGGGCGGCCCCTGCCAGGGCCAGGCCGTCGCCGCGAAACAGGGATTCACGCTGGTCGAGGTACTCGTGGCCCTGGTCGTGGTCGCGGTCGGCATGCTGGGCGTCGCCGTCCTGCTGGTCGAGGGCCTGCAAGGCAGCCGCATCGCCATCGAGCACACCCAGGCCGTCAGCCTCGCAAGGGACATCGCCGAGCGCATGCGGTCGAACCGCGCGGCGGCCTCCGCCTACGACACGACCGAGGGCACGCCGGAGCCGCGCATCGATGCGGCCTGCGAGGACGCGGCCGGCCCATGCGACCCGAGCACCATGGCAGGCCACGACCTGCGACTCTGGCTGGACGACGTGGCCGCCACCCTGCCCGGCGGTCGCGGTGCCGTCGAGATCGAACGGCCCGCGGCCGACATCCGCCGCGGAATCATCACGATCCGGTGGACGCGCACGGGCGCAGCCCCTGCGGCCTATGCACTCGTGGTGGACCTGTGACCGTCGGCGGCATTCACCGCTCGTCTCTCCGGGCCAGGCGAGCGCAAGGTCTCAGCCTGATCGAGCTGCTGGTGGGAATGACGCTCGGACTCGTGCTGCTCGGCGGCGCCCTGGCCACCTATCACAAGGCACGCGACACGCACCGGGCCCTGGAATCGACCGCGAGACTGCAGGACATCGGACGCTACGCACTCGCCCAGGTCGAGAGCGACGTGCGAATGGCGGGTCACCTCGGCCTTGCGAGCCGCCCGGAACTCGTCACCAACCTCGATGGGCCGCTTGCGGACGCAAGTGGCGCCCCCGCCGGGCTGCGGGGCTGCGCGGAGCACTGGGCCACCGGGCTGGGGCGCCCGGTGGGCGGCTGGGACCACACCGACGGTGCCTGGCCACTCGTCGATCCCTGCCGGCCGAGCGGACGCTGGCGCAGCACGACGGACGTCCTCGTCGTCAAGCGTGCGAGTGCCGACCGCATTGCGCAGAACGCTGCGGGCCTCAAGGCCTACCACCGGCACGCTCTCGTGGCGAGCAGCCACGGTGCGGCCCTCGTTTTTGTCGGCCACGCCGACGGGCTGATCCCGGCCGATTACGCCGAGGCCGACCCGGTGGACGGGCCGCCGCTCGCCGACACGCGGCGCCTGCTCGTGCACGCCTACTACGTCAGTGCCGACTCGTCGGAGGGCCCGGGTTACCCATCGCTGCGTCGCAAGCGACTCGTCGCCGGGCCGGCCGTGCAGGACGAGGAAGTCATCCCGGGAATCGAGGACCTGCAGGCGCGTTACGGCGTGGACGTCGACGGTGACGGCAGCGCCGATCGCTACCTCGACGCCCACGATCTCGACGCCGGCATGCCCGTGGTGTCGGTGCGCATCTGGCTGCGCATCCGCGCCGCCGAGCGCGACCCGGCCTGGGAGGACACCAGACGCCACGCCTACGCGAACCAGGACGAACTCGTGCCGGAGGCGGAACGACCATTTCGGCGCCTCGTGCTCAGCCGCACCGTCTACCTGCGCAACTCACGCGGATCATGAACCAGCCGCGCCATGCTCGTGGGCCGGACTTCGAGGCGGCGCGCCATCGAGGCGCGGCGCTGGTCATCGCCCTGCTGCTGCTCATGGTGCTCACGGCCCTGGGCGTCGCGGGCCTTGGGACTGCCGTGCTCGAGCTGCGCATGGCGGGCAATGCGCAGCACCACGAGCGCGCATTTGCCGCCGCCGAGCATGCGATCGAGCAGGCCGTTGCCACTGCCGACCTCGACACTTCAAGCACCCCATCCGTGCCGTCGAAGCCAGGCTGCGGCGCTGAGTGCGCCGTACCGGTCACCGGCGATCCGTTCGACTACTCGCTGTACTACGACGCGGCCGCGGGACGCACGCCGGCGCCCGACGGCGGGTACTCGCTCGGCGCCGGCCTGCAGGCGCATCACTTCGTCATCGAGGCCCTGGGAGAGTCGGGCGTTGGCGCCCGGGCCGAGCACACCCAGGGCTTCTACGTGCTCGGGGCAGCGGAGCCCTGACCGGCTTCTGCCAGGGAGGAGAAGGCCATGCAACTTTGCCCGCCATGCCGACCGCGGCCCGCGTTCGCGACCACTCCGCGAAGCGGACGCACCCGGCCCCGGTCTCAGGTCGCGGCTGCGGCCGGTGCCCTTGCCGCCCTGTCACTGGCGGCGGCACCGCCCGCCACCGCCGACGACACCGAGGTGTTCTTCGCCGGCGAGCCCGTCGCGGGCGCCGCCGGGATAAACGTGCTGTTCGTCCTGCCGGCAGGACGGTCCATGGGCTGTGCGATCGGCGCGATCGAGCGCTGCGAGTTCGCGATCGAGGACGGCACAGCCCGCATGGACGTGGTGAGAGCGGCGCTCGCAAAGGTGCTCGAAAATCTGGCCGACAGCGGAACGAGCATCGGGCTCATGCGCGGCAACGACAACGGACTGAGCGGCGCGGCCGGAGCTCGCGGCGGCTTCATTGCGCAGGAAGTCGCGCCGCTCACGAGGGTCCGCAGCAACGAACTCATCAGGTGGACCTGCCCTCCTGCCATGGACCGGCTCGACTGTCGTCACGTGCTGCCGGCAGGCGGCGATGCCCCCTCGGGCCAGCTCCTGCTGGATCCTTCGAACGACCGCGGTTTCTGCCCCCCGGGGGATGAAGGCGCGCCGGCGTGTCACGAGCGGCTCGGCGAGGGCCGATCCGCGCTGACGGAGATCCTGTTCGAGGCCAATCGCTACTTCGCCGGGCGCCGGCCGGCATGGGGCCTGCGCTCGATCATCGGCCCCGGATACCCGTACCCCGGCCATGCCTACGATCCGGTCTCGATCTGGGGTCCGGCCACTGTCGTCCCGGCGGACTGCCGGGACGCCGGCGCCATGTGCCGTTATCGCAGCCCGGTCGGTGAGTGCCAGACCAACGTCGTAGTGATCCTCTCGGACGGCCTGTTGGCGGACGATCGGGGCAACGATGCGGGTGCAGGCTCGATTTCGGATTCCGGAGGCGACCCGGCCCCTCACGATCACTGGTTCCGGACCGACCACGACCCGCGCGGACTGACCGCTGGGCTCGACCGCCACGGCTGCAGCATCAACACGGGCATCGACTATCGCCGCGCGGATCCCGTGACCGGCGAGGAGGTCGCCGTTGCGCTCAGCAACTGCGGGGACGACCTCGCCTACTCGATGCGCAGCGGCGGTTTCGTCGCCGGCCGGCGTTCGGCGCAGTTGCTGACGTACACGGTCGCATTCGACCTCGCCTCTGCCACGCGCGCCGAGGGCATCGCGGCGGAGGCACCACGGCAACTCCTGCAGATGCTGGCGCGCGCCGGGGGCGGCAAGCACTTCTCCCTCGACTGCGTCGACTGCACGCCGGCCGATGCCGCCGATGAACTCGCCGCGCTGCTCATCGACATCGTCCGCGAATTGCAGGTCTCCGGTGCCGCGGTCGGCGCCGCGACCGTGCCGGTGAATTCGTTCAATCGCACCGAGCACCTCGACGATCTATACCTGTCCGTATTCCAGCCAGCCGCGGGCCAGCGCTGGAAAGGCAACGTCAAGAAGTACCGGCTCGCTCCGAACGGCGACATCCTCGGCCGTCACGACGTGCTGGCCGTCAACGCGCTGACCGGTCGGCTCGAGCCGCGCGTCGGCAGCCTCTGGCCGGCCGATCCGGCCATCGCGGACGGCGACGACGTGCTGGCGGGCGGCGCCGCCGCTGCGCTGCCCGACCCCTCGGACCGGCGGATCTACACGAACGACGGCGGTGCCAGCGCGCATGCGCTCAGTTCCTACGCCGTCGAGAAAGTCGCCGAGCGCGCCGATGCCGCGAGCGTGCTGGGCTACCGCAGCGTCGGAGTCGAGCCGCCGGGCTGTCCGGACCGCCCCGGCGATGCACCGGCCGATGCCAGCAATCCGGCCGTCTGTCATCTGGTCGCATGGATCAAGGGCGCCGACGTCAAGGATGCCGTGCCCGCCGCGACCGACGTCACGCCGGCCGGCAACGGCAACCTGACCGAGCCGCGACGCGACCTCGGCGATCCCCTGCACACCCGGGCAGCCGTGGTGTCCTACGGCGGGGAGGCCGAAGAGGCGCGCGTCGTCGTCTATTCCTTGACCAACGACGGCGCACTGCACGCCTTCGATCCCGATACCGGCGGCGAACGCTGGGCCTTCATTCCCTGGGACCGGCTCGATCGCATGCTCGCCCTGTATCGCGATCGCGCCGCGCGTCCACGGACCTCGCTGGGGCTCGACGGCCAGATCCGCGTGCTGACGCTGGATCGCAATGGCAATGGCCAGGTCGAGCCGGCAGCAGACGGCAGCGGCGATCGGGTGATCCTGTACTTCGGAATGCGCCGTGGTGGCCGCAACATCTACGCCGTGGACGTCACCGAGGTCGACTTCGACGACCCGTCCGGCGACCGGCCGAGGCTGCTGTGGATCGCGGGCCCGGCCGACGATGCCACGATCGATGCGGAGCGTCGCCTCCCGCTCGTCGGCCAGTCGTGGTCGAGGCCGGTGGTCACGCGCCTGAGGGTGCCGGGTCACCGCGGCCTGAACGACCTCGTGCTGATGTTCGCGGGCGGTTACGACCCGGCCACGCAGGATCCGGTGGACGGCAAGCCGCGACCCTACGCGGACGACTCGGTCGGCACCGGACTGTATGCCCTCGACGCATTGACCGGCCGGCTCCTGTGGCGCGCCGGCCGTGACGCCGGTGCCGACCTTCGACTCGCCGCACTCACGGCCGCAATCCCCGGCGATCTGACGGTGCTCGACCTCACGGGCGATGGCTATGCGGACGCGGCCTATTTCGCGGACCTGCGCGGCCGGGTGTGGCGCTTCGATTTCGATGCGGCGGCGGCCGGAGTGGCGAGCCTCGCGAGCGGCGGCATCCTTGCCGATCTCGGCGGCGACGGCCTCGAGGGAGCGCGGCGCTTCTTCACCTCGCCCGACGTCTCGTCGGTCATCGAGGGCGGTCGCCGCTGGCTCAACGTGGCGATCGGCTCCGGGAACCGAGAGATGCCGCTGTCGGACCGGACGACCCGCGACCGTTTCTACAGCCTGCGCGATTACGAGGGCTCCCGGCGCCGCGACTGGTCGCGAGCCGCACCGATCACCGAGGCGGACCTCGTCGACGTCACGCCGGACGCCGCCGCGGGCGGCGCCCAGGCAGCCGTGCCGGCTGGAGCGGCCGGGTGGCTGATTCGGCTCGAGACCCGACCCGGCGAAAAGGCGATCTCCTCGTCCCGGACCTTCGACCACACGGTGTTCTTCCCGACCTTCGTCCCGGCCGTCCGCGAGGAGCTGGACGACGCGGCCGAGGGATCGTGCGTCGATGCCGTCGGCCAGAACCTCCTCTACCAGGTCAGCGTGTTCGATGCGCGGCCGGGCCGTCATCTTGCGGAGACTGCGCACGAGGTCGAGGCCGGCGGGCTCGCGCTGCGGCTCGGGCAAGGCGGTATCGCGCCCGAGCCCGCGATCATGTTTCCGGCCAGCGACGGCCTGCGGCCCGGCGACCCGCCCAGGTTCCCACCGCTGTGCCTGGTCGGTGTCGAGAGCTGCGGCAACCTGGGCGAGTCGGGCCCGCGCCGGACCTTCTGGCGGCAGCGAGGTGCCGAATGACGGCCCCGCACCTTCCCCGGGCCCGGCAGGGTCGAGACCGCCGCGACCGTGGCGTGACCCTGATCGAACTGGTCGTGGTCGCGACCGTGATCGCGATCCTGTCGATGGTCGCCATTCCGTCCTATCGCAGCCACGTGCTGCGCACTCACCGGACCGAGGCGCGCGCGGCGCTGCTGGCGCTGGCCACAGCGCAGGAGAAATTCCACCTCGTGTGCCAGCGCTACGCCGCAGAGCTCGATCCGGAGGAGGCGCCGGACTGCGATGCTGCGCGGCTCGACCTTCCGTCCCGCAGCGAGCGCGGCCTCTACTCGGTGCGGATCACCTCGGCCGACGCGGGCAGCTGGACAGCGGAGTCGTCGCCGTCGGGTGAACCGCAGGCCGCGGACCGCGCCTGCCAGTCATTCGAACTCGCCGATACCGGCCGCAAGCGCGCATGGGATGCAACCGGCAAGGACAACAGCCTCGAGTGCTGGGGCCGGTAGCTGCGGCCTGGCGACCTCGCTGGCGCCATCCTGTCGTCAGCCAGGTCGCGGCACCCGCAGCTCGCGCGGCAGCGCGAACACCACGTTCTCCTCCCGCCCCGCGATCTCCTCGCCGCCCTGCCCTCCCCAGTCGCGCAGCCGCGCCACGACGCGCTGCACCAGCAGTTCGGGGGCCGATGCCCCGGCCGTGACGCCCACCGACCGCATGCCCTCGAACCACTCGGGTCGCAGGTCGTCGGGGCCGTCCACGAGATACCCGCGCTTGCCGGCCTTCTCGGCGATCTCACGCAGTCGATTGGAATTCGAACTGGTCTGCGACCCCACCACCACCACGACGTCGCACGCCTGCACGAGACCCTTCACCGCATCCTGGCGATTCTGCGTGGCATAGCAGATGTCCTCCCGGCGCGGAGTGGCAAGTGTCGGGAAGCGGCGCTGCAAGGCTGCGAGCACCTCGGCGGTGTCGTCCACCGAGAGCGTGGTCTGGGTCACCACGCCGACCCGGGACGGGTCGCTCACCTCGAGGCGCTCGACGTCCTCGACGTCCTCGACCAGGCAGATGCGTCCGCCCAGCGACTCGTCGAACTGGCCCATGGTGCCTTCGACCTCCGGGTGCCCCTCGTGCCCGATCAGGATCACCTCGCGGCCTTCGCGCGCGAAGCGCGCGACCTCCATGTGCACTTTGGTCACGAGGGGGCAGGTGGCGTCGAAGACGCGCAGGCCCCGTCGACGCGCCTCCGCCTGCACCGCCTTCGGCACGCCGTGGGCGCTGAAGATCACGGTCGCGTCGGCAGGCACGTCGTCGAGCTCGTCGACGAACACGGCGCCGAGCCCGCGCAGCCGTTCCACGACGAAGCGGTTGTGGACCACCTCGTGGCGCACGTAGATCGGGGCACCGAACAGCTCGAGCGCGCGCTCGACGATCTCGATGGCGCGGTCCACGCCGGCACAGAAGCCGCGCGGGTTGGCGAGCAGGATCCTCACCGATGCTCCCGGAACGCGTCGAGGATCAGCAGGCCCGCGCCGATCGTGATGGCGCTGTCGGCGATGTTGAACGCCGGAAAGTACGCCGCGCCCCAGTGCAGGTGAATGAAATCGACGACGTACCCGTGCACGATGCGGTCGATGACGTTGCCGAGCGCGCCGCCGAGGATCAGCGACAGCGACAGCGGCAGCAACTTGTCGCCGCGGGGCGCGCGCCAGATCCACGCGACCAGGACCACGCTGACCGTCATCGCGAGGCCAATGAAGAACCACCGCTGCCAGCCCGAGGCACCGGCGAGCAGGCTGAACGCCGCGCCGGTGTTGTGCAGCAGCGTGAAATCGAGGATCGGCAGCACTTCGACGCGCTCGTAGAGTTCGAGAAAGCGGGTCGCGAGGAACTTGGTCGCCTGGTCGAGCCCGATCACCGCCAGCGACAGCCACAGCCACGCGGCCGGATGCGTGCGCTCGACGCCCGGCGGCACGGGAGTCGGGATCGAGGCCAGCGGCTCGCCCGTGCTCATGTCACGCGAACCCACGGCGCTCGCCGGCGCCGTCGAGGTTGACCACGCAGCGGCCGCACAATTCCGGATGCGTCGGATCGGAGCCCACGTCGTCGCGCTTGTGCCAGCAGCGCACGCACTTCGCCGCCCCCGAGGGCCGCACGCGGATCCAGAACCGCGACTCTTCGCCGCCCGTCGGGCCGCCCATCGCGCCGGGCGTCGCGCTCGCAGGCGGCGCGCCAGCGACCGCTTCCGCAGGTCGCGACTCGGCGGGGTGCACGTGCGCCTCCGAGGTGATCAGCACGAAGCGCAACTCCTCGCCGACGGGCGCGAGGGCCGCACGGACCGCGGGCCCGGCGTAGATGTCCACGACGGCGTCGAGCGGCGCGCCGATTTCGCCCGCGACGCGCAGCCGCTCGAGCTCGCGCAGCACGGCGGCGCGGACCTCGAGCACCGCCGTCCAGTCGATGGCCGCGGTCGTCGCCTCGACCGCCGGCAGCTCGGCCCAGGAGGAGAGGAACACCGACTCCGGCCGCGCACCCGGCATGTGCCGCCAGATCTCCTCGGCCGTAAAAGACAGGATCGGTGCCAGCCAGCGCACCATCGCCTCGAGCACGTGGTACATCGCGGTCTGGGCCGAGCGGCGCGGCAGGCCCCGGGCCGGGGTCGTGTACAGGCGGTCCTTGATGACGTCGAGGTAGAAGCCGCCCATGTCCACCACGCAGAAGTTGTGCACCTTCTGGTATATGAGGTGGAAGTCGTAGCTGCGGTATGCGCCGGTCACCTCTTCCTGCAGCGCCCGGGCGCGGGCGAGCGCCCAGCGATCGAGATCGACGAGGTCCGCAGGCGGGACCGCATCGCGCACCGGGTCGAAGCCCGCCAGGTTACCGAGTAGAAAGCGCGCGGTGTTGCGGATTCGCCGGTAGGAATCCGACATGCGCTTGAGGATCTCGTCGGAGACGCTGATCTCGTTGGCGTAGTCGGTCGAGGCCACCCACAGGCGCAGCACGTCGGCGCCGAGGGTCGCGATGACCTTCTGCGGCTCGACGGTGTTGCCGAGCGACTTCGACATCTTCCGGCCCTTCTCGTCGACCGTGAAGCCGTGGGTGAGCACGGCCTTGTACGGCGCGTGGCCCTTCTGGGCAACGGAAGTGAGCAGCGAGCTGTGGAACCAGCCGCGGTGCTGGTCGGAGCCCTCGAGATAGAGGTCGGCGGGATTGAGGACCTCGGGCCGCAGCCGCGTCACGCAGTGGTGCGACACGCCCGAGTCCACCCAGACGTCCATGATGTCGGGGACCTTCTCGTAGCCACCCGCCTCGGCGCCGAGCAGCTCGCCGGCATCGAGGTCGAACCACGCATCGATTCCACCCTGCTCGACGCGCTCCGCCACCTGCTCCACCAGTTCCGCCGTGCGCGGGTGCAACTCGCCCGTGTCGCGGTGCGTGAACAGCGCGAGCGGCACGCCCCAGCGACGCTGACGCGAGATGCACCAGTCGGGACGCCCGGCGATCATGCCGGTGATGCGCTGCTCGCCCCAGTCGGGCATCCAGTGCACCTTGCGGATCTCCTCGAGCGCCGCGGCGCGCAGCCCGGCCTGCTCCATGCTGATGAACCACTGCGGGGTGGCACGGAAGATCACCGGCGTCTTGTGGCGCCAGCAGTGCGGGTAGCTGTGCCGGAACGGTTCGTGGTGCAACAGCGTGCCATGCGACGCGAGCACCTCGACGACGTGCGGATTGGCGTCGAAGACCTTCTCGCCCTCGAACAGCGGGGTGCCGGGCAGGAACCGTCCGTCGCCGCCGACCGGGTTGTCGACCGTCAGGCCGTAGCGCTGCCCGACGATGAAGTCCTCCTGGCCGTGGCCGGGCGCCGTGTGTACGGCGCCGGTGCCGCTGTCGAGCGTGACGTGCTCGCCGAGGATCACCGGCACCTCGCGCTGGTAGAACGGGTGGCGCAGCGCAAGCCCCTCGAGCGCGGCGCCCTTGACGCGCGCGAGATCGCCCGTCCGCGTCGCACCCGCACGCTGCAGCACCGACTCGACCAGCTCGCTCGCCAGCACCAGCAGCTCCGCGCCCTGCGCGGACTGCACCGCCAGCAGCGAATACTCGAACTCAGGATGCACCGCGACCGCCTGGTTGGCGGGCAGCGTCCAGGGCGTCGTGGTCCAGATCACGACGCTGGCACGGCCCTCCGGCAAGGCCGCAAGGCCGCAGCGACGCGCGAGGTCGGCCCGGTCGACGACCGGGAAGCGCACGTCGATCGAGGGCGAGGTGCGGTCCTCGTACTCGACCTCGGCCTCGGCGAGCGCCGAGCGACAATCGAGGCACCAGTGCACCGGCTTGTAACCCTTGTACAGGTGCCCGTTGCGGATGATCCCGGCGAACGCCCGCAGCTGCTCCGCCTCGTAGCGCGGCTGCATGGTGAGGTAGGGTGCGCTCCAGTCGCCCATCACGCCGAGGCGGACGAAGCCGCGCCGCTGCACCTCGACCTGCTCGGCGGCGTACTCGCGACACTTCTGGCGGAAGGACTTGGCGTCGAGCAGCCGGGTCTCCTTGCCGCCCGCCTTCTCCACGGCGTGCTCGATCGGCAGGCCGTGGCAGTCCCAGCCCGGCACGTACGGCGAGTCGTAGCCGTCGAGCGTGCGCGACTTGACGATGATGTCCTTTAGGACTTTGTTGACCGAGTGGCCGATGTGGATCGGGCCGTTCGCGTACGGCGGGCCGTCGTGCAGGATGAACGGCGGACGTCCCTTCGCCACGTCACGCAGCTTCCCGTAGATCCCCTGCTCCTCCCACCAGGCGAGCATGTCCGGCTCGCGCCGCGCGAGATCGGCCTTCATCGGGAACGCGGTCTCCGGGAGGTTGACGGTGTGCTTGTAGTCGGCCATGGGTGAGGGGTCGCCGCGGGGCCCGGCAGTCTATCAAATGCCCAGCACGGCCCGCGCCGCGGCGGCGTCGCGGTGCATCTGCTCGACCAGCGCGTCGAGCGAAGCGAACTTCTGCTCGTCGCGCAGGCGGGCGACGAAATCCACGTTGAGGTAGCGGCCGTACAGGTCGCCGTCCCAGTCGAACAGGTGCACTTCGAGCAGCGGGTCGGTGCCGTCCACCGTCGGGCGGGTACCGAGGCTCGCCACCGCCGGGTGATCCACGAGTCCGGCGCCGCTCGCTCGGACGGCGAAGATCCCCCACAGCGGCACGACCTTGCGATGCAGGGCGAGGTTGGCCGTCGGATATCCGAGCTGCCGGCCGAGCCGCTTGCCGAGTCGCACGCGGCCGGCCATGCGGTACGAGCGTCCGAGCAGCCGCGTGGCACGGTCGAGATCGCCGCGGTTGAGCGCCTCGCGCACCAGCGAACTCGACACTCGCTCGCCATCGACGAGGAACTGGCCGACCTCCTCCACCGAGAATCCGTGCACCGCGCCGGCCGCGCGCAGCGTCTCGATCGTGCCTTCGCGCCGGCGTGCAAAGCGGAAGTCGTGGCCGATCACCACGTGAAGGACTCCGAGCCCCTCGACGAGCAGGCGGTCGACGAACTCGTCGGCACCCATCCCGCGCATGCGGTCGTCGAAGCGCAGCACGACCGCGCGATCCACGCCGCAGGCCTCCAGCGCCTCGAGTTTCTCGCGCAGCCGCGTCAGCCGCGAGGGCGCCGCCGCCCCCTCGAAGTGCTCGCGTGGAGTGGGTTCGAACGTGACCACGACCGCCGGCACGCCGAGGGCCGACGCACGCTCCCTCAGCGCGGCGATGATGTGCTGGTGACCGAGGTGCACGCCGTCGTAATTGCCGATGGTGGCGACGCAGCCGCGGTGGCGCGGCGCAAGGTTGTGCAAGCCTCGAACGAGATCCATGTGGTGGGTGTCGCGCTCAGCCAGGGAACGATGGCGCGCGACGGTAACAGATCTGTCCCGCGCGCCTGCGACCCAACGGCGCCGCGGCGGCCAACCGACCGCCTGGACACCCGTCGATGAAGTTTACAGCCGGCGGCACGACGGACCGGCCGTCATGTCTCAAGTATCTGATAATAATGAATAAAAGAAAAATGGCACACAAATTGCTTGGAGATGATACGAGCCGTTTCGATCCAGGCGGTTCTGATGGACGGTCGTCAGTCAGAACCCCCTCGACAGACACGGGGAGCATGGTAGCCCTGGGTGGCCGGCCGGAGTGTCCCGGCAGGCGGCGCAGGGTGGGGCAACGGGAAACTCACAACAACTTCGGCGCGCCCGGGTGGGCCGTCCGTAAGCGGAGGATGTCTAAATGAAGCTCATGAACCTTCGGCGCGCGGTATCGCTCGCGATGCTCGGCGGCGCCGCGCTCGCGATCGGGGCGCCCGCCTCGGCGGCGGTGCTCTACAACACGGGCGACGCGACGACGGCGACGATCGTGCTCGGCATGAACAACCTGGGTCATCTCAACGCGACGCCCAACGTCACGGCGAACGCCTCGGCGACGGGCATCGCCTACCGGTTCCCTGCCGCCGCGGGCGCCGCGGGCGTGTTCCGGGATGCGACTGCTCCGGGCTGCCTGTGCGAGGGCTGGGGCGTGTCCGTGGACCGCACCTCGGTCGTGGCCTCCGTGGTCGGCCGGGCGGCTGTCGATGTTCCCAACTCAGGTGGAATCTCCAACCTCACCGGCCTCGGCTTCAGCGCCGATGCCGTGAAGATGGACTCCGAGGTGGCCCTGACCTCGCTGCGCGGCGTGACGGTGCGCCACGTGGCGCAGACCAGCACCAATGCCCCCAACGCGCTGTTCCGCATGGAGGTCACGATCACCAACGGCACGGACGAGACTCTGGACAACGTGCGCTACGTGCGCGTGATGGACTGGGACGTGCCGCTGACCGAGTTCGCCGAGTTCGTGACCATCCGTGGCACGGCGACGACCACGCTGCTCGAGCGCTCGCACAACAACGGTTTTGCCGTCCCGAATCCGTTGGGCGGCGACTTGCCGATCACGGCTGCGACGCTGGACGTGGACTTCACCGACTCCGGTCCGCGCGATCACGGCGCGTTCTTCCGCTTCAACTTCGGATCGCTCGAGGCGGGCAAGTCGTACACGTTCAACATCTTCTACGGCGCGGCCGGCACCGAGGCTGCAGCCCTGGCGGCGATCGCAGCTGAAAAGATCGAGCTGTTCTCGCTGGGCCAGAGCAATGGCGGCCAGATCACGGGCTCCCCGGCGACCTTCATCTTCGGCTTCGCGGGCGTGGGCGGTGATCCCGTGATCCCGACGCCGGAGCCGGGCTCGCTCGCGATGCTGGGCCTTGGCCTCCTGGGCCTCGGCTTCACGCGCCGCCGCAAGGCCTGAGCGAGGACTGGATCAGGGTTCCGGTGCCCGAGGGTGCCGGAACCTCGACCAGACGCGCTTCCGACGCTAGGCTCCCTCACTTCGGTGTGGGAGCCTTTTTTTCATGCCCGGCAATCGTGATGCAGGCGGGGGTAAGACGATGAGACGGACACAGCCGAAGACTGCGGCCTCACCAGCGCTGATCGGATTTCTGGCCGCGCTGAGCGGCCTGCTGCCAGTCTGTCCGGCTGGGGCGATTCCCGTGGACTCGGGCACGCTGCGGAGTCCAGCCGCCGCCGCGGCTTCGGGCTCGGGAGAAGCCCAGTACAACGCCGGCATCCGCGCCCTCGCCGCAGACCGGCTGGACGAGGCCGAGAAGGCCTTCCAGTCCTGCCTCGACTTTGCACCGCGCGCGGCGGATTGCATGCTCGGCATTGCCACGGTCGCGAGCGCCCGAGGCAACCCGTCACGGGCCGCGGCCTGGATCGAGCGCGCGGCGAGCGCCGAGCCGAACAATCCCTACGCCCTCGCCTCGCTCGGTCGATTGCGCGCCGTGAGCGGCCGCACGGACGAGGCGATCGCCGCGCTGGAACGGGCGGCCCGGCTCGACGCGAAAGCCGTTCGCCCGCGCGTGGATCTCGGTGACATCTATCTCACCACCAGGGCCGACCCGAAACGGGCGGCCGAGCTGTACCGGGCCGTGCTCGCCCTCGAGCCGGACCACGCCGGGGCAAGCTTCGCGCTCGGCGCAGCGCTCACCCGCCAGGGCGATGCCAAAGGTGCTGCCGAGGCGTTCCGGCGAGCGAGTGAGCTGGCACCCGGCAACCCGCTTCCCGCCATCGAGCTGTCCCGCCTGTACGCAGCCTCGGGCAACCTCACCGAGGCCGAGCGCTACGCGCGCGAGGCCGTCAAGCTCCAGCCCGGGTTGCTGCAGGCCAGGCTCACGCTCGGGCAGGTGCTGGAAGCCTCGGGACGCCCCGACGACGCCCTCAAGGAATACCGCGCGATGGCGGCCGCGCATCCGAAGCTCGCGGCCCCTGACTTCCACATTGGCGCGGCGCTCCATGCGCGCGGTGATCTCGCCGGCGCGGCCGCCGCCTACGGTCGGGCACTCGAGAAGGACCCGGAGTTCGGGCCCGCCCTCAACAACCTCGCCGCCATCGAGCTCGGCCGCAAGGCGAACGACAAGGCCGAGGCGCTGGCGCAGCGAGCAGTGAAATCGGCGCCGCAGGACGCGGCGTTCCGCGATACCCACGCAGAGGTGCTGGCCGCGCGCGGCGACCTCCGGGGCGCCGCTGCGGAGCAACAGCAGGCGGTGAAGCTCGAGCCAGGCAACCCGGCCTACCTCGCCAGACTCGGTCTGCTGCAGGCGAAGCTCGGACAGAAGGACGAGGCGCGGAAATCCCTCTCGGGCGCCCTCGGGATGTCGCAGCAGTTCGCTGGTGCGGCCGAAGCTCGCAAGGCGCTCGATTCACTGCAGCGCTGACCTGGCGTCCGCCAGGTCGGTCGGCCTGCCCTATTCCCGGCTGCGGCCGTCCACGTGCACGGCAGGCGGCGCAGCCGGTCGCACCCGCAGGTCCTGGACGCGCATCCCGAGCACGTACAGCGTGCCGAAGTAGAGCCCCCCGCCGCCGACCACCAGCAGCGCCATCCACTGCGTGCGCGCCCAGGCCCCCATGTCGAGCCAGCGTTGCGTGTCACCGGCGACCCACCAAAGGAACGCCACCATCACCACGTTGCCCGCGAGTACCTGCACGAGCAGGCGACGCCAGCCCTCGGCGTGATGCAGCACGCCCTGGCGACGCAGTCCGCGGTAGAGCATGACGGAGTTGTACCAGGCCCCGATGCCGGTGTTCAGCGCCAGCAGGGCATGCAGGCCCGGGCGATCCGGGTAAGCGAACGCCAGCGGCAGCACGACGAGCAGGTTGAGCCCCATGCTGAGGCCCAGCGAGCGGATGCCGATGCGAACCGGCGTGCGGGTGTCCTGACGGGCGAAATACCCCGGCGCCAGCACCTTCACCATGCTGAAGGCGAGCAGCGCAGATGAGTAGGCGACGAGCGCGAGCGAGGACATGCGCACGTCCTGCTCGTCGAACCGGCCGTAGTGGAAAATCGTCACGGTCAGCGGTCCCGCGAGCACCATGAGCGCGAGCGTGGCGGGCAGCACGACGATGACGACCAGGCGGATGGCCCAGTCGAGCGTGGCCGCGAAGCGCTCAGGCGCCTGCGCCGAGTGGTGCGCGGCGAGCCCGGGCAGGATCACGGTGGCGAGCGCGATGCTGAAGACGCCGAGCGGGAACTCCATCAGGCGGTCGGCGTAGTAGAGCCAGGCGATGCTGCCCGTGGCGAGGAAGGAGGCGATCAGCGTGTCGAGCAGCACCGCCACCTGCGAGACCGACGAGCCGAAGATCGCGGGCAGCATCAGCCGCCCGATCTTGCGCACGCCCTCGTGGCGCCATTGCCAGCGCGGCCGCCGCAGCAGCCCCATCTTGACGACGAACGGCAGCTGGAAACCGAGCTGCACGACGCCCGCCACGAACACCCCGATCGCGAGCACGATGCCCGGCCGATCGAAGGACGGCGCGATCCAGGCCGCGAACACGATCATGACGAGATTCATGAGCGTCGATGTCATGGCCGGCACCGCGAAGCGTCCGTAGCTGTTCAGCACGCCCGCCAGCAGAGCCGCGAGCGAGATGAACAGCAGGTACGGGAAGGTCCAGCGCAGCATCTCGACGGACAGGTCGCACTTGCCAGCGTCGTTGCGGAATCCAGGCGCGAACATGAGCACCAGCAG
>Ga0105097_10000201_pt1 | contig 25431 bp, 29 predicted proteins | sample PPLLak12cMay2015_FD_87035 | JGI IMG/M metagenome (GOLD analysis project Ga0105097, IMG submission 87035) | Freshwater sediment microbial communities from Prairie Pothole Lake near Jamestown, North Dakota, USA - PPLs Lake P7 Core (1) Depth... | ecosystem: Environmental > Aquatic > Freshwater >...
GCCAATCGTAACTTTGAGTAAATATAGTTTCAGAACCAAGCCTATTTGTAAAAGAGCAATTAGCCATGTTTATATCAAAACCATATCTTGTAGCTCCAACTTCTTGACCCACAGAAATATGTATAGGAATATTTGTATTCCATTGTAGTAAATTGGCATAATTAGTATCAGTTAAATACTGAGTTATAGTACCAGCTAATATACGTTTCTCTACAGTATACCCTGAAGGATACATAGAACTACTAGCATTAGCTGCTATTAAGGCTCCATTGACAGTAGTGTAAGGAATCCAATTTATATCATTTTGTAATTCTACAGTTATAGAAGATAAATACTCCCCTAATTCAAGACTATTATTTAATAGTATAGAAGTGGTGCCAACTCTATTATATGTCATATTGTTACTGCGTGGTACTAGGGTGCCTGGCAGCGTTGGTGGGTATGCAATTTTATTCACTCTAGTAGCTTCACCACTAATTCCCATACTTAAAGGTCTTGTTTTCTCTATTATAAAATTAGCATTAGTTATTACGCACCCGAGGATTTCAAAAGCATCTGACTCAGTAACTACATATAAGTCAAAACTATCGTAACTTAGTGCTAAATCAAAGAGTATTTCAAAATCTGTTTCTCTTATAGCAGGGAAAGTAAGTTCAAAATTAGCCGGATTAGCTTTATTAATAACAGATTGTTCAAACATGTACGGATTTTGTATAGTTTTATTACTATAGCTATACTCCGTAAACGTTTGTCCGAACGTTATTTCACTAATTTCAATATTGTAATGTAGTATAGATCCAGTACGAGGATACACAACATATACTTTAGCTTCTCTTTTAAAACTGTAACCACAATTTGCCATACTTTCTCCTAAATAAAAGGCGGAGATTTTACCCCCTCCCTCCATTATATTACATTATTATTAGAATCCGTCTGCTGGTACTGCTGTTGCTGCGTAACTAATAATTAACTCATCTGCTGCATTAATACACGAACCAAGTGCAGTAAAATTAGTTTCTATAGAAATAACATCCTCTACAGAGTGTGTAGGAATTTCAATATGACAACTATTCATTTTGAATTCTATTCTAGGTACTCCAGTACTTCCACCTACATAGAAATTAAGTGCAAAATCATGGGTAACTACAGTAGTAAGCCCTTTAAGATCTCCCCAGAAATCTACTGACTTATTGGGAACCGCATCACTAACTAGATAATTAGTAAAACTTCCAGAAATTGAACGTGTGCCTGTAACATGTCCTAAAGGAATATTTACTTTTCCAAGTTCCTCTGGTGTAATAAACGTAATATTATTACTTATAGTGATAGATCCACCTGTTAGAGTAAGGTCATATGAATTTTCTAAGCCCGCATACTCAGCAGAATTTACCCCTGTTTTATTTGGAGCAGCTGTCATTTGAGTAAGTCTATTACGGATAAAGTTGTCTGTAGTTAGAACACCCTCATTAACCGTAGCAACCACAGCAGATCCATGTTCAAGAATATCAACACCCATACCTGACCATTCAATTTGAGCTATACCATCAATATCAAAATTAATAGTAGCTTCATTAACTGAGGCATTTTTTACTTTATAAGTTAACTCTGGGAAAACAAAGTAGATATGGGCCATACCAAGAGCTGAAGTATTAGATTGTCTAAAATTAATAGAGGTTTTAGTAAGTCCTAAATCAAAATATTCATATCCTATACCAGGCAAGGTAGTAACGCCATTTAATTCTGTATATCCAGTACCTGGAGTGGTTACTGCGGCGGCTGTTATAATACCTCCAGATGCTGTATATGTAACTACACAATTATTATCTCCACCAGGAACTATATAAGTTAACCCTATACCATTTTCATACCCTGTACCACCATTAGTTACAGTTAAAGTTTGATTAGCAATAGCACCACCACTAATTGGAGTGGTAACTACTGTTAAAATTGCTGAAGTTGCGTTTTTACCTTTCCAACCATGTCCAGATATTAAAGCCTTGCCTGCCATTAGAGCAAATAAAACTTCTTCAACTGCGTGAATATTTGCTAGAGTATCAGCATCATATTTGGTAGCACCTCTTCCTAGCCCACCAGATTTGAATGGACGAGCATATGTGGAAAAAGACCACTCTGCGGGTGCTAAACTATCATTAAACATCTTCTTGCCACGTCTGCTAACACCCGAGGCGCTTTCCATTTCTGCAAGCGTAACTTCGCTTGAATTATTAGATTGTGAGAAGCTAAAGCCATCTAATACAGGAACTTCCCATATCTGGCTTTGAGTAGCCCCTGCTTCAGTCAGCGGTTCAATAAAAACTTTTACGTCTCTACTGAAATATAATTTACTATCACAAATTGCCATAGTTTTCTCCTATGTTTTTATCTTGAAAAGACTTGGACTTGAACGTTTGTTCCTGCCAGTATTTTCTAATATTGTACAAAAATAGATATATCTGCCATTCCTGCAGGGTCTAATATACCCTCATCAGTTACAATAGTTGATACAGATATTTGATGTACTTTACACACATTACCTCGCTTATCAAAGTAACTTAGCTGAGAGTTTTCCTCTAATACGGTTTCTATATCTTCTATAATTCTATCTAATGCCAGCGGAGAATTCTCTTCCTTAACATAAATTTTAATAGATACTGCTAGAAACCTATCCGCGTAACCCCCCCCTTGATACTCTCGATATTCTGTGCCTGTAGATAGATGAACTGAGGGGTACTCTTCTATTTCATCCCAAAATTTAAGGGTAGGAAAGACCCTTTCAGATAAATTAGATAAAAACTCCCCAGTCCCATCTATTGTTTTTAAAACTTCACAAAGGGCTAAAAGTATGTCATTCCGCCTAGTTGTATATATTCTTGCCGCTTGCATAACTTCTCCTTAACTTATAGGTCTTCTAATAAGTATGTCGCCCAATCCAAGTCTAGTGAATCCTCTTTGTACCATTAAATCTTTAGCTATCTCTCTGATAGTCTCCGATATTATTCTATGAGGGTCTCTACCCTTACTATCTAAACCTCTAGTACCATATCCAGGCTCAAAAGTGCCGTACCTCTTTTTATTATAGTCATAACGTACTGAAACTCTCTTATTTACTCTAGAAAAGTTTACATCGTTGATTACTACAGATTTAGCAAAATTTGACCCATCCCTACCTTTTCCTTGTGTATTTTGATAGTTTAAAGGATCAGTATTATTTTTTAAACTTGGAGGTCCTGGTCCTGGTCCCATCTTTTCTCGTATAGCCTCACCGCCTCTTAGACCCGCTATTAATTCTAGCATTATCTCGCCCGCCTTGGAACTTAACTGTTTACTCTTTTTACCTCTCTGCCAAGACTCTGTAGGTGGTCCAGGAGGTCTTAGGGTTTTGGACTTTTTGAAATTCTTTTTCTTACTTTTTGATTTAGTTGCTACTTTCAATTCTTTGTAAGTAACTGTAGCCCCATCTATCCCAAAAGATATTTTATTTGTAAACAACTTAGAAAGCTTATTTCTTACGCCATTTAATTCGACACCCTCAAATTTACCTTTATTTATCTCTAAAGATATAACATCATTAGTCCATACTATTAATGCTTCACGTAATGCTTTCATATCCCAATCACGAGCCCCGGCCTCAACTACATTCATTTCATTGGTGCCTAACGTCGTATCAATTGCTCCTTTTGAACTCAGTTTAGTTCCTTTGCCACCTGGTATCCACTTAGCTGTTATGGAGCTTATAATATCGCCTGGTACCAAAGGAGTTCCGTTAGCCCCCACAAAACTAGATACAGTTGCTATTACTGCTGAGGCCCTAGCACTAGCTATAGTAGAAACATCCATATGTAGTTGTTGCATTCTACGTCTAAATTCTTGCTCTTCTGCAGTTCCGCCGGTGTCAAGGTTAGCAGCTTCTGTAAATGCCCCCACCCTGCTTACACCATCATCATCCGGAGTTCTTGCAGTTTGATCTACCGTTCGAATAGCCGAGGCATTATATGTCTTAAGGACTTTATTATAATTAGCTATCCAATCAGTCTTCATATTCATAAATATAGGGTGGTAAGCCACTGGTTGGGTAAAAACAATTTTGTCCTTATCCGATTGATCCATCAGTTGCGTCACTGATCCCTTTGGTCCAGAGGTAGAAGTTTCCCTTATAATTCTGGGCAAATTTTTAAATGTTTGATCTGCTATTTGCCTAAACTCCCATTCTTTTAACTGAGGCCAACGTGTTTGACCCTCGCCGCCATCTTTATTGAATATTTGTATGTATATATCCTTAGTAATCTTAAATAAAGAGTCCCTATAAACTGTAATTTTTTGATACTGGCTATTTACGAATAACTTAGTTAAATTATGACCGTACGTCTTCAATAAAGTATCTACAATATGTGTGGCTAGATCTATAGTCATTATGCATACTGCTGTTTGTAATAATCTAATACACGTTTAATATGGTCAGGAAATCCGACATTACGCCACTGGCTACTAGTAGTTTCATTAGTTATACTAGCACTCATTAAAGATTTATTAGGTTTATATTCTTCCTTAAAGTAATATTTAACCAGATCGAAGCAAGCTAGTTTTAAATCCATAGGAATGTCTGCATATCCAGACTTATAAACTACCTTGACCGCGCCAGGCCCCATAGGCCAATCGCGGTACCCTGATATTGTAGTACGAAATAAACTATCACTTTCAGAATCTAAATAGTATTCCTGTGCGGCAGTAGTTAGCGCCACATAAGCACTACCATAGTTAATGCGTTCTTCTACAGATGTAATAGAACGTATAGGACTTTCTCCTAATTGTATATAATTTGTTGGGAATCCTATTGTGATTAATTCTGTTTTATCTGTATTGTAGTAATCTACAAAAGAGGTTCCACAGTGAGTCTTTACTAATTGGCTTATAGCAGATATTAAAGTTTCCAGGCGCGCATCATCATCGGGCTTTTTTAGCCCTTGAGAGTTCTTATATTCTTCTAGTGTAATTAAGTTTGCCATAAGCCAATTAAGAAAGACTTGGGGGAGAGCGAGTCTCCCCCATGTTTATAGCTATTATGCTACAGTACCGTATCTGATTACTACAGATGCCGGAGCAGCTGCGAACAGTTCGGTGAAGCCAAGTTGTTGCGTTGCAACAATAACTCTACGTTGATTCATAACTTCGTAGTCTTGTTCTACTTGTATGCCTTTCAGACGTGGAATTACATAGCTTTGTCTGTGAACACAGAAAGCAAACGCCTTACCAGTAGCCCCAGTCTCAAACTCGTCAGAAACGATTACTGGAACTCCATAAACCGCACCAACCATACCAGTGATCTTGGTAGCTAACGCACCAACTTCATGGATGTTCTCGAACTCTGGATCGTTTAGAAGCGCAAAGTACTCAGGTTGGCTAACGATGTAAGTAAGGTCAGCTGGATTCAGGCCGTATTTGCCCATAGAAGTGCGCATTTTCAATAGAAATGCTGCAGTAAGGGTACCAACAGTTGTAGGAGGGGTAATACCTGCAGCTACAGTTGCGTGAACATTAAGCGGATCGAAAGGACCAGTAGCTACTAGCAGTGCAGATTCAACGGCACGAGCGTGAGCACGAGCAACACCTTCAACTAGAACAGGCATTAAGTTAATAAGTACTTGTTCATCAGTGTTGTTGTCTAGGTATGAGCTAGAGATCAAACGCTCTACTAGCATAATAACTTGCTTAACGTTGAACTGATTAGCCGTAACTTGTACTCTATTTTCAAGAATACCACCAGTAGCTGCGCCTGCTTGCCAGGTAGCCATATTGGTGTCAGTTTGTAATGGCATTACAGTTGATTGACCGTTAACTGGGATTTCACGGAATAGCTGTGCAACCTTAGTATAAACGGTAATTTCTTTCTGCATTTGATTTTGCAGCTCTTCGTCCAGTCTTGGAGCGTCAGCTTGGTAGTTAATACCAGCTTTTTCTAACAGTTGGGTAGCATACTGAGTATTCCAACCCTTGCCTGTCATTTGGCCAAGCATATGAGCAGCAAGAAGTTCTTTACCACTCTTCTTAATCCACTCTTCCTTAGACTCGGTACGTCCTGAGAACGTTCCGCGTGACTTACGCATATCGTCTAACTCTTTAGCCGCAGTAGCTAGGTCAGCTTGGAATTTCGCAATTACTTGCGACATATCAGCATCCTTAACTTCTAGTTGTTTCTTAAGATCTTCAACTAGTCTTTCTGCGCCAGTCTTTGCAGCTGCGATAGCTACTTTTTCTTCTGCCTCAGCCGCAGCTTTAGCAGCTGCCTTTGCTTGGGCTTCTTTCAGATCTTGCTGAAGTTGCATTTGCTTAGTAGCAGCTTCTGCTGCTTCTTTAGCTACTTTTTCAGTAAGGGCTTTTAGTTCTTCTGGGGTCATATCGATCTCCATACGAGCACTTTGTGCTCCTGCCGGTGTGTGCCTAGCTATAGTAGAGGAATTTTCCTCTTTCTCAGTCGGCGACTGACCGGCTACACTATGTGTGAATGTTTTTTTATAGTCTTGATACTCTTCTTCAGAATCAAAAGACTTTGCCAATGAAAAGGTAGCTGCTTGATTGCAAGGTATCGATACCACCGATACTTCCAGCAATTCTGCATCCTTAATCATTAATCCATAAGTTTCCTCTATAAAATCGGCGTCCTTGATTAGGAAACTTACAGAAAAAGCTCCAAGTACACCTTCTTTAATTAATTTATAAGCTTTGCCAGAAGCTTTGCTTATCCATGCTGTTAACTCTAAACCTTTAGGAGTAGGGTCAATTAACTCTGCTTTACCAATAGGTTTATTGGAGTTATGGTTAAATAAGATAACTGGATTAGCTCTAAAGTTATTTAAGCCACCCTTTAACCAGGCCTCCTGGGGTATTACATCTCCTGCTCTATCTATATCTGAAGTACTGGCGAAGCCTTTAATTCTAAGACCATCCTCTCCATCTTCCAGAGATTTGATAGAAGAAACAAGATTAAAAATCTTATTCATTATTTAGCCTCTACCGCTACCTTAGCGGGCTTAGCCGCTACTTTAGGGATAGCAGCTTTTGGCTTAGGATTATTGAGTTCTTCCCAGATTACTGGTTGAGCAGTCTCTATAAGTCTCATCATCCTATTCCAATTACCAAAAATATTCTTTATCTGTGAAATGCGCAAAGGTACTGGATTAGTAGCTTTATATTCCTCACAGGTGGGAATTTTCCCTATCTCCAGAAACCACATTCCCATTGTTTCTGTACATGCTAATTTTTGTCTGACTGTTGCCATGATTTATTCCTTTTTAGGTGGCTTTGCACCTTCTTCTGGGTCTTTAGGGGGTTTTCCACCTTCTGACGGGTTAGCTGCACTACCAGCAATATTAGCGGGAATTCTTAACTCATCACTCGCAGGATCTTTATCAGGCATATATCCTATAGCATCCCTAGCTTCATTGGGGGTTAATATCCCTGTATTAACTAATGTTGTGTAATAATTAGCTGTTTCTTGTAATTCTGGCTGCATTGCGACTATTTCTGTAGTATCTTCTTCAAGTATATAACCAAAGTATCTTTCAAATGCAAAATTAATTTTACGCACTATAGGAATTACTGTTTCTAAGTAGTACATCCTCATATTTGGTGCTAAATTAGCATTATTACCAGAATCTAATAATACTGGTGGAATTCCTAAAGCCTTTAGAATGATTTTCTCATTATCTGCAATAGAATTTTGAAAATCTAAGTCTTTAAAGTTTACATCAGAAATAGTATCTATTTCTAATCCACCGTCTAATATAAGGGGGCGTCTGCCACCTGTATTAGGATTATACTTCTGACTCCAGGCCGCTAACATTCTAGCTTTAATTTTTTCTGATAAAGTGTTAGGACTTTTAATTATAAGGCCTGGTACTGCTCCATTTTCAAAGAAATTATCCTGAAAATTACGCATAGATAGCATTAATTTCATAGTACGTAATGCAGGTTTAAGTCTAGAAACACCTCTATATATATCTCTAAGGGAGTTTTCTTTTATATGAATTATTTCCTTAGGACTATAGGTGTCTTTTCCTTGATATACGAATTCTTTTATATATGTTATTTTATCAGATACAATCTGCATATTTGCTGCTGGCATATGATACATATAAGAACCATCAAAATATATAAATATATTGCCATCTAGTAAATAATCAATAATTAAGTTGCGTTTAAATGTATTTATATCTTGATACAAATTGGGTTCATGATTAAGTAACTTAGTTAACTTTTTAACTTGTACTCCTGAAATAACACTAAGACCAGGAGACTGTTTGCTTACTACTGTAGGTATCTCCGCTGTATCATCTACAATCATGTTAACCCCACGATTAACAATTTCTAATTCTTCATACATTTTAGTATAAGAAAAAGTGGCTTCCGTACTAGAGTACGAATTACCACCACTTATACTAGGCTGAGAAGGATTTAACTTCTCTACGCGTTTTTGTGCTGCGCTATCTAAAATTCTATTATACCAAGCCATTTTTTGCTCTTTGGATCTCAACCCACTTTATCTGTTTTTTAGCGGTGCCGAGAGCTGGATTTTTACCATAAACAGAATGAAGCTGTAAATGGTGGTCGTGGCATAGCGTTACTGCATGCTCATACAGTTCAGGCATATGTTCCTCGATGAACCTATCACGAAACTCCAAAACGTCTTCTGGCTTCAATCTATTTAATTTCATCCAATGATGAAGTAAAGGACTTAAACTATAATGATGGTGAAAGTCTAACTTCTCCGTGGAACCGCAAATACGGCATTCAGTACCTTTCTCGTACCTGGCCTTTGCTCGATCTCGTATAAATTTGACCGTATCTCTTTGGTTTTTATATTCTACAGCCATTTAATACCTCATTGTTTTATATTCTTATATTATCCTATAATTTAGATATATTGTCAAACACTTTTTTTCTCTGCTATAGTAGCAAATAAATTAAAAAGTCCCTGCCATCTTAGGATCAAAGGTATATCTAACCTTATCACCAAAAAGGTCATAACCCTGTCCAATTACATGAGCTTGAAAATACCATACTCCTGGAGCATTAATATCTGAAGTTGACTGTGTAATATATCTTAAATAGTGTTGTGTATTTTCCAATACATATGTTACTAATGGATTTGACCACTTACCTGTGGTGTTGTCTGGCTTAGTATATCTGATTTCCTTAGTTGTTGCATCAACGGCATCAAAATCTATTTTAATAGATATTTCTATGCCTTTGCCTGTTGCTATAGCTGTCATTGTTTTCTCCTTTAGCGGCAGTCTTTTATCTTGCCGACAAGATTGATTCTTTGTACTACTGTTCCATGAAGGTTAACAGGACAAATTCTTCCATCAATCTCTATTTTAGTAATTATAGACCCAACCATTCGTGCATTAGTAACGGGTCCCTCTAAGTCCACTCTTGTAATTATAGTACCTAGTAAGCATACTCTAGCAGTTATTTGTTCTAAAACAGCATTCCATATATCAGCATAAGCTGTTGATATACCATTAACTGTGAATTCAGTTAATACATAATTAGCTGTATTAGCTTGGGTACTAGAGATACCATTAATACTGAAATCTGCTAGTACTATAACCCCAGATTGTCCGATAGCAGCAGATGTGCCGTCAGTATTAAATTGTACTAAATCTAATCTAGCTGATGTACCTAATGTGGTCGATGTAGCTGCAACATTACCAACTATTGGTTTAATAGCAGCAGCAATACCTATTGTAGTAGAAGTACCCGAAGCATTAAGATTAACAGGTACAGTGTTAGTATCTCCGCTATCCGCGGTAGAATACGACATACCAATTACATTAAATACTGTACCAGCTATCTTACTCGAAATCGCCGTGGTGCTAGAAGTACCATTGGCTGATGCTACAGCGGCGAATACAACCTTACTTACACCTGTTGTAGAAGCTGTCCCAGCTTCATTAAATGTAGCTGATATTATAATAGCTGAATTAGCTAGTGCGGATGATATTCCAGATGCGCTAATATTAGCTGCTCTACGTGTTTCAGAGTAAGCTATCGCGCTAGAAGTACCTGAAGCATTAACATTTGCAGTTTTACGTGTTTCAGAATTAGCTACAGCACTAGAAGTACCACTTGCACTAGCATTTGCAGCTTTGCGTATTTCAGAATTAGCTACAGCACTGGAAATACCACTTGCATTAGCATTAACTGATATAGTATTAGTATCTCCGCTATTCGCAGTAGAATACGACATACCAATTACGTTAAATACTACACTAGCTATCTTACTTGAAGTTGCTTCAGCACTAGAAGCACCCGCTGCGTTAGCTTCAGTAGCTTTAAGTGTTTCAGAGTTAGCTGCAGCACTAGAAGTACCAGAAGCATTAAAATCTGTTTCTACAACACTTGTAGTAATAGTCCACTTAGGAGTTGCTGAAACTATTTGTGCTGGAACGCCATTAATAAGTACACGGAATTCGTATTGTTGTAAATCTATGGCGGCAGCAGTTGGTCTGATAGACCATTCGTCTTCTCTATACTGATTAACCCCTAAATCTACAGAATCAGTAGGATTTTGATCATCTTGTATGCGACCGCCACCAAAGGTTCTACCTGGTGGTGCTATAAGTTGTGCGGTAGTATTCTCACCACTTGGAGCAATATTAGCTGAGGGGGCAAGTTCAAACTCTGCCACTATGCCAATATCTTCTATATCACCAATAGTTGTAGAGGTACCAACAGCATTAAATACTGCGGCTGCAATATTAGCAGAGTTACCAATAGTCGTAGAAGTACTTGGCTCAGTGAAGCTTGCTAAGGCTTTAGAGCTAGCATTTCCCGTTGTGCTAGAAGTACTAGGTTCATTGAATGTTGCTAGAGCAGTAGAATTGCCTACACCCGTTGTGCTTGACGCACCCGAGGCGGTGGCAGTCGTACCACTTAGAAAGCTAGAAACACCCGTTGTGCTTGACGCACCCGAGGCGGAAGCCGTACCAGGACATACACAAGCAGTATTTCCTGTTGAAGCTGCTGAAGCTGCTACTGTGAAAGTCGCCTCTATTATAGCAGCAATTTGTCCTATTGTGGCTGAAGATGCTGGTGCATTAAAGGTTACGTTAGCTTGCGCTCCAGATACACCTGTTGTAGTAGCTTCAGCAACAGCAGAACCTTCGCCTTCCTGATAGTTGGGTTGCGGCTTAAGTGCATATGCCCATGAACCACTCGCGCCATTGGTCTGCTCCCAAGTGAATGCACCTGTTGCGCCTGCCGTGGCTTTCTCACCGGAAGCATGAGCAATGGACGTATCAATGCCGCCTGTAGATAGAGTCTCCGCACGGGCTACCAATGTCGGACTGGTACAGGCTTGAGCAGTAACGGCTACGTCAGGTGAGTTCGCAACTACCAGTACAACCCACGCACCGTTCGTTGCGGTGGTGATCTGCGCCTGTGTCTCGTCACCACTGGCATTTGCCTCGCCAACGATGGTTGCATCAGCTAATGGATCACCCGTTGCCACGCAACCACGGTAAATCGTAATAATAGGTGCAGTACTATTCGTCAGACCAGAACCTGTAACTGTCTGACTAACATGGTTTCCAGTGGCTCTTGACCACAGCGTCTTGCCGCTAAACGTGGTGTTGTATGTCTGTGAGTGCTTCTGGGAGAACGCGGGGCCACTATAAGTGCCGCCAATCGTGCCATTGCCAGTGCCACGGTGCGTGAACTCCAAAATAATGATGTCACCAGCTTGTGTTACAGGCAGCGTAAGGCTGAATGACGTTGTGATGTTGCCCGACGTTTGTACTCTGTTAACGTATGTAATCGCCATTACACGTTCCTCCAGCTAGGTTCACCAACTTTACGATACTGTAAAGTTACCTGGGCAGGATCAGCTTCACCTGTAGCACTAGATATAATACGTAACCTCTTGGTTACTAACTTATCAGTAGAAATATCTACTTCTTGTGCAACCATCCAAGTGGCGGTGATTTCTGTACCGTCATCGTTTCTAAAACGATAACCTTCTTGCTCATATACAGCTGGAGTAATACCCGTAGTTGATGAACTACCCGTAGCATTAGCAGTTGTTAATATAATAGTGGATGAATTAGCCTGGCTAGTAGAGTCACCTATAGCGTTAGCATTTGTTAAGACTCTAGATGCTGTAGCACCTGTAGTTGATGAACTACCAGTAGCATTAGCAGTTATTAATATTTTAGCTGCTGCTACACCTGTAGTTGATGAACTACCAACTGCACTAGCAGTTGTCAGAGCTTCACTAGCCGCATTAGCTTGGCTAGTAGAGGTACCAGTGGCATTAGCAGTTGCTATTACAATAGAAGCCGCTATACCTATAGTTGACGAGATACCTGCAGCATTAGCATCTGCACCACCTGCCGCGGCATCAGACATTTGAGCTTGTGAGGTTGAAGTACCCGCAGCAGCGATTGTACTACCTGCTGTAGCACCTGAATTAGATGCTGAAATAGAAGTACCAGGTTCAGTAAAGGTTGTTAAGGATAAAGCAGAAGCAACACCGGATGTTAATGCCGTCCCAGCGGCATTAAGATTCGTAGTCGCAATATTAGAAGAATTACCTGTAGTTGTAGCAGTACCATTCGCTGCCGCGATAGTTGTGAATACAGTACCAGAATCTGCTGAAGAAGTAGATTGAGCGATAGAACTAGTATCTGTTAACCAGATAGCCACGGTATTAGCTAGCGCCGAAGAGGCTGCTGTAGCTGCCGCCAGACTTAAATTAATAGAAGTTGCAATACCTGTGGTTGTTGAACTAGCAGTAGCACTAGCTACGGTATTAATTATCTTTGCACTTGCTCCAGTAGTGCCAGCAGATGCAGTCACACTACCTGTTGTTAATACTATATTAGAAGAATTTGCGGCAGAGGTTGCAGAAGCTGTAGCAGAAGCATTTGTTAATGCTAGTGCTGCTGCATTAGCTGTTGAGGTTGCAGCAGCTGTAGCAGAAGCTGTAGCAGAAAATATAGCCGCTGTGTTACCTATAGTTGTAGATGTACCTGATGCATTAGCGTCTGCTGACGCAGCATTGTTGCCATCAATACCATCCGCTGTAGCACTAGAAGCACCCGTTGCGGTAGCAGTTGTTAATGCTAGTACTAGTGCATTAGCAGCTGAAGTAGAAGTACTGGGTTCAGTGAAAGCTGTTAAAGCTCTAGCTGCTGCTATACCTGTGGTGGTTGAAGAAGCCGGTGCAGTAAATGTTGCTCCAGATACATTTCCAGAGTTTGCTGCAGTACTAGAAGTACACGCCTCTGTAAAAGTAGTTGATACTATCCAAGCACTAATACCTGTTGTACTAGAAGTAGCAGGCTCATTAAAAGTTACATTAGCGTCCGCACCTGAAACGCCCGTAGTGGTTGAAGATGCTGGTGCATTAAAAGTTACATTAGCGTCCGCACCTGAAACGCCTGTAGTGGTTGACGCACCCGTTGCGTTAGCATCAGTAGGTTGAAAATTCTGTGTAGGAGTCTCAACATCAAGATTACCAGACGTACCCCAGATAATACCTGCGGAGGTAACTCTGACTTGCGTTATGTGCCATGTAATATCAAAGGCCATTACGCACCATCATTATAGGTTATCTGAACGTTCAACTCAGCTACCTTTTCCCATGTCCAACCACCAAAGGGAACACTAAGCGAAGTCCAAGGTAGATAAGTGGTTGTGTTAATATTATGCGTTAACAAAGTTTCCAAGATATACTTAACAAATAGTGTGGCAGACCCACCATCAATTATATCGCACATATAACCGCTATTTACTTCGACTAACGAAATTGCACCACCTGAAGTTGGGGCAGTTGTACCCCACCCAACAAGAGCACCATTACCTATCGACCTAAATGCGCCTGTAAGATCACTGCCATCAAACGCAAACTCGTCACCACTCCAGATATTTGCGCTGTCAGTAATATCAGTATGTCCATCAAAATAATAAACGTCTTCTCTGGTTGCTCCAATTACTGTTGTACCACTTAAGACTGCCGCGTGAACAACATCCAGTGCTCCGTTACCAGCACCGATAACAATATTGCTATTGATTGCTGTAGTGCCGCTTAACAGTCTCGCGGTATCTGACGTATAAGTTCCGGTAAGTTCTCCAGCGGAGACCTCCTTCTGAAGTGTGTCACCACCCATGCTTTTGGTGATGAACCAATAAACTACTAAAACCGCACCATTCCAATCAGCAAGTGTTGCAGCAGTGTCAACACCCGTAAACGCAATGACGGAACTGTTGGTGGATGCCGTCGTGGTGATGCTACTGGCAACCGTAGCTTCATTGGTAAGCGCAGTCGTAAGGTCTGATTTGTATACACGGGCACGTAAACTGTCCCAAGTGTTTACTTGTGTTCCTGCTGCTCTCCTGTAGCGCAGTTGAACGGATAAGGTGTCTACATTCGATAGGCCAGAGGGAAACGCATCTATTTCAAATCGGGCTGAGTACGTGCCTGTTGCGTTTTGACTTGTGTAAACGTAGTCAGCATCATCAGCAGATGCAATAACCTCTAATACGGGGTCTGTTCCAACCTTGACCGTGCCGCTGACATTGGTATAGACACCTAATTCAATGACTGGTAAATTAGCCATTGTTCACGCCCCCGCAAGTATTACACCGTTCCCCTGAGACAGGCCATTCACCACACTTATTGGTGGATAACCCTACTTGCTCCCAGACGGGCTGAACTTGTTGAATGTAACGTACGTCAGCATGGACTAAATCCCAAGAACCTAATTCTCGGCGTAGACCACAAGCCCAACGGCGACCCCCAACAGTACCCTCTTCTAAGAATGGGCAGACGGGGCCATTCAAGTAACAGCAATGATCATCAGTGTTGCCAGAACAGAGCATGACGGCTCCTGCTATGCCTCAGACATGGTAACGATCCAAGAACCGCTGATGTTTACTGTGTCTCCTGTGTTGATAGTGCCAGTGTCAATGATCAGGTCTGTGCCTGACGTTCCGACAGTACCTTGAATAACCACTGTCCCACCACTTGTCTTTGCACGGAAATGCATTGGAGTACTTCCAGTCGCATCTGCACTCGACTCACCCGTGATGGCATTCGCCGTTGCGGTTGCCTTGTCTGTGCCATCCGTTGCCGCCGCAAATGCGTTGGCATTGAGTGACAACGTAGCAAGCAACGTACCTGTATCAGCATCTTCACAGCGCGTAGGCGCGGCACCAGTGCGGATATACAAGAATCCGCTATCCAACGTATTTAGCAGTGCATCTAAAGCGGCGATAACGCCGCTTGTTCCCATTCTTACAGCCATGTCTTACTCCAGTGGTTCGTCTGTGCCAGCACCCGTAATGATACCAGCAGCAACGGCATCCAAAATTACTTTATCGTATACAGCCTTCACATCAGTCTTGAAGCCAGCAGGCCAATCCGTAAACCGCACATCCCTGTTGTCGATATGATCCTCAGAACCATTCGACAGGTAAGACGTAACGGCATAACTCACCCTGATCTGTGCCTTGTCAAACACCATCTCAGTATCTGCCTGATTTCTGACATGCGGGACGATGAACTCAATCTTCGTAACAGCCTGCTGTGTGATAACAGGCTGTACTTCTGGGTTGGTCAACGTTCTAGCCATTAGATTAATCCTCAGTAATTGCTGAAGTAGCTTTAATACGTGGAATAACGCCAGTTGCCATTGTGATGTTCGGAGTTACTGTACCTGAATATAATACAAGCTCATCCCCTGCTCCATCAATACCACCTGTAACAGCAAAGTGTGTTATTGCTGCTCCCGCTGTTACTCCACATTCTGGGAAGTCAACATCAGCCGCAGGGCTAACACTTGCCGGATCAGTACCACTAACTGTCCAACCTGCACCTCTAACTACTGCTTGACGCACATAGTTAGTATAAGTAGTTTCGGTAGTGGTAGGATTGGTTACAGCTTCACCTGGATCTGACGTATGTAGTGATAGGTATAGATTACCTGCTGATACAGACCCTCTTACACCTCCAGCATCACCAATAGTTGCGATATCTGTGTTTTTAAAAATTAAATTCAGCACAGCGGCTGCAAATTCATTACTTTTACTCATTAATTCTCTCCATTACTTGTCCTAAGGGACTCTGATTTAAACATGCACTAAGTTGGAGAATGGTACATGCGGTTCATCTATTGAAATATAAATTATTTTTCAATTACATATTTGTATTATATAATAGTGCTAATGCATTGTCAACTATTATTTTTGTAGGTTCTACTAAAACTCCATCATAGCAGTTTCAAAGCTATAAAGTCCATACCTCATGGCGTCTGCCATATGTGATGCTCTATTATGCTTTGGCTTTTCTTTTATTAAGTTGGGATTAGGATCCCATTGATATTGGTCTAAAGAGGTCAGGCATTCTTTAGCTCTTTGGTCTACAAACAGCTTATTATTATCTACTATAGCCTCTACATAGCCAATACCATCTAGTAGGGACTTTTTAGCATTGATTGTAGATATTCCATACAACTGAGCCAAGTCAAAACGAGTTTGCTGCGCTGCAGAATCCATATAGATATAATCTATATCGTACTTATCTATTAATCTTTGAATTCTTTCTGCCTGGTGTTCTGTAGTCATTTCTGAGTCCATGAACTCTTCCATCAGGTAAAATTTCTCTTCCTTCCAGAAATATGCAAAAACACAGAAAGCTGTGGCGTCCCTGAATCCAATGTCTAGTCCGGCAAATACATCTATATTTGCGCGGTCTGATAGATCTAATTCCTGACAGTTCGTTACACAGTTTTCAAAGTCGAATTTCCAAACTTGACCTTCGTACTGATTAAAATCTGCCATATACTCTTGAGCAAATTCTGCGACTGACATAGATTTACGTGCTTCGTCTATGTCATTATCCGACATACGAGGATTTTCCTTGTAGTCAGCTGTGATTGAAGCCCATTCTGGGAATTCATCAGTCCAACCCCTATCGTAAAACTCGGCGAACCAATTATTACGTCCACGAGGGGTGGATATAAACAACGCTTTTGAATTTGGTCGATCTAATGTAGGGCGTAACGCTACATTATATGCTTCCTTACCATCTACTAGAGCCGCTTCGTCAAAAATAATGAAGTCGTATGAACGCCCTACAGAAGATTCAACTATACCTACCGAACCCATCCTAATAGTAGAACCATTAGAAAGTTCGATAATCTTGTCTTTAGCGTTATCTCTAGTAACTTCTAGGTCGAAGTGCCTAATCAATGAACGCTGTAAATCAAACGAAATTTGTGATAATTGGTAGTTGGGTGACATAATAAGAATATTACACCCGGGCACTAATGAGACAAGTTGGCCGCATATGTTTGCAACATACGTTTTGCCAAGCCTTCTCGAGACCGCTGCTACTATAAACCTATACTTAGGATTGTTCAAAGCATTTATAATACCCCACTGGGGTCTTAAAGGTGTAACCCCCAATAACTCTAAGTATGGGGGTACGGGAATTTTTAGAAATCTAGTATCCGCAGGAAATTCTTGATAACCATCAACAAGTATATCAGCTCTACTAACTCTTAAGGACATTAGATAGAGCCTGAAGTCTCAATTTCTACTGCTAATGGCGGTGGTGCAGGGAATCCAGTTACAGCATATCCAGCACCATTTGGGGTATACCCAGTACCCGGTGTAGTTATCGACGCACCCGAGATAGCATTAGATACAACGTTATATGTAATTACAGCATTATTATTTCCACCAGGTATAGTATAAGTGAAACCAGTACCATTTAAATACCCCTTACCAGCTGCACTAGTTACTAAAGTACCGCACGCACCCGTTGTCACTGTACAAGTGAACGTTGCTTGAGTCCTACTAACCATAGTCATAGTGGTTGCATAACTTCCTGGATGTGGCAAAGATACAGTATTAACTGTTGGGCTTAGAGTAACTGCGGGAAGTACAGATTCGTATACTCCATTTATCTCTGTCCATAAAGTTACACTATCGCCTGTTTGTAAGTTTCCAGCTCTAAGAGCTGGTGTACCATATTCGAAATCATCGTTACCTAATCTAAACTTTTGTTTAGTGGCATTGGTAACTAAAGATGTTACTAATACTTGACTCATGTGGTTAGTCCTCTAAGAATTAGAGTGTCTGAAGTAACTTCACCATCCCAATTCACTATGGTACACCCTGTAGTACTAGGGGTATCCCAATTTTGTTGTTGTGCTGGCAAGTACCAATTAGGTGCATGCCACCGGTTTATAAATAAGTTATTTCCGATACCAAATGTATCGTTTAAAATTTCTTGTAATTCTTTGGCTTGCTCTAAGGTAAGCTTTATCTTTTTTCCGTCTAATTCTATTATTAATTTGCTAATCATTTTTTCTCATACCTAATTTCCGCGGGTGTGTCATAACTACGTCCAGAGTTATTATACATTCCGAACCAGGCAGCACCCGCTCCTATAATAACGCTTACTATACCTGCTTGTTCTACAGATACAGTAGGTAACCCCATAGCCCACATAGCAATATAAAAACAAAGCCAGATATAAGCACCAAAGAAAATCCTAGGAAATATTCTATAGGCATCTATAATTTCTGCTCCATCTATCCAAGCTTGTTTATTCATGAGAATGACTCATTGCCTTAACACCAACTTTACATAAGTTTACGTGTGGACATACTGGATCGCCATCATGAGGAATTATCACACCTAAATAACCTAAAACTTTTCCCCTGGAACTTATCTCTCTATATACATGAGAGTGAGCCCAGAAATCTTTTCCATCTGATGTAATATAGTGAATGTCCTCGCTAAACTCTATTTGAGAGTTTATGGCGTTTTGCCACTTTTCTATTATTTTGTCTCTATTATCTGGGTGCACTACATTTATCCATCCATCACCTTCTACTTCTTGTAAGCTCACGCCAAGCAATTTTTGATAGTGTCTATTAATTGCTGTTAGTTTGCCTTTTGCATCAGTACGTAATATAGCTAGTTTTTGTAGATTCATCTGAGCAGTTAAGTAAGCTTCAAATCCTGCTTGCTTAGCCTCTATTCGATCTATAACGTCCCTTATAGAACTACCCCCATTGGGGCGCAACTCAGCTTCTATTCTATCTAATTGGACGCCTCTGCGTCCGAACGTTTTGTCCCATAACCACGCTAAATAATTACGTACTTGTTTGAATGCCAAACTTGCAGCTGAAATTAAAGTGCATAAGACTATCCACTCTTCCATTGTAGTTAGCATATGCCCTCACTGTATGACTTTTCCATATATAGTTTCCAGAAGCTTACCATAATTCCCTTGACCCCACGGATTAGCTCCACTATCATTAATCTGGACATTAGTCTGATTTTTAATATTAGTAGAATTCTTCTCCGCCTCACCCAATGCCTTGATTTCCTCCATGCGCATTTTGTGAGCCATCATTAATAGATCGGCCAAATCTTTATTAGTATATATCCCGCTTTCTTGTGCTTCTTCTAGTTTTGAAGCGATCATTTCATCAAGTAAACTACCTAGTGTATTCCTATTACGGTAGCCAGTGTCTAAATAGACTGTATCTATGTATTTCTTAACGCTTCGGGTGTTTAGCACCTCTGATACTTTATATTCTTGTACGCCTAGACATTGGGCAACACCTTTGATGTTCCCCAATGTCAAATAACAATTAGCTATCTCCATCCCTTCTGGAGAAATTAAAGTCAACTCCTTACTCATTATGCTATTATACCTTTATTTAGTTACGAAGTCAAGCATCATTTTTTGGTGGTGTGTCTTTCCATGATCCACCAGTTCCAGATCCACTAGTTTTACTCTTGAAAATGCGCCAAGCTAAAAACATCCCAAATGTTACTACTACTAATATTACATATTCCATATTTATCTTATCCTTATTAAGGCTATATAGCCCGTGGGGTGAAAACTCCCAGTTATACGAGTGCCATATCCAGCCGTGTTAGGGCCGTCAGCAGTTCTATGCATCTTTATATCTACAGAGGCACCACCATTTATAAATCTAACTGAGGGCCAATGTTGACCACCACCTTTATATTGTGTAGTACCGCTAGTATTAACTTCACACTTATTAAATTCTACTTTTCCATTACCAGCCCAGAAAGCTGCATAAGTATATAATGGATCCACGCTACAACTAATATTAACCGTCTCCCCGCTACTAGCATTTGTAGCTTTAGCATAAGGATCAGGTGAAGAAGTCACTGAGGGCGCTGTAACTCCATCATATCCAGTTTCATAATCATAAGTACCATTTTGATTTAAACCAGTAGTAAACTGATTTAAATTAATTAATTTTTGTATTATTCCTTGTTTCCACTTAGATGACCATTTAAGCACATTAGAACTATTATAAATTTCTAAACCATAGGTGCTACCATCAGATGTAGGAGTATAATCATTAGGGGATACTAATATAGCATACTGGTATTGAAAACCATATTCTGCATGATCAGTGTGTACTACAGGCCTGTGAAATACTATTTCTTGGTAATAACCACCAGAATTAGAAAATATATAAGGCTGAATAATAAATTTATCTGTAGTACATCTAACAGCAACCATAAAAGGTTTACTAGTCGAATATGTACTTCCTGGTAGGGTTAGAACATGGTACTCAGCATATTCGTCATAGTTAGTATCAGAGGGACTAGCGACAGGATCTGCAGTTCCATAAGGTGTCCAACCTATAGAAGGATCAGAAATATTTCTAAGTGTAGGTAGAGTTCCGGTTTCTTTAACAATCCATATAACAGATTGTTCATCTAGTACAACATCATTATCTCCATTTTTTATTTGTAGTCCGTACGACCCAGCTCCAGGACTAGCATCTTTATACTGTAGTACTAAAACTCGCCCAGTCCTAGTAGTTGATGCAGTTCCTGTAGGGCGTATTTTTACTGAGGTGCCAGATATGTACCCTACATTTGTTTGACTCCATCCAGTTCCACTATCATAGTTAGTAACAACTATACTATTTGATGCTGTAATACCTGTAGGTAGAGTACCAGATACAGTTATTTCAGTATTTTCGGCTCCACTAAAGGATGCTGAGAATACTTCCCTAAAAACTGTTTCACTACCATTAAATCCAGTTAATAAATTTCCACTAGAATCATATAATGCTAGCCCATATCCGGGCAATGTGGGACTATTGGCAGTTAGAGTAGTCATCCCCAAGCCTCAACCATTGCCCACGCAATGCCTGAATACGTTTTTGCCCGATCGTGACCGCGTGTGGCCGATTGTGGAAGAGCGTTTTGCCCGGAGTCTGTCTGATTGGCCCATCTATTATATACACGTCCGTTCTGTTCTACTAGTCGAGGTTCAATGTAGTCTTCGGCTCTGGCTACTAAGGGCGGGAGTCCACGAACCCATATACCCGTTTTTTTAGAAGCATCATGCCCAAATTGATAGGGCTGAATATACTGAGGTTTAGGCATAAATGGAAGACGAGTATTAATTATACCGACTGGATTTTCTATACATATACGCGGTATTGGAGCGTGCCACAGATAAGTTATAAAATCCAAAGCGAGTTGAGTTTGTTGTTGTCGAGCAACCGCTTCGGGTGTATAATGACTCTCACAAACTCCATTTTCGTTTATGTAGCTTTGTTTACGATTATTCCAATGATATCCACTTGAGCACAAGTATGTGCATGGGGGGTGGGCAATCATGAGATCGTATCCGTTTAGATCAACATCTCGTATATCACATTGTAGGTGTATTCTTTTTCCATTTTCATCGAATTCATTTGATTCTGAAGGAAGCAGATCACAGGAAATTGCATCATGCCCCATTGAAAGGAAGGCATCGCGGACAATTCCAGAGTATTCACAAGCAACTATTATTTTCATACAATTAGTATAAATTAAATAATGAAAAAAGTCAAGAAATAAATTTCTTAGTTGTGGTATAATGGATAATTTAGCCGTTTTTCCGCTATAGCGGAATTTTGCTACGCACCCGCTACGCTTGTCTGCACCGTAATTGTTCTTCAATTTTCTAAAATAGGCCGTGAAGAGCGGGGGGGTCGGGTGGGCAAAAAAATTGTCTCGAAACCGCCCACCTGGTGCAAGTCATTGATTTTATTACACTTTCCCTGGCTCATGCGTAAGCCTGGCCGCAAGTGATTGATTTCACTAGATAATTTGGCGCATTAGAAAAAGGTTGCACGGTATAACAAGCAAGCGTATAGTTATAACTGTTCTATAGGGCTAGGGCTAAAATCCCAAGCAAGTCTACCAAACCTTCTAAGCAGGATGGGATATCCCACGGCTAGATTAAAGGGTAACGAAACGGCAGATAGTGGATATAGGTTATTGGACACTGTACCTTGTCAAGTTAGCTGAATACTCAGACTAGCGATTAGACTTAACACTCAACATAACGCCTTGAATGCCCCAACTGAAAAGGGAAGTCTGGTCAAATACGATTATTGAACTATGCTTTTTATGTTCTATTTTTCCAATCCAATAGACTACACTTCCCTTGTTTTTTTTAACTACTAAAGGTCTGTTATTTATGTTTAAAAAAGTTGAATCTGATAAGGTTGTTGCGCCGTCTAACTACACTCCGCAGATGATTGAAGTCATTAAGGAATACGCTCCGGTGACATATGAAAAGGCGAAAATTATCGCCGGACTTATTAACCGGACACCAAAAAGTGTAGTATCCAAGTGTAAGGAACAAGGTATTGAATACATTTCAAAACCTGCCCCGGCTAAGAAAGCAGTAACCCGGACAAAATCGGAAACGGTAAAGCTTATCGAATCTGAAACGGGTTGCAGTCTGGATGGTTTGGTAGTTGCCCCGGTCGCAGTGTTAAACAAGTTACTTGCTTTGTTTATTGCTGCAAATGATGAGGTTGTCGAAATGCTCTTAGACACTGAAGAGCATGAAAGCGACGAAGGGGAGGAGGTTTACACTCTCGGAATTGTTGAGAGTGTAGCCGCTGAAACTGACACTGACGAAGGTTAAAACCTTTCAACTGATAGGCGCACTATCCGATATAGTGCGCCTATTTTCATTTTTGGGAATACCTAATGAAAACTTTTTCCAATGTTAAAAAAGTCATTATGCTGATTGATACTGAGACTATTAATTTGCAGGGCAATATATATGACTTTGGTTATGTTATCTGTGACAAAAAAGGTGAAATTTTTTGTGAGCGTAATTGGTTAGTTAAGGAAGTGTTTTCTAATTCGGAAAAAATGAAAACGGCATATTATGGTTCTAAAATGTTTGGGTTTTATGCTGATTTGTTGCATTCTGGAAATTTGAAAATGCTGCACTGGCTAACCATAGTTGACGCGATGAATCAAGACTTTTTAGATTATGGCGTTAATGTTCTATCCGCTTATAACCTACCTTTTGATATGCGGGTTATGCGTCAAATGCAAAGTATGCTAAAAGGGAAATTTCCCATTCTGCCAAAATGTTCTAAATTGGATTTGTACCGCTTTGCGTGTTTAGTGAAATTAAACACGCCGACATATAAGCGGCTAGCCAGTGAACAAAACTGGAAAACGGAAAAGGGAAATTTCCTGACAAATGCGGAAACCGCTTTTAAATACTGTACTCAAGATTTCAATTTTGTAGAACAGCATACGGCATTAGATGACGCTAGAATTGAGTCTAAAATTTTAGCGTCCTGTTATGCCGCGAAAAAGCATATCCCGTACAATTATCTGAGGGCAAACCAATGGAAGATAGTAAATTCTTAGATTGGCTAGTCACCATTAGAGTAGATGGCCGCATTGTTGAAAGGCGGCCATTTCTAGCTAGAACGGTGATTACTGCAAAGGCATTTGCTGATATGAGAGCAAATGTTTTCATAAAGCATATGCCTAGCTGCCAAGTAAGTTGGGAATTTTGCCGGAACACTGGCAAAGTTAAGTTATAAACTTTTTGACTGGTTAGGCGGGTTATAACCCGCCTAACTTTATAAGGTTTCAAAATGAAATTATCAGCTAGATTAATCCATTGTCAGAGATTGAATCTTGATTTTATCAGGATAATGGATAATGGCACGGCATACGCTGTTTATATGTGCCGCAGTATTTTCAATGGTTTTTTACATCGGAGTAAAAAAAGATGATTGACTACACGATTGTTTTCAAATCAGGAAAAGACAAAATTGTCTGCAATCTGATTTTTGACAAAGTGACTGCCAGTTACTCTATACATTCACTATATATAAAAAATGGTGTAGTTGTAGAGGAAAGGCTAGACACTGAAAACGTGTTTAAAAAATGGTCTAAACTTTTGTCTCTTGCGGAAAAAGGTTAGAACATGAAAACAGGTGTTCTGTTTAATACTGGCTCATTGTGGCTAGGTGTTCACTGGTCAAGGTATAACAAGCGGTTTTGTATAAACGTTATACCTTGTGTTACTTTTTGGGTCACATTAAAGGGCGGGAATTGTCCTAACAGGCATTTACCGCCCTTCATTTTTCAGGTCTGAGGTTTGAATATGAGAACATATTTTAAAAGGTTAAAAAATCATCCCGGCGTACCAGTAGCAACTATTTTATCCATTGCATTTTTTTTAATGGGGTTGCCAGATATTAATAGTGCATTATTTGGATTAGTTGCTTCCGGTATTGTTTGGGTTCCAGTTTTATTAACTGCTATTAACCAACCATTACCGAGGGATTATGAAAACTAAAATACCTGCTATAAACAAAGTTATAGATAAGCTGAATGCTAACGGTTTTAGCTGTTTTTTGTCTTATCACGGTACAGAGACACTTTTTACAATTCAGGATGAATACACCAGACAAACATGGTCTGGTGTTGCGCTATGCCATGAGTGCGACCAATTCAATAAAAAGGTTGGAACACTGTTAGCGTCTCAACGTGCAATGGAATCTTTCTCTAGTTCGCTAGGGCGGGATTCCTTAACCCATATGCTTAATTAGGAAATTTTATGCTTAATTATTTTGCATGGTTCGGCTAGTCCTAACGGACTATATAGAAAATGTATTTTACAACGTGCCACGGGTTCAGCCCGTGGCACTACATTTTTTTTTGACTGGCGACCTTGAATGAGAATCATTCGCATTTGGACTTTTAGCCAATCCGTCTATTTTTTGGTTATTTTCGCCTATGGCGAATACAACCAAAAAATAGCGGAAACCGCCAGGTTTTGTTTTTTTCGCCCAGGTGAGAATGATTCTCATTCTCGCCAGGCCTAAATGAGAATGATTCTCATTTAGGCGCCGAAAATTTGCCGAGTATCCCATTATGATACATTCTACGCCTAAAATGTGATAATTGCAATTCGCTTTATCGCATCTGGTAAATGAGAATTATTCTCATTGGCACGATTCTTGCATTGTGTTGTAGTGTACTACCACACTACCACACTACCACACTACTGCACTACTGCACTACAGCGCTCTCCTGCGC
>Ga0105097_10000204_pt1 | contig 25365 bp, 48 predicted proteins | sample PPLLak12cMay2015_FD_87035 | JGI IMG/M metagenome (GOLD analysis project Ga0105097, IMG submission 87035) | Freshwater sediment microbial communities from Prairie Pothole Lake near Jamestown, North Dakota, USA - PPLs Lake P7 Core (1) Depth... | ecosystem: Environmental > Aquatic > Freshwater >...
AGGAAACTATGAGCCCACTGATCAAATTCCAGAATCAAGAGCAGAGGATTATCTTTCTTTATGAAATGCTGGGTCAGATTTCAGACGGAATGTGGGAAAATACCAGGCCGGGTAATCATTATCTTCCTTGGATGAAGATCAAAGAAGATAATGCTGTTGTTGATTCTGAAAACTTCGGCGTAGACTCTTCTTTAAGATTTGCTAAAAGGAATTATAACTTCGCAAACAAAGACCTTCTGGATATCGTAGGTGAAAGGCTCATTATCAAGATTAATTTATATCGTAAATATGGTCAAAAAATTCTTGATCTTTTTGCTAAAGATCATTGGCTTATTCCTGATAATTTATATTCTTGGGAAGATATGGAATTTTCTACAAACCCATATTTTGTAGAAAAGGCCAAGAAACTTGCAGCCGCAGGAATTACTAAAGAAATGATTAAAGATGTTTGTAATAATCCTGTGTATACGCGCAAAGATCTTAACAAGGATTGCGCGGGCCTGAAGAAAGTCTTGAAGAAAGTCTTTAACGAAAAATAAAGGAGTTGCTTATGATTTCAGTTGAAAAAATCAAAGAAGCAGATTGGGGAAAAACACATGGATCATGCCAGTGTTGTAAAAGCTATGATGTTATATGTATAAGATTAAAATCAACTGAAATCAGGCTGTGTAATAAACACCTTGTTGAGGTGCTAACAAAAATAAAGGAGCTAATTTAATGAAAAAGCTAAAGATTCTTTCGGAAAAAAACTGGAAATCTATTGAAACTGACGTTAAAATGCTTCTTCATGCATCCAGAGACTGTTTACGAAATAGAGGTGAAAACACATTACGCATAAGTTTTTCTGCAAATGACTCCTATTACGGCGAAGCTTTTGGCATGCTAAGGGCTCTTGTATCTATGGGGTATGGGTATTTTGGGTCTTCAAATCTTGATGCCATAACTGAAAGAAGAGGAAATGATCCTAGGCAAAATTTAAAATATTGGTTTGATACTGTTTTAACCAGAGAAGTTCTAGAGGAAGAAGGATTTCACGGTAACCATAGATGCGAATATTGCCTTGACAGATGGGGAAAAGATGACAAATCTATGATTGAAAAGGGGGAGTTAAATGAAACTGCTTAAATATCCTTCTATAGAAAATCATTATGATTCTAGAAACATCAACAGATGGCTTCACTATCACCCTGAGCTAGAAACTGAATTTTACACTATAGAAGAAAAATGCCATGGAAGTAACATTCAATTTATCTTTACCCCTAATGACAAGTTAAGACTTGCTTCAAGAAATAGAATTCTAGGTGATGGTGAAAACTTCTATGATATTTTTAATGTCATAGAGAAGTACAGAGAGTTTATTGATGCCTTTCAAAGTATATCAAATGCGCTCAATGCTTCCTACAATTTTTATGGAGAGATTTTTGGAAGCAATATTCAAAAGGGCGTAGATTACGGCCCAGAAAAACAGATTTTGTTTTTTGGCGCGCGAGTCAATGGCCTATGGGTCTCTGCTTCAACTTTTTATACTATGATGAAAGAAAATAATTTCTCCGAACTGATTATTCCTATATTAGGAAAAGCAGATTGTCTTGAAGATGCCCTAGAATTTAAGGCAGATGTGCCCTCTATGATATTAAATAAAGAAGACAATATTATGGAGGGCGTGGTGATTAAACCTATGTTTAAGGTTTATGAATCTCCTGAAGGTGAAATGTTCTATCTCAAAAAGAAGAATGAAAAGTTTCTTGAGAAGTCTAAAGAACCTAAAGTTTTTGTACCTTCGCATCCTCTCAAGGAAGAATTTCTGAAGTATATTAATGATAACAGACTTGATGGAATCTTTTCTAAATACGGAAAAATTGATAGGCCGCAGCAAATTGGAGAATATATCAAGTACATGCTAGAGGACGCTAAAGAAGACTTTCTTAAAGAAAATTCGATAGAAGGTCTATCTAAAAACGAGATAAAAGAAATCTTTAGTGCTGGGTATGACGTCATGAGGCTTTTAAAGGGGGTACTGAAAGATGATTAAAACCTGTATAGTGCATAATTGCAGAAATACATCAAATGCAGGAACTTTCGCAGGAAATATCTGTCTACCTTGTTATATGTTCATTAAAACTGGAGAAGGTAAACACAATCAGGTATACTGGAACGCTGTTGCAGAATATGAAAAAGCTAAAAATCTTGTTCCTGGAGAGAAAAATGATCAGTAATCAAGAATTACTTTATAAAACAATAAAGGTTATAAATTCTTGTAATACCTCTGCACAGTTAAATTGCGCTAAAGTTTTTATGCAATTAGCTATTCCTAAAATTGAAAAAGATCCATTTAAGAGATTACTATTGTTATCTGAGTTTTTATCTTCAATTTCAGCAAAATCAATAGATCTTATAAAAAGGAAATATGTAAAATGAGCGAAGAAGGATGGGCTTTAATTTTTAATTCTCCAAAATGGCATTATATGCGTAAAGGCAGATCTCTTTGCGGAAAATGGATGATTGTTGGTAAACTAAGACTGGAACAAGGAAATGATACTTCTCCAGATAACTGTAAAGCGTGTATGAAGAAACTTTTAAAGGAAAAAGATTACAAACCAACAAAATAGTATAGAATTAACATATGGAGGTATCATGAATTTTAAATCTGTAAGTGTTGAAGGTAAGACAATAGATGAAGTCTGGTTTCAGCTACTATTAGAAGTATGTAATTGTGGTAGGGTATATAAGATTGACAGCGGGTCTTTCGCCGGCGACTTCAGGCTAGAATTTGATTTTGTTCAGGCAACTATAACAGAGCCTGTATCGTTTACGGATTCTGGTGTTATGAGGCCTTTAACTGTAACTGTTCCTCAAGGATGTCCTGCTCCTACCTCTGACGACGAAATTCAAAAATATTTTATTAATTATATTATGGATAGTACTCTAGTAGATAATGAACACTATAAATATGCTACCTTTATCACAGGGGGTGAATACCACATTCCTAGAATTTCGTTGGCTCAGCCTTTTGTACAAGTAGATCATAAAACTAGATCTGATTTAATGAAAGATTTTAGAGGCCCAGTGGTAGAAGTACCTAATCAACTTCAATGGTGTATTGACCATTACAGAAAAGCTGGGTTTGGCAATAATCACTGTCTCATCCAAGTAGGTTATCCTGAGTCGCAGTTGGCGTATTCTATACCATTCACAAATGAATTAGATCGTCAAACAAGTCCATGCTTAAGATTAATAGACACTAAAATTATTAAAGAAAATGATCAACATTATCTTAATTTTTATGTCTATTTTCGCAGCTGGGACGGATATGGTGGCATGCCTACAAATCTTGGTGGAATATCCCTTCTTTTGCATTATATGGCCGGAGAACTTGGTGTTAAAGAAGGAGCTATTGTTGCATTGTCTAAAGGTTGGCATGTTTATGGGCATTCTATTGAAGCTTTAGCTACTAGATCTGGTAATTCTGGCATTGCCAAAATCTTTCAAGAAAGGAAGAATTCTTTATGAAAACTGTAACTAAAATTTGTATTGACAAAACAGCAGGTAATGTAAAATTTATTATTGAAATTACTGAACCTTCGCATCTTGAACACAATTCTGATATTGAGAATTTTTATTATTATGATCATTTCGGCACCATACTTTCGCTTAATGACGCAAAACAGTATCTAGAGGTAAACAGTAAATGACAAATAAAGAATATAATGATCTTCCTAAAGGTGATCCTAAAGATATAAATATACGTGTAGGTTCAAGATTTAGGACTAAAGAATCTGTAGATAAAGAACTTAGTCCAGGAAGTGTTGTGTCATTTTATGAAGTTATATCACTAAACAGCAATGGATTTGAATTTATGGAAAAATGGGAGAAAATTACTGAATGACAAAACCTATAATATTTGTTACAATCTATCAATATGACAAACCGATAACAATCACATCTTATGGTTTAGATTTTGATTTGACCTCTGAAGAAAAGAGCATTTTAGCTAATAAAGTTCTAAAATACGCTGAAGAAGAAGCAAAAAAACTAAAATGGAAGTGCTGTGGTTCTAGAAGAGAAGGAAATTGAAAAATAAAGTACTTGATATTCTAGAATTCTTTACAGAAAACTTTATTACTTTGTTTTTGGTTGTTTCATTAGTTTTCTTGCCTATGTATATAATACGGCATTATTACGAAGGTAGAGTAGAAGCAATCAAAGCAATGAGAGAAACAATCGTAGTTTTAAGATCTGGCGGTGAACCCTGTGTTCTACAGGGAGTAGGAATATCGATTATAGAAGTTAATGGAGAGATTGCTGAAATGAAACACTGGGATAAAACATTATTTGATTGGGTAGTCCCTGATCGTGTGCATTCAATTGAACCATTAAAATTTAAGGAGTAATTTATGTGGCCATTTTCTAAGAAAAAGCCAGAACCAGAGCCTGAAGCTAATCATGAAATTACAGTAAGTCTCCATTTTGAAGAATTATCTACTGGAGATGAATATTTTGTACTATTTCCATATAATAAAAAATTTAATGTTGACTTTAGCGAAGAATTAAATGGCATGGTTCTTACTTTTATAGACATCAATGTGTTTTATGAGCCTGTAAAAGAAGATGTTTATTTTAAACTTATTAAAATGATTAAAGAAGAGACACAACAGGAGTAATTATATGAAAATCTTACTGAAAAAAGATAATGATTTTATTAATGAAGAGCTTGAGTATCTTCTAGATTCAGGTTTAGTACCAGGAGAACTGTTTGAAATCCCTTCTCATACTTGGCTATATGATTTTATTCACGGTTCGCCGTGTCCATTAATGTTCAGTAGATATACCAAAGAAGATCTAGCAGATAACCAGCAGATTATTATGCTTGAACATCCTTACTCTTTCTAATTACAATTGATGTTTAATAGTTTATAATATACTAGAGCTAACACATGATTACTAAAGAGTACTTATCCAATAATCCTGATCATATCTTTGTTTTTGGAGACAATAAACTAAGATACGGTCTCGGTGGTGCAGCAATGCTTAGATATATGAAAAATTCTTATGGATTTATCACTAAGCGCGCCCCAGATAATAAAGCCTCAAGCTTCTATAAACCCTCAGATTATATCTCTACGTTTAATAAAGAACTTGCTAAATTAGTTGAAAGAATTGAATCAGAACCTGAGCATACCTTTCTCATATCTAAGCTTGGTTCTGGTCTAGCTAATAAGTACAATATTTATGAGAAGATAATTAAACCAGAACTAGAGAAATTGGCCGAAAAATATGACAATGTGAGGTTGGTATGAATGATAAAGAGAAGATCGATGACATAAAGAAAGCACTCTTTGATTATGAATATGGTATCTTTACTGATCATGAATTCTTTTTAGAGGTTATGAGTATCATATTTCCACAAAAAATTAAAGAGTTTAATCTAGATGATTTTTTTGAGTACTTGGAACAATCGCCCCATATTACTACAATAAGAAGGTAATGTAATGCTATATTGTGAACTATGTAATACCCATTATTGTGAACCTGATCATCATTGTTTAGAAAAGCAAGAGAAAAAGAAAGAGGCATTAAAGCGATGTCCGTATTGTGATGCAGTAGGTAGGGCACAATTTATTAGTGGTAATAGTTTTATGGATAACTATATCAATGACATCAGCAATCCAGTTTATAATATAATTGGTGTGAGATTTGATTGTGGTACAGAAAGAGAACAAAGTAAATTATTCTGTTGGAATGATAGAAGAAGTACCCACTGCTACCAACGGGAAATTAACATCTTAAAAAGAAGGATAATCGATGCATAAAATTATAATATGTGAGAAATGTTTAAAGATAATAGCTCAATGCAGATGTATGGAGTGTAATAAGACTATAGAATATGTTATATGTGATGATTGCAAAGAAATGGCAAAACTTAAAGAATGTAAAGCAGTGTCAAAGATTGAAGCAGAACTAAAGAAAGTACAGGAGAAGACATGAGTGAAGCTACGTTGTCTGAAAATGCAATAAGCATATTTAAGAATCTGTATAGTAAGAATGGTGAGACAGTAAATGATACATTTAGAAGGGCAGCAAAATATGTATCAAAAAATCAAGATGAGGAAGATTTAGCTTTTCAGTTACAACAAGACAATATTATACGATTCAACACTCCTTTGTATTTCAACTCAGGAGGCAAGACCAACTTATTTTCAGCTTGTTGGGTAGTTCCATTAAAAGATAGTATGGATGGCATTTATGATGTGTCAAATGTTGCGCGCAAGATCTTTTCTTATGGATCTGGTATAGGCATCCCAATAGGAAATCTAAGAGAGAAAGATGCTCCAATCTTTGACGGAGATACTGAAACCGCGCCGTGTGGTAAGTCTTCAGGTCCTATTGTCTTTATGAAGCTGTATGACGCAGTTGCCGCAACAACAAAATCAGGAGGCAGAGCACGAAGAGCGGCTATTCTCTGTGCAATGCAAGTATGGCATCCAGATATTCTAGACTTTATTCACGCTAAAGAGATAGATGGAACATTATCTAATATGAATTTATCTGTGACTATAACAGATAAATTCATGGATTGTGTAAAGGACAATATTCCATTTTCACTTCATACTCCATATGACGGCTCTTTAATAAGAAATGAAGATCCTAATCTTATATGGGACTCTATATGTAAGCAAGCACATAAATCTGGAGACCCTGGAGTAATATTCATAGACACTGTAAACAGATTCAACCCACTTATAAATGAATTGCTTATAGAGACACCAAACCCATGCCTAATTGGTGATACTATCGTTGAAACTGATAAAGGTCCTGTATCAATAAAAGAATTAATAAGCAAAGATTTTCAGTCATATAAAATTTTAAGCGCTAGCGCATCTGCTTTTGAACTCGATGATATTTTAGACGTTAAATTTACTAAATCGTCTGCAAATGTTATAAAAATAGAAGTTGAAGACGAAGGAATTATATATACTTTAGTGTGTACTCCAGAACATAAAATTTATACTCATAATAGAGGCTATATAGAAGCAGAAAATTTATCATTTGAAGACAATATTTGTATTTTTATAAAATAGGAAACAAGATGAAGGAGGTTTTACGTGGCAAAATTGGTAAGGATGTCTAGTCATATTCCGTGTGATGTATATGACATAACAACAGCAAAAAATCATAACTTTTTTGCTAATGGAGTTCTTGTTCATAACTGTGGCGAGGTCCCCGTCCCGCCGTGGTTTTCGTGTAACCTAGGGATGATTAACGTAGCTAAGTTTGTAAAAGATGGTGCATACAACTGGGAAGGTCTATTTGAGGCTTCATACAACCTATGTACATTGATGAACAACATGATAGATGTTATGGATTTTCCAGATAAGAGATTTAAAGAACAGACTCTAAAATACAGACCAGTAGGTATAGGGCCAGCGGGCCTGTCAGACGCAATGTTTCTTTTAGGATTAAGATATAATGGCAAAGACGGTAAAGATTTTGCTGAAGAAATAATGAGAACTATTACTCATGGGTCAATAAGAAGAAGTATTGAATTGGCAAAAGAAAGAGGCCCATTTCATAACTATGATAAGCACAAAGAGCATATGGAAAGAATTACAAAAAGTTTAATTAAAGCTGAAGGAGATGATGAAGTAGATAAAACTCTAGAGCTTTTAGCTAAACACGGAGCTTTAAATTCAGCAACTACAGTTTGCGCGCCAACAGGTACCACAGCTCTTAGTTGTGACTGTTCTTATGGAATAGAACCATGTTTTGGTCTTGTTTATGAAAAGAATTTGATTACTGGCCAGAAAATGAAGCTAATTAATCCTATATTTGAAGAAAAGTACAAAAATGAACAATGGTTTACTTCTGATCTTGTAGAAAAGATTTTTGCCAATGGCGGAAGTCTTAAGAATATCAGAGGTATTCCTAAAGACGTTAAAGAAGTTTTTATTGTAGCTCACGATATTAAACCTAAAGATCGTGTAGAAATTCAGGCTGGAATACAAGCAAGAACATTTTTAGCAATTTCTTCAACAGTAAACTTGCCATCTACCTCTACTCCTGAAGAGATTTCTGAAATCTATAAGCTTGCCTACGAGCTAGGTCTTAAGGGTGTAACAGTCTATAGAGATGGATGTAAGAAATCTCAGCCAGTTACCTTTAAAAAAGAAGGTCTAGAGGTTAAATCTAACTTTGAAAGACCAACAAAACTAGATTCTGTAAAACATTGTATTCAATTAACTGAAGGAAAGCTCTATGTAGATGTTGTTAAACACGAAGGCCGTATAGTAGAAATTTGGTTAGATTATGGTAAATCTGGACAAGATATAAACGGCCTACTTGAAGCTTTAGGCAAGTCTTTGTCTACTGGCGTTCAACACGGAGTACCCAAAGAAGCTTACATAAAACAGTTTAAAAATATCAAAGGAGACTTTCCTGTGTGGTGGAAGTTTGAAGAGAACGATAAAAAGCCCACACAATTACACAGTATACCAGATGCGTTAGCAAAATTGCTTGAAAGATATTACATCAGTGAAGAAATAGTATATAATGAATGTATCGGATTTGAATCTGAAACATGCCCAAAGTGCCAGAATAAGTCACTAATTAAGATTGAAGGTTGTGCAACATGTCAATCATGCGGATGGAGTAAATGCAGCTAAAGGAGTTATATGGAACTTTTAAACCAAAGAATAGCTCGTGTTATTATGAAATGGGATATCGAAGAATATCCTTCTGGTTCAATATTTGCTTATACATCAGAAGGCATAAGAGTTGCGTTAAAATCTCCATATCATAGACGTTATACATGGGATCCTGTAAATAATAACGATGACATGGATTCTGTTATAGAAAAAATGAGATCTTTAGGGTATAGATTTATTTTAGACCATGGGCAAACATATGCTAGAGCTACTTTTACATACAGAGATGAACATATGTTTTCTGGTATTGACGAAGATAAATTAGTATCAATAACAAAGGCTTTAATTGATTTTATGGATTTTAAGGAGGCATTGAACAATGAACATTAACCATCGGTTGGCTATTACGTACAGACCTGAGTGAGGGTTTTACTACTCGCTTTACTATTAACCTTTTACCAGTTTCCCGCAACTTGCCAACCAGATACATTAGTACGTATCGGCCATACACAAAGAGATCAAATTATTGTTGCTTCTGTTGATCTCCCCGGGAAATCTGCCAAAAAAATCACTAAAGGAGGAACAAAAAGTAAGGAAGTAAATTTAAAGGAGTGGTTTAATTATGTCAAAATTTGTTCAAAGAAATATGGAATTTCGCCCTATCTCGCATTAGCTTTAGCAGAATCAGAATCAAGTTTACGCGGCCAGCGCTTTAGATTTGGTAAAATAAGTAAAACATACTATGGCCCTTACGGTATTCATAAATGTTTTTACGGAAGGCAAGGGTTTGGCGACATATCAAACCCGTACGTTAACACAGAAGTAGGAATACGAGCATTGGCTGGGCATATTCATAGAGCAAAAGGAAATGAAAAAACTAAGTTAAGAAAGGCTCTAAGGAAATATAACACAGGAGATGGTCCTGCGCAATTTGCAAGATATTGTAATAGAATAGAATCTTTAGTAAAAAAGAATCAAAGAGAAAAGGTATTTGAGTAAAATAAGGTCCCTTTACTAAGTACATGTGATATAATATAAATATGAAAACTATAGGAATTGTAGGGTCTAGGCGAAGATATTCAGCAAGAGACTTATTAAAAGTCCAAGAAGTTTTTTGTCAGATATATGAACCAGGCGACAGGATCTGTTCTGGTATGTGTTCTAAAGGTGCAGATCAGTTTGCTGCACTACTTTCTGATATCTGGGATGCTAATCCAATATGGCATTGGGCTAACTGGAATTTAGGAAGATGGGCAGGATTTGCTAGAAATACTGATATAGCTAAAGATTCTGACATTCTAATTGCCTGTGTTGCTGAAGATCGGCGTGGCGGAACTGAAGATACAATAAAAAAGTTTAAAAAATTTCACCCAGATAGTATAGTATATCTTGTTTAACTTATAAATAGTCGTATAAAAGGAGTAGAGTATGGCTACATTCAAAGAAACAGTAAACTATGATCCTACAATGCAAATGCTATTTGAAGCAATGACTACAGCTGAAATTGCTGAAAGAGTTGGTGTCACAAGAACCCAGGTAGGTAGAGTAATAAAAAAATGTTTAGGAAAATTCTATAAAATAGTAAGAAATGAAACTAATGGCAGCCCATTTGAAGTTGCTCTTACGCTTAAGAATATGTTGAATATTGACGACGATCAAGAATCTATCAACAGATTTCTAAAAGATTTTCCTACTGACATAAAAACTCAAATAGAAGAAGATGCAAGAAAAAAGATGGAAGGCATGAAAAAGCGAACAAGCTCTGTAACAAAAGATGTTGATCTAAAATCCAGATCTGTTTTATAAAGGAAATCTAATGGAAGAAAAAATGTGCAAGATGTGTTTAAATTGCAGAACAAAAAATCATGTAGTATTTTGTTCTATTGGTCATTTTGTAGATAAGACCATAGAAGCAATTGACCTGTATGTGCCAGAAGATTTTAATTGTGAGGAGTTTGAATCAGATGACGACGAGCTTACTAACTAAAGAAATTAAAGATCTAAAACAGATCAATAAATTTCAAGAATCTGCGTTAAATGTTGTCATCGCTGCATATTGGAAGCTATATTATGAAAATAAAAGCTTTCCTTCAGTAGATGCAGTAAGAAGAATAGAATCTAGAAAAAAAGACTGGGTTCATAATGTTACCGATAAATGAAGCATTAAAGCTGTATTCAATTGACAGTCTAGATAAAGAAATTAAAGAGAGAAGAGATTTGATGTGGAACATGGTTGGAACATTATATCCTTCTATTCTTAATAGAGAAATTGAAAAACTTCTAGATAGAAAATATGAATTGTGGAGAGACAACAATGCCGGTTTACTCTGTTAAAAGGTGCTACATCCTTGAAGATGTTGAATTACCCGTAGTTTGTAATAAATGTGGAAATCATTTTGTCGCGTTAGTTTACAGTGACGCACGGAAATTACAATGTTACTGTAAAAGATGTGGCGCAATTACAGAATTATCTATTGTAGTATGTCCTGAATGTAGCTCTTCTGCAAACGTAGACGATTCAGAACATGGCCCATATTGTAGTTCTTGTGATAAGCTTATTCTAGATGCCAACATTTGAGTTTGTTGAAGCTTTTGTTAAACAAAACTTTGAAAGAGTCAAAAGCAGAAGACAGCGGATCAACTGTAGATGTATATTCTGCGGAGATTCTAAGAAGTCTGAGAAAAAAGCACGCTTTAATCTTACATATTACAGCCCAGATAGTATAATCTATCATTGTTTTAATTGTGAGAAGTCAGGCAGTTTTACAAAGTTATATTCTATAGTTAAAAAGATTTCAATAGACCAGGCTAAAATTGATCTAGGTTTATCAACCTTTAACTCCTTTAAAGAGAATATAGAAAAACAACCAGAGCCAGAAAAAAAGTCTCAAGAATTTCACAACTATATTCTAGCAGATTGCTTCTCAGAGGATTCTGATGACCAAGGGCAATCTGCTAGAATATACATTAAGGTATTAAAAGACTTTAGAGAAAAGAGACATATATCGCCTTCTGTTAAGCTGTACATTGCCTACAAGGGTAAGTACGCTAAGCGCATCATAATTCCAGTATTTGATGAACACGATAATATAATTTACTTCCAGGGTAGAGCGATGTCATCAAATATTGAGCCAAAGTATCTAAATCCTATTGCTGAAAAATCTGAAATTATACCCAAATTCCACATTCTAGAAGCTCCTGTTGTCATAACTGAAGGTCTACTAGATTCTGAAATGCTTGGAGTTCATGGAACTTCATGTCTAGGAGCTTCTATATCTGAAGACCTTATATCAAAGCTTAGAGACAAAGATCTTATCATAGCACTAGACAATGATTCCGCTGGATATGCTTCTATGAAAACTTTTATTGAAGAAAATAAATATTCAGGAACAGTAAAATATTTTCTTATGCCTCAAGAATACAAAGAAATAAAAGACTTAAATCAGCTTAAAATTGAAAATCCAGATATAAATATACTTGAATTTGTTGTTAAAAATTCCTATACTAAACTGCAAGCCCAGGTTCTATTAAAGTTTAATACTTGGAGAAAGTAGTTACAAGAGGTGTAATATTAATGAACTTTACTAAGCTGAATACTGACCTTATAATTGTTACTGAAGCAGATTTAACAAAATCTCCATTAGATAAAAAGGTACATTTAATTAAATTTAAATTTGAAGATCCTACTGAAGAAAAAGTTCTAGAGATTTTAAGGCTTTACCCAGATACTAATAGGTTTATTGTAGGAAATTATGTGAAAGAGTACAATGCTATTCTTCGTGATAAAGGAAAAAAATATTATATTCAGAACACATTAGGTAGAACTGGTCTAATCTCCTTAATGAGAAAAAACAACAAAGTTATGCTATCAGTTCCATCTTTGGTTAAAGAAGAGAAGTCTTTTGTTTTAAAATATGCTTTAGGAGACGTACTTAGAAATTTAGAAATTATTATGATTGACAAAAAAGATTTTGAAAAAGTTTCTGATAATTTTAGAACATGGTCAGGTAATGTAGTTTTATGGGATGGAGAACAAGAGTATTTATAGGTCTTTATGGAAGTTATTGCTGTAGGTCCATTTGTAGGAGATTTAGAGACAGAAATTCTGTCATTTAGACCTTATGTTTCATGGATCTATAATAATGCAAAATATGATAGGTTTTATGTATCAAGTCACTATCATAGTAGATTTTTGTATGATTTTCTAGAAGACGAACAATTCATACATAGTATAAGCAAAGAGCTATCTGATAATAAGGACTTTCAACAAAAATATTTTCATTTAAAAATTGAGCATAAAAATTTTTTAAAATATACAAGAGACTTTAGAAATAAGATTTTTAATTCATCTACGGAAATTAAGAAAGAAGAAATTAAAATAATAGGAATTCCATATACTAAGCTAAATGACCCTATAATACAAGCTAAAAAGATATTTAAAAAAATAAAGACAGAAGAGACAAAAGGGCAATATATTTTATATGACAAAGATCCAATTATCAAGAATCTAGAATATAAGACAATAGAAAATTGTTCGTCTTCGTATGATTTAATAAAGTTAGTTTCTAATGCTAGATGTGTAGTATGTAAAGCTGGATTTTTAACATCTTTGGCTAATTTACAAGGAATACCTGTATTCTCTTGGTGCACTGATTATCCAGGAAGATATAGAGTTGAAGGAATATACAATTTTGGAAATAAGAAAATTAATATCATGTATTGTTGTGATGAGCAGTTTTCAGTTATAGAGAGAGCTTTAACAACCTTTTTGGTAGGATTATAATGAAATTTACAAATTACTTGCTTCTAGAGCGTAATATCATTAACATAAAAGAAATTGATGGCTATATAAACATGCTTAAATCAGAAGTTTATCATTTTTCTGATATAGGAAACTGGATTGCCCGCAATTTAAAAAATTATTTGCTAAGACAGCACCCAGTCCATCCAGTTGATTCGCGTAATATTATATCTACATTCGGAAAACAAGAAGGGTCCTGGATACAAAAAGCTATAGACAGAAACGAAGAACTTTCTATAATAAGTCTAGATACTGAATTTAGAAATACAGTTTATCATATACTAGAATATTTTCACGCAGTTACTCCTCAACTTAATATTTCTAGAATGACTTTTCAAGAAGCAGAAAGACAGGCAGATGAATGGACTGAAGAACAAAATAAAAAGGCCTCTGATAAAGAAGACAAGACTGGATTAGAAGAAGTACGTAAGTACCCAGATGGATTTAGATGGGTACAGGTTATCAGCAAGCAGTCTCTAGATCGTGAAGGCAAGTTAATGAAGCACTGCGTAGGCTCATATTGTGATCAGGTATCTTCAGGCAGTACCATGATCTACAGTCTAAGGGACAAGAAGAACGAGCCTCATTGTACTGTAGAGGTACAAAGTAACAAGGTAAACCAGATCAAGAGCAAGGCTAATGGGCCTGTAGATGGCAAGTATATTAAATACGCACACGATTTCATAATGAAACCTGTGTCTGGAAAACAGTATACTGAAGTAAATGACTTACGTAATATAGGACTAATAGAGGTTGGTAGTAAATATTATGACATAAATAATCTGCCTGAAAATTTACATGTAAAAGGAGATTTATATCTTTATAAAGGATCAAGTCTTACTTCTTTGCCTAAAGGTCTTAAAGTAGGAGGAAGTTTATATCTTTTAGGATGTGAGAGCCTTAGGTCTTTGCCTAAAGATCTTAAAGTAGGAGGAACTTTAGATCTCACTGGATGTAAAAGTCTTACCTCTTTACCTAAAGGCCTATCTGTTGGAGGATATTTAGATCTTGATGGGTGTATAAATCTTAAGACTTTACCTGAAGACTTAGAGGTTAAAAGTCTAATCTATATGCACAGCGATATGAAAAAATATTTCCAAAATAGTAAGTTTAAGGATAAACTAGCATAATGAAATTTACAAATTACCTGCTTCTAGAGCGTAATATTGTCAATACTGATATTATTGACAAGTATATATATTTTTTGATATATAATTGGGTAGACGGCAGACATTTAGCAGAAAGTGCTAAAATAAAAAAATGGATTAATTCTAATCTTAAGAACTATATGTTAAGAGAACATGAAGATATTACACCTTTTAATAATATGAGTACTTTAGGAATAGATAGTTATAGAGCGAAAAGCCCTGGATTCAGAAAGCTATAGACAGAGGAGATAAGCTTTATTTTTTAACTATATCAATAGTATTTAGAAATAAAATAATTCACGTGCTAGACTACTTTGAAGCTAACCCAGATCTCAATATCTCCAGAATATCTATTCCAGAAGCAATAAGACAGTCAGAAAGATGGACTGAAGAACTAAATAAAAAGGCTCTAGATAATGAAGATCCATCAGGACTAAAAGAAGTGCGTAAGTACCCTGACGGATTTAGATGGGTTAAGGTTACAAGTGCTCAATCTCTAGATCGTGAAGGCAAGTTAATGAAGCATTGTGTAGGCTCATACTATGATAGAGTATCTTCAGGCAGTTCGATAATCTACAGCCTTAGGGATAAGAAGAACGAGCCTCATTGCACAGTAGAGGTACAAGACACAGAACTTATTCAGGCCCAAGGCAAGGCTAATGGACCTATAGATGATAAGTATTTGAAATACGTGCAAGATTTTGTTATGAAGCCAGTTTTTAAACTAAAATATGCAGACCCAGATGTTTTAAGTGGATTAGGATTATTTTTACTTAAAGGCAAGTTTATTAAAACACACAATATATCTGATTCTGATAGAAAATTACTTATAGATGCACTGATGCGCGCTATATTTTATGATACTACTCCAGCAAGCAAATCTTGGGCAACTTCAGTTCTTGAAGAATTAGACTTAGATTTTGAGTTCGGAGAAACAAATGTAGCGGGTAATATTATATATGGAACAAAAAAGATTTCTTTAGAAGTTAAAGATAAAATTAGAAAACTATTAGAAAAGAAAATGACAATTGATCTTGTAGAATTTTATAGTAATTATATACATTAAACGAGGAGAAGGTAATGCCGATTTATGATTTTGAATGTGATGTGTGTGGTAAAAAAGAAGAGGTTTTCTGTAAAGTTGATGAAGGTTCTATTTGCTCTAACTGCTTAAAACCAATGAAAAAATTGTGTAATTGCACCAATTTTAAACTTTCTTATAATAATAAAACTGATATGTGCGATTGGTCTGGTAACTCTTCAATGTATTGGTCTGAAGTAAAAAAACAGCGGGCTGAAGGAAAGAATGTTAAAGGCGTAAACGAGGACTGGTAACATGAAGTATCTTAGAAAGTTGTTTAAAGACGATTTTGTTAAAAATATAAATATGTTAGATGACAGGATCATAATAGAATTTAAGAAGCCTATAACATTTCTTATTCCGGGAGATTTTGAGATAACTTCAATTGGAGAAGTTTCAATCCTTTCTAAAGACAATATCTGTCTAGATTCAAAAGAAATACATCTAAATTCTAGAAATTGTAAACAGATACGAGAAATGAAAGAAGAGCTTCTTGCTGAGTTATATGAAAAGATTGGGTATCCTGATTTAATAAAAGCTGATATAGAACAGCTTAAATTGAATTTTAAAGAAGAACTTAAAAGAGAAATATTAGAGGAATTAAGTAGATGACTTCTCCATGTTTATCAGCAGAATATGATTGTCTTACATATTACACTTTAACTGAAATACTCAGTGCTACGCATAATTTAATAACTTCTGTAACAACATTATCATTAAAAATTGATGATATGAGCGCAAGTATTGATGACCTTACAGCAAAGACTCCTAATCCACAGGCGGGTTCTATCTTGTGCTCTGAGTATTATACAAGACAAGACCTTGATGGAGATACATTGATCTGTGGCATTGATTTTTATATTTCTACAGATAGACCTAAAGTTTTAGATTCAGTTCCTAGAGTAGGAACTCCTGTAACCTGGCAAGAATACCAAGATTCACACCCAGAGCTTTTTTAAATGGCTACTAGATTATATCTATCAAATAGAGATTCACCAAATTTTATTCCAAGTTTTGTAGATTCTTGGAACAGTAAAACATATGCTGACACTAAAGGAATATCTACATCAAAAGCAAATCTTGCATTCTCAACTAAAGGCGCAATAGAAACTACTTCATTTTATTATCATGTTCTAGTACGCCAATACCTCACCCCTCCACTAGCAGCAGGTATCGTATTTAACGACGCCGGCACCGATTATGTTAAAGCGCAGATTAGGGCTATAGAATCTAATCTTGCTGCTAACATGAAATTAAGACTTCGAGTAATAATCTATCTAGAAGACGGGTCATGGCAAGACCAAGTAATAAGTGCTTATGAATCTACAGAATTCGCAACTTCATTAACAAATAGAACATTCAGTGAAGTTCAAGACTACGCTATCTATACAACAGTAGGTGGAGAAAGATTATCAATTCAGATAGGATATCGTTGTGAAAATAACCTAACAACGCCTTTTACTGGAAGTTTTGAATTTGGATGTAATTCTTCTAGTGATCTACCTGAAAATGAAACATCTACAGACCAATTCTGCCCTTGGATTGAATTTTCTCAAAATATAACTTTTTTACCAGAACCTCCTTCTACAAGACTGTACTTTCCTTCAGGAACTACATCACCATTTGAATCAGAAATAAGTGGATCTTGGCTTGTTCAAAATTTATGTACAAAAGGTAAATTAGTAACAGAAAAACAGAATTCTGCCTTTCAAACAGTTTCTGTAGAATCTACAAATGGATTATCAGTTGCTATACTTCAATTTACTTCTGATCCTATAGCAGCAGGCGTTACTTTCAAAATCAACGATACTATAAAAGGGCAATTTAAAATATCAGGTACTCCAGGTAGCCCAAATATTAGACCTCAGGTTAGTGTTGGCCTAATTACTGATGAACATTATGCAAATTACTGGGGAACTACTTTTGATATTTATCAATCATATTCATACTTTACAAATGTAGCAACTACTCTAACCAATAAAGCGATACCTATTCCTACTATTCTAGAAGATAGTCTATCTGAAGATTATGTTACTGTTGGAGGAGAAAGGATTGTTGCAATAGTTGGGTGCACAATTTTTTCTGGAGCTGGCACTTCAATTGTTAATATTCAAATAGGTGATAATTCTTCTACTGATCTACCTGAAAATGAAACATCTACAGATAACTTTTGTTCTTGGATTGAATTTGGAACAGAAATCACGTTTATAACTGAACCAGAACCTGAACCAGAATCGCCTTATGGAGCATTAACCTATTACACTTTAACAGATATACTTAGTGCTACAGGAGTCTTAATAAACTCTGTTAATACAATTAACGTAAAATTTGATACTATAAATTCTAACATGAGTTCTATTGCCGCCGGAGCATCAATAAATCAAGGCGCGTGTATTTTATTTCATGAGCACTACAATAGACAAGACCTTGATGGAGATGGATTAATTTATGGATATGATTTCTACATTTTAGTAGATAGACCAGAAATGCTAGAAAGAGTTCCAAAACATGGAACTCCAATATCCTGGCAAGACTACCAAGACTCTCACCCAGAGCTATTTTAATCGGAGAAGATATGTTTAGACCTATAGCAACTCTAGGAAGTTTACGAGCCTGCGGGGCTCAAATTTTTTTCAGTAATGCTTTAAACGTGTTTGCTAACATGAAGTCTGTTGCTGTTTTAGGTGCTATAGACTCTCACGGAGGTACGGCGATAACAACTACATTCCAAGTATACGCTAACATGCAGCCTGTTGTTAGACTTGGTGATATATCTTCAGTATGCCCGTGGGTATATCCTCAACATTATGCTCAACCGATAATTCTTGCTGAAGCAACGATATTATCTGGCTAATTTACTTTTTTGTAACTAATGTTATAATAATGATTAACTACAATTTAAAGGAATCAATTAATGAAAGAAGAAATTCTCGTGTGCGGTGGGAATGGTTATATTGGAAATGGTCTAATTCAGAGATTGCTCTTCTTAGGAAAATCTGTAGTCTGTGTAGATAATGATATAAAAGAAAAATGGACTCAAAATGTCAATTCTATTTCTGCAGTAAAAACACTATCATTAACAGAAAAGAATAAGAAATTCAATAAGATAGGTAAGTTTAAATTTTATAGAATTGACATAGCAAAAGAACCAAACCAGCTCAAAGCTCTATTCAAAAAACATAACTTTTGTGCGGTGGTAAATCTAGCTCAACAGCCATCAGCTGCATATTCTCAAATTTCTTTAACGCATTCTGCAGATACTTTAATAAATAATAACATAGGCACATTAAACCTTTTGTGGATTATTAAGGAAATAAATCCGGAGATCCATTATATTGAAATCGAGTCAATGGGGTGCAATCAACCAGACATTAATGTAGACATTCCAGAAAGTAATTTCATCTTTGATTTTAACGGTAGAACTTCTAAACCATCATTATTTCCAAAAAGACCAGGAAGTTTTTATCACAGTTCTAAAGTCAATAATACGTATCTTGTTGACTGCGCCTCCAGGTTTTGGGATTTAAAGATTACAGCAATTAATCAAGGCATAGTTTATGGAGCATATACCCCAGAAATAGAAGAAACAGAAATTTATTCTCCATTATGGTGTGACGAGTGTTTTGGGACTGTTGTACATAGGTTTATAATCCAAGGACTGTTAAATGAAGATCTTCTTGTATACGGCTTAGGCGGACAAAGAAGAGGTTTTCTAGCACTTAATGATTCAGTTCAATGTTTAGAAATGTTCATTCAAAATGAACAAGTAAATAAAGGCCAAGTAAGATTTGTAAATCAATTAGATGAAGTTTTTAGAATAAAAGATGTTGCTGAAAAGGTGATAACTGCATTGAATATAGATAATAAAATAAAGTACATAGACACTCCAAGAGTAGAATGCACTGAAGACTTTTACTATAATCCGCATACAGATATCATAAAAGCACTAGGATTTGAGCAAACTAGAACAATAGAAGATGAAGTAGAATTTTGCTATGAAATAATTAATGAAGATATTTCTATGCTTAGATCTCTAGTAGATCCTAAAATAAATTGGAGAAATAAAAAATGTTAAAGCATCTAATTAAAATAATTTTAGCATCTTCTGTTGTTAATTCTATTTTGACTTTTGTTGCATGCTATTTTGCTGCAGAACTTTCTTTACGTGTATCATTATCTTTCACAGGACTTGCTTTTCTGTTAACATATGTTATAGGATATGTTATATATTATATATTAATTAAATACACATACGAAATGTTTCATAAAAATGACTATGTAATTGAATTTCGTGAACCGGAGGGAATAGAATTTGAGAATGACTACGCAGTACAATAAATTATTTATTGGCGGATCGTATTTAACTATGATGTTAATGGAAAAAGAGTGGTCTAATTATGTGGTGGTGGAAAAAGAGGACAAAGATGGAAAAGTGGAAAGAAAAACCAGAATTAGTTAATTGCGAAAATACTTTTGTAAATAATCAACATATTAAAAATATTGAATATTCTGATTTTTTAACGTATTTTTATGGAAATATAGAACCAAGAGATTATGATAATCTTCTAAGCAGTAAACTAGAAATTTTTAAGCAAGCGATGAAGTCAATCTATGAAAGAAAGTTTGATAAAAAAGAGAACTTCAAAGAATATACTCTTTTAGATGTATGCTGTAAAGACGGAAGATTTGTTGAAGAAGCTAAAACAGCAGAACTCATTAAGCAAGGATTTAACACAGAAATGACTGATGCCTGGGTAAAATATGGAAAAAAGAAAAAGAGAAATATTAAGCTTGAAGATCCTATGGCACTCAGCTACGAAGACAACGAATTTGATATAGTGTATGCATACAAGCTTTTCGGTTATGTTAAAGATAATAAGAAAGTACTTCAAGAACTTGTAAGAGTATCTAAAAAATATATCATAATTCTATCTGATGAGTTTAAAGGGCATAGAAATCTTAAATACGCGACAACAGACAGAGTTTCTTTTTATGGAGAATGGATAGACAGTATCGAAGATTTAAGAGACATGTATGTAGGAAAAAGCCCATATAATAGAGAAGATTACTTAATGCTATTAGTTAAAGGATATGGAAGGAGAGAAAAAAATGAAAAATATTAATTTACCAGGAGATCCAAAGCTTTTTGGTTTATGGAAAGCTCTAAGCAGCAAAATTGTTCAAGTAGGCAAGGCTATCGATGGCCTAGGGGCTGTAGCGCAAAATGAAATGGAAATATCAATGGAAGACGTAAAACAATTCAAGACTGATGTTAATATCTTTAAGAATGAGCTTATTGATTTATCAGCAAAAATAGAGCTTCTATTTGATAAATCTGTAGATTATATTAAAAGTAATATTAAAAAATGAATAAGATAATTAATCTAGTATTAGAATCATGTAAAACGTGCCCATATATGGAATATATAAACTCATGTTTATATTATTGCAAGTATGAACAGGCTAAAAAACTTTTGGGCATAGACTATAGAGAACGTGTGTTTGATTTTAAAATTCCTGAATGGTGTAAATTGCCTGATTCAGATAGGAGCTCTTATTAAGAATGAACTTATATAGAAAACCAAAAATCCTCCTGTGCACTGACGTTCAGAACTGGGCGTGGAGTATCAAAGCTAAGGAATTAACAAAATATCTTTCTGACGAATTCGAGTTTAAAACTATTCCTTTGTTAGTATCTCGTGAAGGCTTTGATGTGAGAGCATACGACCTCTATTTCACGTTTGGCTACTCTTTTGTTCCTATGCTTAATTCTGTTGAAGAAGCTCGGCGAGTATCTGGTGTAACTGCTCATAAACCTGGCAACTTCTTCAATACTCATATTTTACCTGAAATGAAGAAAGTAACCTGGAGACACGCAAATTCAATGATGTTGTATAATGAACTTAAAGCCGCAGGCCTAGACAATATTTTTTATGTCCCAAATGGAGTAAATGAAGAGCAATTTAGGATTAAAACTCCTATTCCTAAAGAAAGAAATAATTTAATTGTTGGGCATGTAGGAAAAAGATCCAGCCAACCCAATGCAGAGAGTAAAGGACAGAAGACTTTCATAGAACCTGCGTGTGCAAAAGCGCGGGTAGAATATAGACCTCATTATAACACATGGAAGAATGCTGTACCTCATGAAAAAATGCCTGATGTATACCAAGAGTTTGATTGTTTCATTGTTGCGTCAATAACAGATGGAACTCCTTGTGGAGCTTTGGAAGCAGCGGCTTGTGGTAGACCTATAGTTGCTAATAGAATAGGTAATATGCCAGAGTTTATTAAAGACGGACACAATGGATTTTTAATAGAACGTGATATTGACAGATATGTAGAAAAGCTTGAGTATCTTAGAGACAATAGAGATAAGCTTATTGAAATGGGAGAAAACGCTAGAAAAACTGTTCTAGCAGGCTGGACATGGAAAATTATGGCTGAAAATTATAGAACGATGTTTAGAACAATAATAGAGAAAGTTGGCATAAGAGGTTGTGCAGACTAACCAAGGAGAAGATTATGATTTACTTATTTGACATAGGAGCGTATAGAGGTAATATTACTGAAGCGTTCTTAAAAATGTTTTTTGAACTTGAAATGCCGCATACAGTTGTATGTTATGAGCCTGCTTCTGCTGCATTTCAAATTTTACAGAGAAAGTTTGCTAAAATGGATCAAGTAACAACTATAAACAGCGCATGTTCTGATAGTATAAAACTTACTAAATTGTATCATGCACCTACAGAGCAAGGCAATTCTTTGCATTCTACAAAGAAAAACGTAAATAAAAATGACTGGGAAATGGTATCTTGTGTTAAATTCTCAGACGAAATAAAAAAATTTAACATTACAAATAAAGATTTTGTTATTGTAAAGATCAATTCAGAAGGTTCTGAATATGAAATCTATGGAGATATTATTGAGACAGATACACATAAGTTAATCAATGTCTTTTGCGGGTCTATGGGTGACATACACAAACTCACTGATAAAACAGAACAAGATATTAAAAACTTTCTAGAATATACTAAAAATCTAGATTTTGTTTTAGTTACAGAAAACAATCTAACAGGCATAGATTACATTAAAGCAGAAATTCAGGAGTTTTTTTCTAGAAAAGAGGTTGAAGAAGAAATCATCCCTGAAGAAGGCCCTCAATGGTTTGTTCCTTCTTTTAAAGAATATATTGAACCTGAAAAAGAGCCTAAAGTAAAAAGAACTAGAAGACGTAAAATCAAATAAGGAGAACTAAAATGCCTAAATGGAAAGGAATTGTTGGTAAAAGCTTTCAGCCAGATGAATTTGCTGAATACGTAAATAATTTAACGTTTACTACATTTGTTCCTGATTTTATTGTACTTCATAACACAGCAGTTCCAAGTTTAGCTTCTAGACCTAATGGACTAACTAAACAACATATCTTAGGTTTAGAATCTTATTATAGAGATGATATGCATTGGTCTGCTGGGCCTCATCTGTTCATAGATGATAAACAGATTTGGGTATTCACTCAGTTAACAACATCAGGAGTCCATTCACCTTCTTGGAATAGTAAGTCTATCGGTGTAGAAATGCTAGGTGACTTTAATAGAGAAGAATTTAATTCTGGAAGAGGGGCAAAAGTAAAAGAAAATTCAGCAATTGCTATTTCCATACTTTCAATGGCTTTAGGTATAAATCCTGATACTATGAAACTTCATAAAGAAGATTCTGCTACTGATCATGATTGTCCAGGAAAAAATGTTGATAAAAAGAAGTTTATTGCTCTTGTAAAAGAATATATTGTTGAACCAGATGAAGACGTTGTTGAACTTACATCAGATGGCCCAGAAGTTGTAGAGTGCAAAGTTACTGAGCCTGTACAAGAAGTTGTTGTTCAAGTAACTGAAACAAAGACTTGGTCTCTCTGGAGAGCAATTATGAGACTTTTTGGATTTTAAGAATATGTCTAAAGAACTTCTATTCTCTATAACTAAGAAAGATTTTGATGTTCAGACCTTTAGATGTGGAGGCCATGGCGGCCAAAAAGTTGACAAGACATCCAGTGGAGTTAGAATTATTCATAAAGAATCTGGAGCTATAGGTGAATCTAGAGAAGAAAGAAGTCAAACAATGAATAAAAGAATCGCCTTTAAAAGGCTCGCTGAATCTCCAGCATTCATATCTTGGCATAAAAGAAAGATTCATGAAGTCTTAACAAATATGACAATAGAGCAGAAAGTAAATAAGTTAATGTCTCCAGAAAATCTTAAAATAGAAGTTCATGACGAAAAAGGAAGATGGGTAAGTATATGATATATGAACATGATAATAAAGGAACTTTAACATTAATAGAACCTGAAGGTTTAAGATATTTAGAATCTGTTATAAAAGAATTTGGCCCTCAGTTGATTATTGAATTTGGAACATATCATGGTGGCATGGTGAAGCATTTCTCTTCTTGGTTTCCAAAAATTCCGATCTATACATTTGATGCTTTTTGGCAATTAAGCGCAGATGACGCAAAGGCTTTTAGAGAATCTAATGTAACTGTAGTTATTGCTGATATGTTTGGAAACAACCCAATAATTCCAACATTAGTATCTTTACCTCTAAAGAAGTTTCTTTTTTGCGACAACGGAAAAAGAGAAGTAGAAGTAAAAAACTTTGTTGGGTATCTAAGACCTGGAGATATGTTTGCTGTACACGACTGGCATACTGAATGTTTACCGTTGCATAATATCGTTTTTGATAATTTTAAACCTCATCAGTTAAATGAAAAGTTTAATAATGAACCTGGAATTAGTGATATACGATTTTGGACAAGAATTGGCTATGAAGGCGCAATGCGGCAGCCTAATGATATGAAATAATTGGAGAAATAAATGCAAATAGATTTTATGGTAGATTCTGCGGCAAGACCAGATCTACTGCAAATAACAATGGAAAGTTTATTAGAACATGTTAAGTTTTCTGGTAAAATACGTTGGATGTTTCATGAAGCAGTTTTAAGAAAAGAAGATTCTCAGGCGTGTATGAAATATGCAGAAAGCTTAAAAATTTTTGACATTATTCAGGGAACAGAGCCTCCTAAAGGCGAAGGTTATTCTATATCTAAGATGTTAAGACATGCAGATTCTCCATATTTTATACATTGGGAAGATGACCATAAACTTGTTAGAGATTTAGATCTAGATAAATGTTATTCTTTGTTTGAAAACTACTCAATGATAAATCAAATAGCCTTTAATAAAAGACAGACGATGTCAGAAGTGTCAGGCTGGCAGAAAGCAAACTTCACGTTTGGAGAAGATGTTCTATGTGTAAGTCCTCATTGGAGATTTTCTCCTGCTATTTGGAGATTGTCATGGATTCTTCCTAGATGGACATGGTTTGATTTAATTCCGTCTGGTTCTAGTAATAATTTCCATTGGGAGATAAATGCTGATCTTCAAGAATCACTCAGAGGCAATAAGACTCCTGATACAGTAGCAAATCAGATGGGAACGTTCTATATGGGGCCAATAGCTGAATTAGCATATGTTGCCCACATGGGTAAAGATAGAAGCGGTAGAGTATAATGAAACTTCATATATGTTGTGGTGAAGTCTACCTCAAAGACTATGTTAATGTAGACATCCAAGGATTTGTCAGATATGAAACCCCATGGAAAGAAGTAAATGAAACTACTCTAGACAAGTACTATGTTAA
>Ga0105097_10000205_pt1 | contig 25354 bp, 8 predicted proteins | sample PPLLak12cMay2015_FD_87035 | JGI IMG/M metagenome (GOLD analysis project Ga0105097, IMG submission 87035) | Freshwater sediment microbial communities from Prairie Pothole Lake near Jamestown, North Dakota, USA - PPLs Lake P7 Core (1) Depth... | ecosystem: Environmental > Aquatic > Freshwater >...
AAAGGGAGTGCGACATTTATTTTAATGCTCACAGCAACAAGCACCGGTATTTATGATTATATAACTATTACAGTCGTTCCTCCGGACAGCACATCTTACAATAACGCCCCGAAAGTGTTTGCAGGAAGTTATGATGCGATAACGCTGCCGGAGGTTAATTTCGTTGACCTGAAAGGCAGTGTTACTGATGATGGTCTTCCTGTAAATCAATTAAAAAAGGAGTGGTCGTGCATTGACCCTGAAAAAGCCAAGTATGTTAAAATTATTGAGCCGGATTCAGAAACCACAAGGGTATATTTTTACAAAGAAGATGATTATACCCTTAGATTAACTGCTTCTGACACTTCACGTAGCTCATCGAGCGACACAACCATAAAAGTTCTTTGGGACCCCGCAGTCAATCATCCGCCGTATGCCTTTGCAGGAAACGACAGGATTGTAATTTTGAATGGAGATAGTATTGAAATTACCCTGTCCGATGCACTTGCGGACGACCCGGATAGTTCTGCGCTTGTTATTACCTGGAGCACGAAAGAAGGGCCTGAATCGGCTGCATTCAACACGGAGACGTCTGAAAACCCAATTGTTACTTTTACGAAGCAGGGACAGTATGTCCTTCAAATGCGGGTTGAGGATGGTTCTTCAGAAACATTCAGCTGGGTGAAGGTTTATGTTACACCGAGCCTTCGGGTAGAGGCAGGAGCAAATAAATCCGGAACACTGCCCGCAGGAGCAGGGGGAACTGTTGAGATACCTTTCGCTGATGCAATTGTCGATAAATTGACATACCCGTTTGACTCGGCAAGTTACACGAAAGTATGGTCACTTGTTGAGGGCAGTTCATCAGGAATTGACTTTAACTTACAGGAAACTCAGGAGAACCCAACATTTGTTTTTGACGAGGCAGGCAATTACAAGCTTAAACTGACAGCAACTGATAATAAGATTGACGATAATTCTAATAACACTGTCGAAGATACCGTCTGGGTTTCAATATATAGTAACGATGTAATTCAGGAAAATTTTTATGAAAATATATATGCCTTAGTCCGTTATGATCCGCAATCTTCAAATAATATTGGGGAACTAGGAATCCTTAATTATTTGAATGAGAGTAGTGGAAGCATTACTTTTAATAGCAAGCTAGAGTTTGGCAATTATAATGAAGAAATATACTTTGATACTTATGATATGACATATGATAAAAAGTCACGGCATCTTTTTATTTCAGCGTATTCGCCAAATTATAACAATGCGGTTTTTAAAGGAATCATCATTTTGAATGAGGTTACCAAAGAGTATGAGTTTATTAATCTGCTGCATGATGTCGGAGGTATTGCTTTCAATGGACGTGATCTTAACTCACAATTGTATATTCTTGATAATGTTGGAGGTACTAATAGACTTTATATCTATGACTGGATTCCAGAAAAATGCAAATTAGTTTATAATAAGGCGATTCAGCTTGGTTATGGCAACTATTCGGATGATGTATTTATGTTGGAAACGACAAGGCGACAAGACCTCTCTTTCGATGAGGATTCAGAGATTTTATTTGTTACATTTGGTGGATATAATTCTATCGGTGCGGGTATTACTGATATTGTTTATGGTTATAATACAGAGGATACCTCAACCGAGTGGGAACCTGTTAGAAGAATAATAACCTCAGATTATCCAAACCGTTATGAAAATTCTCATCCATTTGGGGCATATTTTATTGATACGTATAATGATGGTACCGATACGTATCTTTTTACGTCCGGCTGGCAGGGTAGATATTTAACAAGAGTAAACCTCAATAATCTAAGTGATATATCATATAAAGACCTTGGCCTTAATAATTACGTTTATGGAATTGGAGTTGATGAAGAAACAGGTAATGTCTGGACTACGAATTATGATGAAACGCAAAGCGGACATATAAGGATTTATAATGGATTATCTCCTAATTGGGGCTCCGATGGTCCGATAGATTCTTATGATTCGAGTGAAGATTTGCAGATATCAGTTTTCCCGAGAAGCATAATATCTGCAGGGACGAGAATGCCGTTTCCAAGCGAGGTAACCATTCAGAAAGATTCTAATGTAAGCGCTGGAGAAAAAGTTTCACCTGTTGACCAAAGCAAGGATGAAATAATTTATGCAATAACATATGGTATTACCAGTCCGTCTGAAACTTTTAACAACGTGTTTATTATTGATAAACTGCCCTTCGAGGTGGATTTTGTCTCCGCGTCGGATAATGCGATTTACGATTCTGGTAATCGGTCTGTCAGTTGGTATCTGGGGAACATTGGAACAAGTCAAAACGGAAGTGTATCGCTTACCGTTCGCGTAAATAAAAAGGCAAGGCCAGGGGGAAAGATAACAAATTATTGCAGCATAGAAAGTCCATTATATTTATTATATTCGCAGCCTCTTAACGTAGAAGTTGCCTGGTGGATAGACCGATTGTATGTCAACGATAATTTACCGGCTGGGACAGTGGAAGACGGGACAAGCTGGGATACGGCATATAAATCGCTTCAGGATGCACTCTTCGATGCTGAAAAATCGCTGGATCTCACAACGGGAGAGAGGGCTGTGAAGGAAATCTGGGTGGCTGCGGGAACATATTCGCCGGGAAATCACGAAAACTGCACTTTCCAGATGGTCGAGGGAGTCTCTCTGTATGGCGGATTTGCAGGGACAGAACAAAGTTTAGATGAACGCAATATTGCAAATAACGAGACAATTTTAACAGGATTAATTGCCTCCGAAACGCCGTATATTAACTATATTGTAACAGGTGCAAACAATTCGAAGATAAATGGTTTTACAATTTCTGGCGCAGCTTTACATGGTGTATATTGCGATGATCAATACGGCATTGGAGATCACACTATAAAAATAAAAAATTGCATCATACAAAACAATGAGCACTGCGGTATTAGATTTGTAAATTATACGGTTGATATCGAAAATAACATCATCAGAAATAATGAAGTTCATGGGATAACATATACTTATCCGGGAACAACAAAAATAATAAACAACCTTATTTATAATAATGCTTCGGCGGGAATATATATCGATACTCAAGAAGCCCTTGAAATTATTCGAAACAATACAATTGTGTACAATAATGGCTGGGGTATTTATCTGGGCGGGATTGGAAACGGCCTATCGTGTCATATATCAAATTGCATTGTTTGGGGTAATAATCCGGGCGGTGGACAATTATATGATGATCTCGATGACCATGGTGGAATAAATCTGGATGTTACATATAGTTGTATCCAGAATGGTTTTTCAGGTATCGGCAATACAATCGCTCCTCCCTCTTTTGTTGCGGTGGATGATTTTCATTTATCACAAAATTCGCCATGTGAGAATGCCGGTAATTCAGATACTGTGTGTGGGGATGATGAGACTGACATAGATGGCGATGAAAGAATTATAAAAAATAGAGTTGATATAGGAGCGGATGAGTATGTGCCGGTGAAGGTGTCTGCCGGGGTTGATAAGAAGGTAAGCTTAAAAGATATAGCAGGCGTAGCACAGATAAATGTCAGGATGGATGATGCGAGGTTTATCTCTGCGGATTCGGCTGTAAATCAGGACAATGTAAATCTCATTTGGACGATGGTATCGGGGCCGGTTGCCGTCGGTTTCAATAATCAGGCAACCACCTTGAATCCTACTATCACCTTTACAGCGCCGGGAAATTATCTATTTAAACTCGACGCAAAAGAAGGCGCAGACATCGTCGGAACAGATACCGTCAAAGTCCAAGTCCTTATCGGAATGGCACTTACGACAACCCCAGCTTTTATCACCGGCACCCAGGCGCAAATTTCCGCAATCAATTTCATCGGCTCTGCACCTGCAACAATCGTCTGGACCTGCTCAGACGGAGTGAGTTTCAGTACTAATGAATCGACTCCGCCAGATTTCACCACCACCGCAACATTTAATAACGGCCCCGGCATCTACAAAATCAAAGCAACAGCTTATGATTCCAGCAGTGTAATAATAGGCGAAGAAATTATATGGGTGCCGGTAAATCATTCATATATTGCGGCTGATGCAGGGCCGGATGCGGAAATTACATTGCTTGAAAACAAGGTTTATCTTAACGGTTCAATTTCAGGCTCACTGCCGGATTTGGACCAGGTGACAAAATGGTTTGTAGAAGAGCAGGCAGAAGATTTTATAAACTTTGGTGATGCAAGGCGGCTGCAGACTTATGCTGAAGTCTCGAAAGAGGGCACTTACTGGCTCGGCTTTAAAACGACTGAAGAGAAAAACGGCAGCATTATAAATGGTTACGATTCAGCGAAGATTAAGGTCAATCCAATTAATCACGGCACTGTCTATGCAGGCCGGGACCAGCAGATTACTTTGCCTCAAGCATTCACATTTCTGACCGGCTGGGTTGAAGGTGATGCAACAGAATATTTATGGACCTTCTATGGCGACCCAGCTCTTGTAACATTCGGTTCAAATATGTCACTTTATACGAAAGTTACTTTCAATAGTCAATCGAATGACAATGGAACACCCGACGGTGTTTATAAAATCAAACTTAAGGTAAAAAATGGTGAACAAGTCGTTGGCGAAGATGACCTGATTGTTATTGTGAAAAAGGGTGAGTATCCCGCCGGTGTGACTGTAATCGCTACGGCACAAGCTAACGAGTTTGACCTGCCCTTTGACGGCAGCAGTATTGTTACGTTAACCGGTGAGGTCATCGGAGTTTCCGGTTATACGGTCAGATGGATTGCGCCGGATGATGTGACATTAATGAACAATATCAGCAATAAAAATGCGGTTGATGCGGTATTCAGCAAACCGGGTGTTTATCAGATTGCATTCGAAGTAAGAGATAATACAGGCGATGTAATTGGAATCGAAACAGTTTCAGTAAACGCAAGAGCTTATGATGTATGGAGAGCTTTTGACAATGTTCCGGGAGACAATGACAAGGAAATAATGTTTTTAAGAGACCAAGATACACAGCTTAGCCTGCACGGCATTATTAGTGAAAACGCTTATGATGCACAGTGGTTTACAAATGAGGGCAATACACGCCTGATTGAAAAAATTGAAATTGCGGACAAAGAGAGTCCGGTTACGAGCGCCGAATTCGGTGCACCGGGATATTACAGCATTGTTTTCAAATTATATTCCGACGGTCAACTGGCAGCCTGTGATTATTTACAGGTTAAAGTTGATTATCCTGATGTCGTAGTCGATGCGAAGGTTTCCGCGGACCAGGAAAGAAAGGAAGACCAGATTTGCCTGTATCTTAAAACTGGCCAGCCCAATCCGACTGCGTATTTGTCCGGAAGAATACTTGGCATTCCCAATGATATAAATGAAACCATTTTCAATTATTCATGGGCGGTTAAGGGTGGTTCAGCGTTTTCGAGCCAAAGGGAGACAGCCGTCTCTTACAGTAATCCCGGCACATATGAATATACTCTGACGGTTCAAGCCGGCGGAGTGCAGGTGGGCCAGCCAGATAGTGTGATGATAGTTGTTTTGTCTGATGCGCCTGTTGTCGAAGCGGGAGAATATCCTGTGGTTAGGACCGGTCAGACAATGCAGCTGGATAAAGCGGCTGCGTGGGCTTTTGAAGGAAGGTTTATTAATAGCTTTAACTGGACCTGTTCGGATCCAAGTGTTAATGTTGTTCCTTCGTCTGGTACGAACAATCCAGAGATAAGTACTGTGACCTTTCCAAACGAAGGTGTTTATGTTCTTACTTTGCAGGCGACAGATAGTGCATCCAAAAGCGGTTCGGATACGGTAACAATTGTTATTGAAGATCCGCTTATCTATGCAGGAAGTTATAAAACGACAATACCTTTTGTTTATTTGCCGCTTAACGATGCTTATGTAAAATCAGATATCTGCAATATAGGTGCGATTATAGGCGGCTTTGCAGGTTCAGCCGATTGCGATCTGACTTATGAATGGACAGTATTAACTAATCCCACAGGAGCGGATGTATTTTTCTATCCATCTGATGAGGTGCTCAATCCTGAGGTTATGTTCACACAATATTCAGAAGTCCCGTATAAGCTTAATCTGGAAGTCAAAAAGGATGGCGTGACACTTGGCAGCAGCACAGTTGATATAAAGGTAAACCAGAATCCTTATTCCGGAACGGAAGGCCCCGGCTTAGAAATGTCTGACTTACCCGCAGATGCGGTCTGCGGAGAAGTTACAGTATGGATACAGGCAAAAAAAGTGGACCTGCGGCTTATGTATCTGAAATTGGATAACACTCTTACTTTGCCTGATACTGTTGAGTTAGTAGAATCAACGGGCGGCGAACCGCAAAAGATTAGATATACCTACAATATCGATACGCATAAAATTCCGAACGTTGAACATGTTCTTGAAGCAAGGGCATATACTAAAGCGGGGCTTGGTAATACTCTGGTGGAACATTTTACGAGCAGCTGCATTATTCACGATTTTGATGTCACCCCGAAGATTATAACTGCAGCAGACCAGTCTATTACTTTTGAAGCTAAATTGAGCAGTCCGACAAGTTGGACTCTTTCGGTACCAGGAAGAAACTATAATGGCAGTACAACAAGCGATAACGAAACAATAAGTATTCCAGTGCCATATGCGGACATGAGTACACCGCCGGATCCTTTGCCGAGCAATACATATAATGCTCGATTGACTGCCAACGGGCAGACAGCGGAAACGACATTTTATGTTGCCCTCGATGGTTCTAGTCAGCTTGTTGCAGAAATCAAAAAAGATGGGATTGAAACAATCTATAATGACGATGGGATACCGGAGTATAGGCAATGCATAACCGAGGGGCTTTATGAATTGCGGGGTAAAGCTTTTCATTCTGTTTTTACTGATAACGTGCGGTATAAAATCACATTGAGCGGAAACGGTGAATATAAAAATATTACTCCCGGCCTTCTTGACGAACTGGGTTATGCAAAAGGCAGGATAGGCAGCCCGGAGACTGGTTTCGGAAGCTTCGACAAGCTGGATTTAACGGGTGTGCTGAACGGCCAATACACAATCCGCCTGGACGTCGCCTTCCACGAGCTTCGGGCGAGCGATACGATTGATGTTGTCATAAATAACCAGCTTAAAATCGGAAACGTAAAATTCTCTCAGGAGGATATATCGATACCTGTGTATGGTTATCCGTTGAGGGTGGTGAGGACTTATGACAGCCTGCAGCGAAACATCAAAGGCGAATTTGGCTACGGCTGGTCCTATACGATTGCAGGCATGGATATCGAGCTTAACAATGAATGGCGCGGAGAGCTTACAACGTTACATGGGGAACCTCCGCAAAAAGTTTCTATGCGCGGCAGTGATAATTTTGACCGTGATGTTACGCTGACACTGCCGGACGGTCAGAAGGTTACATTTATGTTTTATTTGGAACAATTAGATTCTTCGTATGGTTATGGTCCAGATGAATATCAGGCTATGTATATAAGTCCCGTTGGCATCAATGCAACTTTGAGAACACTTGATGATGAAATATTAAACTGGATGGGCTATTGGAATAGCTTGATTTCTACGGCAGGTGTGCAGCCGTATAATGAAGGCTATGATTTTTCCGGATTCATACTCGAAACTGAAGACGGCACGGAATATTATTACGAAAGACAGCAGCTTATTTCAGGCGGTGAACCTGTAGGTGAATTTGACTTTGGGGATGGCGAGGTGGTCTCCGCAAAGCCTTATGGCCCGCCGTATCTTTCTTACATCATGACACCATCGAATGAGAAAATTATTTTTGGGCGAAGTGGTGATAAGTCTGTTGTCAACAGCATAACGATATCTTCCTGCAATGGGGGCGATTCAGGCAAGTTTGTGAATATCACAAGTGATGCTGAAGGAAGGATAATCCAAATATCAGTTAATGGTGATGCTGAAGACAAGCCGAGCATTAAATATGTTTATGATGGTTTCGGCAATTTAAGTGCGGTTAAGAGGCTCGTCAACAGGGATACTACATTATCAGAAGATGACCAGTATGAGATAACGACATACAGTTATGACAATGAGATTTTCAATCCTGCTGACCATTATATCACTGATATAAAGGATGAAAGAGGACTTAGCCCCATTCGATATATGTATGACGATGACGGGCGGCTGACCGGCACAATCGATGCCAAAGGCAATGTAATCAGCATCAGCCACGACATCACAGGAAAATCTGAAACTGTTACCGACCGTCTCGGCAATGTCACGCAGTATATCTATGATTCTTATGGAAGAATAACCGAGGAGCGAAGATATACCGGCGGCCAGACTTATGTTCCGACAATTTATCGTTATAATGACGAATATGGATTCCAAAATAAACCTTATCAAATTGAAGATGCACTCGGCCATATCACAACTTACGAGTATGATGGTATGGACAGGCCCACCGGAATAACTGACCCGGAGGGGAATATCACTGAAAATACTTACGATGGAAACGGCAATGTGCTGATTTCGACGCAAAAGCTTCCGGGCGGAACCGAAGTCTCGACAACGCAAAATTACTATAACGCTAACGGCCTGCCGATATTTACCGGTATCAGGACAGGGGCCGAAGGCAATTACATCTGGCACAGCATAACGTTACATTATTATGACACGGATGACCCGGCGAATCCAGCCAACCGCCTGACTCATACTGTGCAATTCGATGTAAGCTCTTTATCAGAAGATGGAATTGGCGATTTGTTTGAAAATGGAAATGTGATACCAATCGGAAATCTTCCGGGGACAAATATTATTACTTCTTATTGGTATAATGAAGCGAGCAATTCGCCGGACCAACCATACAGCATAAGCCAGCCATACTACAGCACAGATAAAATTGCTCATCCAGCCGATTATCCAAAATATATCAATTTCTTCCATTATGGTGCCAAGGGAAATCAGGATTCAAGCTGGTATGGATGGGACGACCCGGCTGATTCGGATAGTGATATCGATCTGTATGTTTATACGGTAAATGAATTTGATGAACAAAGCAGGCTCATTCGAACCTGGCGCATTGTCGATGACGGGTATCCTTACGACCCTGACAATTATATAAGCGCAGTAGTGTTGAACGAAACTGCATATAATTCGATAGGGAAGGTTGACACGGTTGAGAGTGAGCATCTTACAAATGGTGAAGGTACTTTGACAAAATATCTCTATGACCAGACGGGCAATCTTGTAGAAACGCTAGTTTATGAATCGCGCACTTCATATCAGACATACTTTTTCACAGATAATCAAGTCCCACATACATATTTTGGTTATCCTGCTGATAAAAGAGGAATACTTACAATCACACAAACGCTTTATGATGCTGAGAGCAGGGCGATTCTATCAATCGGTCCTTATGACCCTGATGATTCGCAGCCGGTCATAGGTACGGAGACAGTTTACGACAAGCTCGGCAGGGTTGAAGAGATACGCAGATGGAATGATGTCGGATTTACGTTAAGCTATGTACCGGTTATCAAAGGAACAAGCCCCGACCAGTATTATGATATCCTCTATGTTGATGCGCCTGCTGTTTCCAACGCAGGTGATGGAACAGCGGACATCGGATGGACAAGCAATAACAAGACACCAACTGTGGCTGTTACTATTAATCCCGCCACACAGATTGGGCCGATGTCGTATTCGAGAACTGTGTATGATGAAGTTGGCAGGGTAAAACATTCGGTTGTTCTTGATGAGGACGGCTTCGAGCATGTGACAAGCTATGAATACGATAATGCGGGCAAGCAGGCTGCTGTAATTGACCCGTCGGGGCATTACATAGATAATCAGCCGAATAACCACAACCTGTATATACAGGGGATTGCATTAAATAATTCTACTGTGTCTAATGCAACAAAGATTGATTTTGACAACTTTGATTATAATGTATATGATTCGATAGGTTTTCCAAATGGCAACTTTACTGGCACACATAAGACCATCACTCATTATATCGGCAACAGAAGAGATTCAGTCACCGACGCCCGCGGAAATAATACATCTTTCGAATATGATGCATTGGGTCGCGTAACGAAGACCACATATCCTGAGACTTCACAAAATCCTGAGACTTATCTTTATGTCGGCTATGATGGCTTGGGGAGGAAGGCGTGGGAATCGCAGCAGATTGCAAAGACTTTGGCGCAGCTTACAGCAGAAGACATAAAGGAATACGAATATGATGCGGCTGGTCGGATTACTGCGGTGATTCTGCCGGAAGATGATATGGAAAAACCTGACCATACCGGTACTATTAATGATGTCATGCCGAGATATGAATATGTTTATGACAATTTCGGAAACCTTATCGAGAGCAAGGATAATATTTACGAACAGGGAGGTAATATTATCACAACTTACCAGCGAAGTACAACCTTTACATTTAACGAGTTGAACCTTCAAACTTCAAGAACGTTGCCGAATAATATGCGCGAACTTAAGGAATACGACCAGTTCGGAAGAATAGAAAGGGTGACAGATTATAAGAAACAAGATACGAAATTTGAATACAACAACAGAAGTCAGTTGCATTATAAGAAATTTTATGAATTTGTAGATGTCGCTCCTGCGGACGGCCAGAATGATAATTATCCTGCAAATCCGGCCCAAACGATAGAATATACTTATGATGAGCTTGGAAGGCGAAAACAGATAATTGAAACTCGAGGCGATACAGAGTATTACTATGACTCTGAAGGCAAGACAATAGCTGTTTCTTCACCTGAGGGATATGTGCGATATGTTTACAACCAGATAACCGGCCGGAAGGCCGAGACGCGTTCTTATGCAGCTACGGCTAATTTGGAAACCGATGTATTGGCTTTGAGCGACAATGACATAACAAGGGTGCAGTACACTTACGATGAACTTGGAAGACTGTATGAGACAAAAACAATCAAGCGGGACGGCGGGACATTAACCACACCTGAGGTGACTGCAAACACTTATGATGCAGCGGGCAGTCGGGACACAAGCGTTCTTGCCAACGGAATTACAGCAGGTTATACTTACGACAATCTTAACCGGCTGACAAATATTGTGCACAGCGGCTCATTGTCTTCGTTTGATTATACTTTATACGATAACGGTATGAGACATACGGTAACAGAGACATTAAAAACTTCCATCAGCACAAGCGAAACGCACAATATTACATATACATACGATAATCTTAACAGACTTAAAACCGAGACGGCGACATGCAGCAGTCCTGCTGGCAGCTACAGCGAGGAATATAGATATGATATTGCGGGCAACAGGATATTTAGAGGAGTTTCTGCCAACGGCCAGGCTCTCCAGACAAATTATTACTATGATAGTACCGATGCTTCTGTTGATAGGCTTACCCGTGAAATGAATACCGGGCCTGTGGCGGTTGTGCCTATAGGCGAAGAACAGTATTATGCTTATGCAGATGGGAGCGGGATAAGCTACAGGACGTCGACCGGTGAAAAGATAGGTCAGGTCAAGGCATACTTTATGGGCTTGCCAAGTAAAATAGCTAAATACTTGTTTGCAATGATGTTTATCTGTGTGCCGGTGACGTTCTTTGTTCCTTTTATAGCAAGATTGTTAAGACGAATCTTCAAACCGGTTAGAAGGAAAAGCGGCTGGCAGTTGGCGCTGTGGCAGAGGGGTCTTTGCGTACTTCTGGCGTATTTAATGCTTATATCGCCTGAGGCGCTTGTGTCGGTTGCTGAGGCTTCATCGCAGTACAGCCAGATAAGCACATCAGACTGGGCGACGAATAGATATATCGAATATACTTATGACGATAACGGCTCGTGTGTTACTAAGGCGACGAAGGACAACTCAAACGCCATTGTTGAGTCTGTCCAGTATGATTACAATCTGCAAAATAAACTCTATAAGGTTACCACAGACAACCAGCAGGGGACGACTGTTGCTGTCGTGGAGTACACTTATAATGATGATGGTATCAGGGTAAAGGCGTACAGCTATGACCAGCAGCGAGGAGGAACGGAAAAATCCAATGAGGTAACAACGACATTCCTGATAGATGCATATAATCATACTGGTTACGCACAGGTCCTTGAGGAAACTCAAGTCACGAGTTCCGAGACACGAGTCACGACCTACACAATTGGCGACGATGTTTTAACGCAATCGGAATTTGACGGCTCAACAGCGACAACAAGGCACCTTATATATGATGGTCACGGTTCGACAAGGCAATTAACGGACAATAGCGGCAACTTAGCAACAAACCAAACCTTCAATTATGATGGTTACGGTGTGATGATTGGCTATAGCGGAACTCCAGAAACGAGCCTTCTTTATGCAGGCGAATACTTTGATTCAGGCCTTCAGCAATATAATCTTCGTGCGAGATATTACAATCCTCTCAATGGCCGCTTCAACCAGATGGATCCCTATGCAGGCAACAACCAGGACCCACAATCGTTGCATAAATATCTGTATTGTCACGCAAATCCAATAAATGGTATTGATCCGAGTGGTCAGTTTGGTTTGGTTAGCTTGAATCTAGGGTCTATGAATGCTTTTTCAGTTCATATGATATACGATGAAATGGTACAGACTGTCGGATTTACACTTGAAACAATGATTTATGGCACTTTAGTTGGTTATAGCACAAATATGATTATTTGGCAGGCAACACTGGGGACAGTCATTATTCCTGCCCTTATGCTTGGAGTTCCAGCGATTGTAGGGAAATTTTTCGGACGTAGTGCTGCAAAGTATGCAGTAGGATTTATGGAAATCGCACAATTATTTCCTCTTTTGCTCGTTGTAACTGGTGCAAGTGATTATATTCCTAAATTAGAGGCTGGCCAGACTAATGACGATGCAGCCAGAGCAAGGTTCAGGTCAAGAATTGAAGCTGTATCTCCCGCTCCGTATTCTGTTGAAGTTGACGCACATCATTTGATCGCCTATGATTTAAAAGACCATGAAGTTGTAAGATATCTCAATATGGATTTAAATCATCCCTCGAACGGTTCATTTTTAGGCACTATGCATCATTTAGGTGGACATGATGAGTATAGGTATGCTTTGAGACGAGAATTCGATCGGATTGCCATTATGCCGAAAGCACAATGGGAGAGAGAGGTAGTGAGGGTTCGCAACAATACAGCAATAGCATTGCGATACGGGGCACCTCTTTACGGTAAGCATGGTTCAAGTGTAAGTGCTTGGTTAAAGACATTCAGAGGTAAGCAATAATGAATATGAAGAAATTTCGAGAAGAGGTTCAGGAAGTTATTGATTTCGCATTTCAATGTCATTTTCTCTTTGGCAATTCACCGCCTGAATGGATTGATGTTAAGGTCGTCTCAAAGATTCCAAAGGACTCGCTTGATGCAGGGCCTGATGGTGTGAATTATAAGGATATAAAAGAAGGTGAGCTTGATTTTCGAGGAATACGAGAAATTAAAATAAGCGAAGCTATTGGTTTATTTTCAAGAGACATAAAGAAGAACAGTGATAGCTACAGAGTCGAGCAACTTTTTCTCGAAAGCAGTTTCTGTGGAAAAATCGAAAAAAAGTTGGCAAATGAACTCAAAAAGCGAGAGCTTATTGATATCACTAGTGATATAGTCGATCAAGAAAGCCTTATCGCTGATTTGATCCGTAGTGATATGCTTAATTGTGCTCTATCGCGAATTGCGTTTGGAAAGTGTGGGAATTTCTGGGATACTGTGTTTGAGATATATAAGTCAGGCGGTATGCCTGTTGGGTGGTCGGGTAAATATCCGGAGGGAAGGTTAATGACAATATATCCTGGCATCAAATGAGTATAGATGTAACTTTTATTATTGGTAAACAAGAATTCTGCCTGCCTTTACCGCCAGAGGCTCTTGATGTGTTAGATACGATAGGACACGCCGGATATGAAGAACCCGTTGATGCAGTAATTGGCGATGTAAAACATATCTCAAGAGACCGGTTGATTAATGCTATCGACTGTCTCTTGAAACTATTGGAAGAGGAATCTGATGTTTTACCACTGATATATTATGTTAAATCTGAATGGATTCGCGGGAGCGGTAATTACAACATTGGTGCAGGAATCGCTACCGGTATTAAGATACAGGGTGACTCCTATCAAGTAGAGGGCGGTGTAAATAGGTGTCAGTTGACAAGACAGTGGTGTGATGATTCAGGCAAACTACATAATGATGAATCCATAGACATCCGTGACAGGAAAATTATTGTCACAGATCCTGATGGTTCTGATGGAGACCTTGAGATTATTAAAACGAAGAGACCTCTTTTATTTGTTGATGAACTTATGAAATTGAGAGAAATTTTAGCCAATGCTGAAGGGGTAACATCAATAAAGAAATCCATCACATAAATTTAGGAAATATATCGGTTCATCATTTTTTAATATAACGGATTACGAAAATAATGTAACCGTTTATGAATATACGGATGCTATTGGGAATACCCAAAGACTTGAATTCCGATATACACTTAAGTAAAATGAGGATAATTTGGAATAGATTCTACAAAGAAAATCCGAATACTGTAACGAAAGAACAATTATTGAAACAAGCAACAGAAATAGATGATATGTTTGGAGATATGTTTGATCCTCCAATTCGTTAATCGGGTAATAATTTTATTAAAAGGGAATTGAATGAAATATTTCTTATTAGAACCGGAGGTAGCAGGTGGATTTGGTGAAAGTACTATAATTGATCACAGTGTTAAACCTTACAAGGTAATTAAATTACATTATGAATTTGCCGGTTGGCTTGGTGACGATCTTCTCACGTCTTTTCCTTGTATAATTGGTACAGCAGAATTAGTCAAATGTTTAAATACATATATTTTTAGTGGATATTTTGTTGATAACGTAGAAATATCAACTAGTTATGAATTTCGTCAATTTCATCCTGACTTAATCTTGCCAGAATTTCGCTGGATTAAAGTAAATGGAATTGCAGGTAAAGATGATTTTGGTCTTTCTGATAGAGGAAGACTTGTTGTATCAGAGAGAGTTTTGGATGTTTTAAAACAATTTAAAATATCAAATTGTGATATTGAAGAATTCACTAAAGAATAACTTGGATATTGAGTTCGGCAAAATGAACTCACATAAATAATTAACAATCGCTCTTTAAAAAGTGAATAAAAACAGCTTTACCAAGTGGATTTTATTGGGTTGCCGTCTATATGGTCGAGATACATGTTTATATGCAACGAAATATCAAAGGTTGTTCTGATTGAACTAAGTTTTATAAGGTTAAAAGCTTATGATAATCAAGGAGAAGAGAAATTTACTTTTCAGGAAAGGGAGAAAAAATAAAATCAGGGAGATTCGCGTATCGAAAATACCTTAAACGCAGAAAAATGCGGGCAGATTATTAAATCGGCTATTTGCGGCTGCGGAAGATAAACGGAAGCCCAAGGCCAAACAACAGCAGGCTCACCGGTTCGGGAGTCAGGATGGCAGAGTTACTTGAACCATCTGGAAATGCAATCACATGAATTCCTACTCTAAGCTGACCGGTTTGGAGCTCATTAATAACATCTTCGAGTTTGCCGTTGTTAATTAATTGGAAGCTGATTTTTACCCATTCTCCTGCTGGGATACTGTTAACACCGTGTTCCGGAGGCGGTTCAACAGCACCGATGTTAAATTCGCGGTCTGCGACGAAATTAGGAATAAGACTTTGGCCCCCAGGCAGATTGCCAGGACCTGGATAAGCCCGAGAGAACAGAGTCCCCGGACCGTTTTCTATAAAGTCTATACCAAGGAGAGAACCATCATCGAAAAAAATTTGAGCAATGGAGCAATCAAACACGCTTTCGTTGTGAAATACGAAGTCTGCTCTTTCAAAACCATTGGTAACTTCAACCCATAAATCTACACCCGGGTCATCATAGTATTCACCATTTTCCGTAAAAATATGAAATGGTAAAATAACGGCACTGCAGAAATTGGAAAACAATATAGACACCACAAGTGAGGTTAAAACAACGCTACAAACTCCCTTCATCTCCCATTCTCCTTAAATTTTCCCTTCTCAACTGCTTAAAAATAACCAGCCTCACCGATGTAATCTGGTCCTTCAGCATCATTTCTTAATAGACAATCTATTCTATGCTTCTAACCATTACAATTGCGGAAAATACGTATTTTTTAATCCTGCAGAACTTTTGGCAAGGGAGGCGGTTGTTTTTCGGTGGTTGAAACGTAGAATTTGCGAGAAAAATGAGGAGTTTTTAACAAGGCATTGTGGAAACTACGTATTTTTAAAGTTACGAAGCTGCAAGCTTGATATCAGGGTGCATTAAATTTATACGAGACTATCCGCAGAAGACATATCGCAAGCGGTATAAGTTTTTATATGGCAAAGACTTATGATATTATAGATAGGCTTGATTGGCTGACTTTCAAAAGATGTAACGTTTTGGATTATCAGGTATTTTCAAAAAACATGAAATAATGAGGGGTATTTGAAAAAAAATGTTACTTTTTTTTATCTTATGACACTATATAATTGTAATTAAGTAAAAATACTGATAGAGGCGGCGGATTAGAGGAAAATGAGAATATTAGCAGCTTGATGTTTAAGCAGAAAAAACAGGGTTTAAATGCGGTCGAGAATTTTAAAAAACTCCGGGACTTTACGGAGAGGTAAAAGGTCCAGCCAAATAATGCGGATGCCGCAAGAGCGGTATCTATCATTGCTTTCCAATATACCTGATGTCGTGTGGACCACAGACAGCAGGGGAAAAATCACTTTTATAAGCCCAAATGTAAAAAAGGTTTTTGGCTACAAGCCTGAGGAAATTTATAAAAAAGGCAGGCGGCTTTGGTTCGGGAGGATTCATCGGGATGACATTAAAGAAGTAAAGAATGCGATTAAATTATTCTTCGAAAGGGGGGAAAAATTCGACGTCGAATACAGGATTAAAAGGAAAGACGGGAAATGGATATGGGCGCACGACAGGGTTGTATACATTTACAAGAAGAACGGCAAGACATATATCGATGGTTTATTCTCAGATATCACATTTGAGAAGAAAGCTCAGGAGGAATTAAATATAAGGAATCATGCCTTAGAATCATTAATGAGCGGCGTTACCATTACCGACCTTAAGACAAGGTTTTTATATGCGAATAAGATTGTTCTTGATAGGCTTGGATTTAAGAACTGCAAAAAGATTCAGGGAAAGTCAGCTTACACATTTCTTCGCGGCAAGCAGAGGGAAAAGGTAAAATATTCAACAATGCAGGCTATTAAAAAAGGCAAGTTCTCTGATGAATTATTGGTTCATGGCAAAAAAGGGCATTCATATTGGGTAAAGTATAACACGAGTCTGATTAGAGACGAATCAGGCAAACCTATTTATATGTTAACTTCGAGCAATGATATCACCGAGCTTAAAATGGCAAATGAGAAGTTAAAGGAGGCTTTAGAGGAGCTGCGGGCAATTTTTAACGGAATGGTCGATGGGATACTCATAGCCGAACCGCAGAGCAAAAGATTATACGCCGGCAACAATGCGATTTGTCAGATGCTGGGCTATAGCCTGGAAGAGCTAAGGAAACTGACAGTTTTCGAGCTCCATGCAAAGAAAGATTTACCATATGTTCTTAAGTGCTTTGAGCAGTTAGCAAGGGGGAAGCCGTTGTCTAACGATATTCCGCTTAAAAGAAAAAACGGCGAGGTTTTTTATGCCGATGTAAATGCATTCCCGCTGCGACTGGGCGGGAAGACATATCTTATGGGAGTATTTAGAGATGTTACTGAGCGCAGAAAATTAAAAGAAGAACTGAACAAATTTCAGGAACAAAGGGCCCGAGCTGAACAATTGGCCTTAATTGGAACATTAAGCACTGCTATGGTTCATGAGCTGTCTCAGCCGCTTACGGCGATACGATTATATATTGAAAACTGCATTTTCGAATTAGAGAAAAAATCTTCCTGTGATTTTGCCTATACAAAGCTGAGAGATGCCCTAAATTCGATTTCGGAGGCAAATTCGGTAGTCAGGCGGTTGCGCGGTTTTGCACATGTTTCTTCGGCGAAACAAAGCCGAGTAGAAGTTATAAATACAGCCGGGAAAATTGTTGAGATGCTGAAGGAAAGTGCTCAGCAGGCAAGAGTTGATTTATTGCTGAGAGATTTCAAGGTGCCGGCGATATATTCTTCCAATGAACGGGATATTGGGAATTTGTTTTTTGCACTTATTGAGAACGCCATCCAGGCAGCAGACGACAAAGCAGAGCATAAACTTATTATCGACGGCGAGGTCCGCGGGCAGGAGGTTGAAATACGTTTTGCCGATGACTGTGGAGGAATAGAGCCTGAAAATGTAGATAAAATTTTCGAGCCGTTTTTTACAACCAAACCCGCAGAGAAGGGAATGGGATTCGGGCTGTGTATGGTCCATCGCATCGTATCGCAGGCAGGCGGCAGGATCAGGGTCGAAAACCATTATGGAAAAGGGACAACTTTTATTGTTAATTTGCCCATTAAAGGAAAAATAAAGGTATAGAGGCTGTCCGATGGCAAAGAAGCACAAACAAAATGTTTTTGTTGTTGACGACGATTCAAGTGTCCGCAGCGCGGTCGCCGAAGCCCTCGACCAGAACGGCTTTGTTGTGTCCTGTTTTGAGAGGGCTTCAGATTGTCTTAAGCAGATGTCTGGTCAGAACTGCGACTTGCTTATTACTGACCTTAAGATGCCGGAAATGGACGGTATAGAGCTTGTCCGCAGGTCCAGGCATCTTATTCCATGGCTGCCGGTTATGGTTATCACCGGATATGGTGAAGTTGGGGCTGCTGTGGCTGCAATGAAGGCAGGCGCCGCAGATTTTTTGGAGAAACCCATGGAAAGGCAGAGCCTACTGGCAAGCGTCCGGTCTTTGCTGGAGCTAAATTATTTGAAAGACAGTATAGCGGGCAGGCCTTTAAGCGAGACAGAAGAAAAAGTTTTACACTTGCTGATGAAGGGAATGAGCAACAAGGAAATAGCGAAGTCGCTGAATCGCTCGGTAAGAACCATAGAAGTGCACCGCAGCCATATTATGCGCAAGTTCAATGTTGACAATGTGGTGAGTCTTGTCGAACGGGTTATGGCAGAGGAACAGCCGGACCGGGCAGAAGACGGCAGCCGGAAACCTCGCCAAGAAAGGTAAAAATAATTTCTCAAGAAAAAGCAAGAATACGTAGTTTCCACAATTGTCGAATTTAATCTCATATCCGATAATAGTATATTAATAAATAAACAAGATGTGAATGGAACGTTTATTTAAGAAGATTGATTTCAGAAATACTGTTGAAGGACTGGGCTGCGGCAGAGAGTCCTGTTTTTATAGATTTATGATGTGGTGAAAAAGAAAGGCAAGCATAAAGATATATGCTGCCAGCAAAGAGAAGAGATTTTAACCCTGTTGGCTATGCGTTTTTATTGAGAACCGGCAAAGAGTGTCAATAATTTGAAGTAAAGAGACATTTGTATTGAATTGAATCAGGAGGAGCAAAAATGAGATACGGCAGAGGGTTTCTAATTACCGCAATATTCCTTTCGATTGCTGCTGCTATTGCGTGCAGTTTTATTTCTGTAAAGTGGACACTGGAGCAATACGATAAAGCACATCGAGCAATTTATTCTCAAAGCATCGCACCAAGCAGTTCATCTTCCAATGTTTCGAGAGCAAAAACAGGCGGATTCTGGGCAGATATGACGTGGGACGACACAATAGGTATGAGCGTTCTGCTTGGAATAATCAGCGCGGCTGTTGGCTTTGCGGTAATATGGTGTCCATATATAATGATAACGAAAACACTGCAAAGGCAGCAGAGAAAATCTTTTTTACCTTATCAAAATTACGGCCCGCAGGGACGGACATTAAAGGCGTGGCCGAAGGGGGAGCAGGCACAAGGCTGAAGTTACAATACTCTGAACAGCAACAGCGCAATTATCCCGTTTAAGATTACTTTGAAAAAATTAGTAATATCCACGATAGAGTTTTAACTGTGTTTCATGTCGTAATGATTTCAATTGTTCGTGGGCATTCCGGCCAATCAGAGAGTGTATCAGGACGAGAAGATAACGGGTGAATGAGAAAATTACTGAGTGCTGCTTTAAGATTGCAAAGATTGCCCGGATGAGCGGCCTTCGGCAAGTAAATATTTTTGGCAGTTAAGATTTTCTGTAAACGATTAAGGTTGATATATTAGACCATCCATTGTTTACCGCAACATTGGCTGGAATTTTTTTAAAGAGTATTAACAATGCATTGCGTGCCGGACTTTATTATTCCGCAGGGTAATCTTTCCAAAGGCGAGTCGGGCTGTAAAGGATGAGGCAGTTGTTATGTATTTGAGGCTGGAGTTAAGAGATAAGCATTTTGTTGAGTGGGATTTTACATAACTTTTACTTTTCATAAGTCTTTGCGCGGCATATACTTGCTTAAAAATAGCTGCGGGTTGGAAGAGAATGCATTATAAAATCAACCTTTCGGCCTCTGCGGCGTCTAAATATAATGAAGGTTATGATTAGAATTTCCCTGTAGAGGGGAATTGGAAATTAAAGTTAATAGTCGAGAGGACAAAAAAATGTTTAGAAAAACAAACTCCAATTCGATTGTGTCAGCTTCCATTATCAGCTCATTAATTTTTGTTCTGCCTGTATTGTTTTACTCACAGGCACTCGGTGCCCAGCAGGCCGGGCCTGACATTTCTATTCTGAAGGTCTCATCGGAAGGCATTACAGTCCAGTTCACTCCTCCTAAAAGCACAAGCGGCACCCTTGAGGCAGAGCTTCATGAGATTGATGGCAAACTCCTGGCTAAGGTGACGAGGCAGCACAAAGGCAAGCCATTTGAGGTTGAATTGTTCGGACAAATCAATGAGAAAGACCTCGGCAATTATTATCTGCGATACCGATTTTCATCGGGCGATGAATTTCAGCAGAGAAGCCTGCTGTTCGCCGGTGAAATTTTAGAGACAACTGTTTTAGGCCAGAGGGAGTTCGTTGCAGGGACTCAGCCGCTGATAAGGATCCTCGTAAAAGACCACTCAACAGGTGTTCCGATTCAGGGGGCAACTGTCAGTGCTGAATTGTTAGAGCAGGATAAGACTATCTCAAAATTTACTTCCAAGACAGACAAGTATGGTGAGGCAGCAGCAAAACTTCAGATGCCCGACAGCCCGATGAATAATCTGAAACTCAAAATTCTCGTCACGACAAAAAACTCGAAGGACACTATCGAAGAAACCATTCAGGTGCGAAGCAGTCTCAGGACGCTGCTTACCACAGACAAGCCTTTGTATCAGCCGGGACAAACCATTCACATACGCTCGCTGACTTTGTCCGGCGAAGAAATGAAACCGCTTTCAGAAGCACAGGTTGTTTTCGAGGTAGAGGATTCAAAAGGCAATAAAGTCTTCAAGTCCAGCAAAAAGACAGATGAGTACGGCATCGGTTTTACTGATTTTGTTTTGGCTGACGAAATAAATATGGGGACTTATAGAGTCAGGGCAATTATCGCAGGTGTTAAAGAAGAAAAAACTGTAAATATCGAAAGATATGTTTTGCCAAAATTTAAAATAAACTTTAAGAGCGACCGCAATTTCTATCAACCCGGAGAAACCGTTAAAGGTGAAATTCAAGTCGATTACTTCTTCGGCAAACCAGTTGCGCTGGGCAAGGTTCAGATAAATTGCGCCAAGTTCGATGTCGAATATGCCGATTTCCAGACAATCGAGGGCAAAACTGATGATAAAGGCCATTACTCCTTCGAGGTAAAGCTTCCAGAGCACTTTGCAGGTCAGCCCTTCGAAGCCGGCAAGGCATCTGCAAAATTCGAGATAAAGGTAACAGATACCGCTGACCACAAGGAAACCATCACAAAGAACATCAGCGTCACAGCCTCGCCGATTATCATTGCTGCAGTTCCTGAAAGCGGCGACCTTACCCCGGATTTGGAAAATAAAATTTACATCGTCACTACCTACGCAGATTCGAAACCGGCAAAATGCAAAGTCACCTGGCAGAATGCACCGGATGGCAAGCCTGTTGTAATCGAAACCGATGAAGCAGGTTTTGGTGAAGTTACACTAAAGCCGCAGGAAGGCCAGTCAATGCGCCTGAATTTAACGGCGAAGGATACACAGGGCAGCAGCGGCCGTGCTGAAGTTGAGCTGAAGGTCAAAGAGAAAATCGATGACGACTGGATTTTGCTGCGGACAAATAAAAGTCTTTACCGCACGGGCGAGCAGGTCGAGCTGTCTGTATTCACAACAAGAAAGACAGGAATAGTCTATATTGACCTTATAAAGGATAAACAGACTAATTTGACAAAGACGCTGGAGCTAAAGAATGGAAAAACATCAGATAAGGTGACGCTCGATGCCTCGCTCGCAGGGACGATTCAGATAAACGCTTACCTGATAGGGAAAAATGGCGTCATCGTGCGAGACCAAAGGCTGCTCTTGGTTGACCCTGCCGATGACCTGAGCATTTCAATCACAAGTGACAGCGAAACATATCTGCCGGGCGGCAATGCGAACCTTAAATTCAAGGTAACCAACAAAAAGGGAAAAGGCACAGCTGCAGCGCTTGGCGTTATGGTCGTAGATGAAGCCGTCTTTGCTCTTCAGGAGATGCAGCCGGGACTTGAGAAGGTCTATTTCTACCTTGAGAAAGAGATTGCAACACCAAGATACGAAATACACGGCTACGAGCTTGACCAGTGTATAATGCCGCCACCGCCCGATGTGGACATCAGGGCCGAGCAGAAACAGCGCGACACCGCAGCAAAGGTACTTTTGGCCTCTGCAAAAGGCGTCGGTGAATATAGTCTCAATATCAATACATATCAAAGAGATAACAGGGCACAGATGTTCCTGCAAAAAATGTCGCCGCTTATGTTCCCAAGGTATCAGAAAATACAGGAGGCACTGAATAAATTTTCACAGGACCACCGCAAGTTATTGCAGAAACACTTCAAGGATGCTGTAACTCTCGATACCCTGGTTAGAGAAGGTTACTGTAAACAAGCCGATATTCTTGATCCCTGGAATGTTGCAATGAAGATAAACGGCCAGTGGTCTGAGCAGGACCAGACTTATTACTGGTGGTTTCTTTCCTCCGCAGGTATCGATGGAAAATGGGACACCGCCGACGACTTTTCCGCACAATGGAATTATGTCTTCGAAGGAAAGGATAAAAAGGATTTTGACAAGGCTTTCGGAAGATTAGAGGAATTTGAAATGAATGGGGGCGTGAGAAGAGGTGGATTTGTTTTGGGTGGCGCCAGGGAAAGAGTTTTACTAAAAAACGGCGAGGACGCCTTTGCAGTAGTAGCAGCTCAAGCTGAAGTTCCTGCAGTTGCGACAGCTCCGGCAAGCACTGGAATTCCTGCTGAGCCGGTTCGAATTCGGCAGTATTTTCCTGAGACGCTCTATTTTAATCCGGCTTTGATAACAGATGGCCAGGGATTTGCAGCTCTTAATGTACCGCTGGCAGATTCGATAACGACCTGGCGATTGACATGCATGGCATCTTCAGCGACTGGACTGCTCGGTTCAACAACATCGGGCATCCGGGTCTTTCAGGATTTCTTTGTCGATATAGATTTTCCTGTTTCGCTGACACAAAACGACAGAATAAATGTGCCGGTTGCGATTTATAATTATCTTAAGACCGACCAGAAAATCCGTCTCGAGGTTCAAAAAGAGGACTGGTTCGAGCTTGAAGGCTTGCCGGAAAAGATTGTGACAGTCGCTCCATCTGAAGTGACAGCCGTTTATTTCCCGATAATTGCCAAAAAGGTCGGTTTCCAGAAGTTCACTGTTACAGCACGCGGAACGAGCAAAAGCGATGCTGTTGCAAGGTCGGTGGAAATCATTCCTGACGGCAAGGAAAACATCTGGAGCGAAAGCGGCAGACTTCAGGAAAATATAACTCACAGCATCACGATACCTGAAAATGCAATAGACGATGCGAGCAGAATTTTCGTGAAGATTTATCCCGGTGTCCTCAGCCAGGTAATGGAAGGCCTCGATAGAATGCTGCAGATGCCCTTCGGCTGTTTCGAGCAGACTTCTTCTGTTACATACCCGAATATCCTGGTTCTCGACTATATGAAAACCACTGGCAAAATCACTCCGGAGCTTCAGATGAAGTCCGAGGGATTCATCAATGCCGGCTATCAAAGGCTCGTCTCTTATGAAGTGCCCGGCGGCGGATTCGAGTGGTTCGGCAAAGCGCCGGCACACAGAATCCTTACCGCATACGGCCTTATGGAATTCTATGATATGAGCAAAGTTTACGAAGTTGACCCGGCAATTATAAGCAGGACACAGCAGTGGCTCGCAAAGTGCCAGGAAGGCGACGGTTCATACAAACCATCAGCGGGCGGCATTGCCGAAGGCGCAATCAATAAATTCACGGATGATGTTCTTCGCAATACTGCTTATATAACATGGGCGCTTGCTTCGACAGGTTACGACGGCCCTGAAATGAAAAAAGGCATCGAGTATCTGCACAACCATCTCGATGATATGAAAGATGTTTATACAAGGGCACTCGTCGTCAATGCACTGGCAACGGTTGCGCCGGAAGACAAAATAACTTTGGATACCCTGCGTGCACTTCACGATATGCGGACTGAAAAGGATGATGTGGTTTACTGGCAGTCGCAATCTGAAACGCCGACCTGCGGGACAGGCAAAGCAGCCGATATCGAGGTTACCGCTCTTGCCGTGCAGGCATTCATCCGCTGCGGTCAGGAGTTCGGCACCGTCAGCAAAGCCATCACCTTTTTGGTCAAGAACAAAGATGCTTATGGAACCTGGCAGTCAACACAGGCAACGATTCAGGCCCTTCGGGCGATGCTGATGGCTGAGCGAGGCGCAACAGCCAAGACAACCGCTAACATCACCGTGAAATTCAATGGCGACCAAGTTTCGCAAATTAAAGTCGATGAAACAAACAGCGATGTCCTGCAGCTTGTCGATTTAAAGGACAGAACTCGCAAAGGTGATAACACAGTCCAGCTTCAGTTCGAAGGCAAGGGTGCGCTGCTTTATCAGGTGGTCGGGCGGTTTTATGTGCCGTATCCGGAAAAGATTAGACCTGCGGAGAAAGAGCCGATGACAATCGACATCAAATACGACCGCACACAGCTTGCGACTGATGACATTATTAATGTCACTGCAACCGTGAAAAACAATCGGCCCGGGACAGCGAAAATGATTATTGTTGACCTCGGCCTGCCGCCGGGATTTACGCTTATCCCTGATAATCTAAATAAGCTCGTGGAAAAGCAGGTTATCGAGAAATATTCGACCACCGGCAGGCAGATTATTGTGTA
>Ga0105097_10000206_pt1 | contig 25325 bp, 7 predicted proteins | sample PPLLak12cMay2015_FD_87035 | JGI IMG/M metagenome (GOLD analysis project Ga0105097, IMG submission 87035) | Freshwater sediment microbial communities from Prairie Pothole Lake near Jamestown, North Dakota, USA - PPLs Lake P7 Core (1) Depth... | ecosystem: Environmental > Aquatic > Freshwater >...
CCAGGACCAGGTCCGCGTCGAGGTCGGCAACTTCGCTCTCGATGGCGGCCAGGCCGTAGGTCGCGTCGTCCAGCCGGTCCGTCACCAGGCAGACGTAGAGGGATTTCCCGGCCACGTCCGGGACCCCCAGGGCCGCAAGGAGGCTCTGGAGGTTTGTCTGGCCGACGAAGTCGCCCAGGTTGAGGTAGAGGGATTTCCCGGCCCCGTCGGGGTTCCCGAGCATGGCCTCGATGCTCTGGAGGTTCGTCCGGGCGGACGGGTCCCCGATGTCCGTCTGGATCGCGGCAACCTGGGCGTCCAGCGAGGCCGCCTCCAGGACCACGTTCGACCAGACCGCGATCGGCGCATAGACCGTGTCCCCGTCCACTTCCGCCTCGATCCCGGAGACGGTCAGCCGGTAGAGGTCCCCGACCTCCCACTCGGCCGTGAGGAACTGGATCGAGCAGTAAACCCGGCCGTCGCCCTTGGCGAAGGTCGGCTGCGTGACCCCGACGGCGGAGAAGTCCGCGCCGCCCGTGCTCTTCTCCAGGGTCGCGGAGATCCCGGTGATGTCGATTTTCGCGGAGGCGATCGCGCCCGCGTCCACGTCGAAGAGCGAGATGTTGAACATCTGGAAGGCGTTCTCCTCGACCGGGCCTCCGATCGAGAGCTCCGTCCGGAAGTCCAGGCCGCCGCCGAGGGCGTCGATGATCCATTCGGTCCGCTCCAGGATGGATCCGTCCCGGTTTTTGACGACCAGCGTGGAGTCGAAGACATTGTCCGCGTCGTTCGTCCCGACCGCCATCAGGGCGTCGTGGACCAGGAGTACCTCGGAGAGGGGTTCGACGACCTGGCCGAAGGCCCCGGTCGTGAAGGTCCCCGTCGCGGAGACGTAGTCGGTGACGGCCCGGATCTGCTTCTCCGGCGCCGCCGCGGCCGCGAAGGTCGGATACCCCGCCCCGCAGTCGACCGAGTTCGTCCCGTCGGAGATGATCTCCCCGTCGTCGAACGCCCCGCTGCGCTCCTTGACGATGTAGGTCGTCGAGGTCAGCTTCGCGACGACCTCGCAGGTCTCCCCGGATGTCGCCCCTTCGAGGGTCGCCCCGGCCGCGAAGTCCGCCGGCGCCGGCGCCCCGTCGATCGTCAGGAGCTCATGGTTCCCGAGGAGGATCTGGAGGAAGTAGCCGTTGAAGTAGTCGTCCCCGTATCCGGCCAGGTCGGAGCAGACGATCTCGGTCGTCGAGGGGGTCATCGTGCTGTTGGTGAGTCCGCGGACGCTCAGGCCGTAGGTGGGCTCCCCGAGCTCCGGCATCCCCGTGAAGGGGTTGATCTTTACCGACTGTCCCATGTTCGGCCTCCTTTAGGCGTAGGTATAGGTGGCGCGGTCGTTCCACACCTTCGTGTAGGCGTTGGTCCCGCTCGCGAGGCCGACCAGCGTCACCTGGCGGGCCGCGTTGTAGGTGATTTTGGCAAGCTGCCACTCCGCCGCGGAATCCAGGGCGCCCGGGCGGGCGCGGCCGATGTATTCCACGTCGCCGGCCGCGTTGTAGGCGACCTGCATCTTCATGTCGGAATGGCCGAAGGGAAAGGCGATGGTTTGTGCGTTGATGTAATCTGCCATTTTGCACCTCCAATGGTTCGTGGGTCGGGTTGCGTCAAATAGAAAAAGCCCGGTCTTCGCAAAGCGCGCCGACCGGGCCTCTATTTGTCTTCGGTGCCGGGGGGGATCAGCCCCCGAACTATTCAGTTTTTTTACGCAGGCAGGGCAAACCTTGGCTGGCTGGCTTTATGGCTGGCTGGCTACCGGTTTGCTTCTGCCCGTTTTTGTTCCTCCCTCAATAACTGTAAAAGTGCCAGGCTGCGAATCCCAGGAACCACAGGCCGATCGCCGCAACCGCCCAGCTCTGTTCGACCGCGGCGGCATAGAGGACACCCAGGGCCACGATCAGGACGACGAGCTCGGAGGTCATGATGAAGATGTCGATCCTCTTGGCCTGCTGCTTCGTCTTCTGCCAGATCCGGTCCATGGTCCCCTCCTGGTCGGATACGATTTTCCGGCCAAAAAGCGGGAATGTCAAGAAAAAAGTTTCGACTTTTTTTTCATTCCTTCCGCCGGCGCATGTACGCCTCGATCGCCGCCCAGGAACCGGCCAGCCAGAGAACCGTGGCCGCGGCCCATGCCGCGATGAATACCCAGAACTTCCCCTTGCTGTCGATGATCCACATCTATCTCGCCCTCCTTGCCTCCAGGATCTTCTCCCGGTTCTCCCGGGCGACCTCCGCCTTGATCCTCTGCCGGGCGGCCTTCCGGGCCGCGGCGACAATCTTCGCGACCGTCTCGCCCTTCCGCTGATCGCTCATCCGCGCCCAGGCCTCGGCCCCCACCAGGGGGAGGAGCTTCCGCCGGGCCGTCTCGCTGGAGGCCTCCAGGTAGCGGCCGTACTGCGCGGGGGTCATTTTAAGCGGCACCCCGGCGATCTCGACCGACCGCGACGGCGGCCCGGTATGGAGAGAGCCCGCCGCGGCCATCCCGCGGAGCGCCTCATAGACCGGGTCCGGCCCTTTGGCCTTCGTGATCGGCAGCACCGCCGCCGGCGCCTCCTTGGCGACCTCGGCCAGCTCCTCGTTGAACCGCTGCCGGTATGCCGCCTTCTCCTTTTCGTCGTAGGAGGGGTTCGCCTCGATCCGGGAGAGCTCCTTCCGCTTCTCCTGGATCCGGACGGAGGCCTGGGCCCGGGTCTGATCCGGGGAGACGGAGACGATGTTCGCCCCGAACCAGCGGCCGAGGGCCTGGGCGCCCGTGACCTCGCGGCCCCAGCGGTCCTCCCCGCCGGCGATCGCGCGGCCCGTGTACCCGATCGCACCCTGGCGGGTGAGCATCGAGGGCATCCAGGTGTTCGCCATGTATTCGACGACCTTCGCCGCCTTCATCCATCCCGGATCCAGGTCGTTGTAGATCGGCGTCCCGAAGTAGGCGTGGAGCGGCGGCTGGTCCTCCCGCGCGGTGATCCCGGTGACGAACATCGAGAGGAAGGGGTTCGAGATCCCCGCGTCGCGGATCGTCTCCCCCAGGTCCGCCTGCCTCATGTCGCGGAAGATCGCCATGTAGTTCCCCCAGGGGAAGAAGTATTCGAGGTTCACCCATTGCCATTGCCCCTTGTCCGTCTGCCAGGGGAGGATCATCATCGACCCCGCCTTCTTGATGTAGGCGGGGAGCTGCCGCTCCAGCTCGTCCCAGTCGTCGTCGTCCAGGTCGTGGAGCGCCATCGCCGCGGCCTTCGCCGCCGTGAAGAGGAGCCCGTACTTCGCCAGGACCCAGGGCCGCTTCCGGAGCGATTCGGCGATCAGCGGCGCGATCTTGTATTGGTAGGTCGCAAAGGGCATGATCGTCTGCCGCAGCCCCTTGATCGAGCGGGAGGTCAGGGAGTAGTCCATCCCCCATTTCATCGCCTCCAGGGCCGCCTCGTCGACGGTCTTGCCGGCCTTCCTCTGCTCGATGAAGATCGCCAGCTTATTGATGTCGTCGATCTTCCCGTAGTATTTGGCGACGTTCTTCAGCGCGATCAGGATCTGGTCGATCCGCCCGCCCTTCACCTTCTTGAACTCGTCCAGGACGTCGTTGATCTCCGAGACGAACCAGTTGGTGTGGAAGAGGCCCATCCCGAAGGCCTCCTCATAGTGCGTGCCCTTGGCCTTCAGCTCCTCGCAGGCGCGGATGATGTCGCCGGGGATCTTCGAGAGCGGCCGGCCGCGCATGTTGTTCTGGATGATGTTCGAGACGACGTTCCGCACCGCCGTCGGCAGGTTCAGGGCGACCTTCCCCATCTTGAAGACCGCCATCCCCTGCCGCTCGATCTCCAGCGCCGCGTTGAAGAGCTTCCCGCGGTCCGTCGCGACGTCGAGGATCGGCATCAGGTCGTCGGCGATCGGCTTCTTGACGTAGGCGCCGGCCAGGGCGCCGTATCCCTTCGAGTTCGGGAGCTGCACGAAGTCCCCGGGCATATTATGGGAGGCCGCCTCGGCCTTGTCCAGGGCCGCGCGGAGGATGTTGCGGATCTCCTCGACCTCCCGCGTGGGCGCGGCCTCCATCATCCGGTCGTAGGCCTTGAGCTCCTCGACGAGCTTCCCGACCCCCATCGTCACGTTGCGCCTGGTCCTCCCGCGGACGGGCTCCTTGAGGGGCTTTCCGATCGGGACCTTGACGAGGGAGGGCTGCCATACCCAGTCGGCGTTCTCGGCGATCGTCTCCAGGTAGTCCGCCTTCGCCAGGTCCGTGAGCGCCTTCCCCATCCCGACGGGGACCGCGACGGAGGCGTCCTCGATCAGGCCCAGCTCCTTCCTCTGCTGGAGCGTGAGGTCCTTCCGGCTCTTCGCGTAGGAGAGGTTCAGCTTCCCCGTCGAGGTCAGAAAGGCGTCCGAAAACTTATCCCCCAGGACGTGCCGGGCGTAGAGGTAGTGGATGTAGCGGCCGCGGTACTTGTCGAACTGCCCCTGGGCGAGGAGCCCGCGGTCCACCAGCATCTCCCCGATCGTCTCGAAGCGCCGGCGGATCATCTCCGCCGTCTCCCGGGCGTCCACGGGGAGGATCTCCAGGGGGATGTCCCCGTTCAGATACCAGAACATATCCTTCTTGACTTCGGGCGGGTAGGCGTCGAGCTTCTGGTGGATCTCCTCGATGAAGCGGACCGCCCGGGCGACGTTCCCCATCGCCTCGTAGCGCTTCGCGAGGATCTTCTCCCCGTCCTTCACCGTCGAGAAGGGCCGCCAGAACTCCTTCCAATGCCGCGCCAGGACGCCCAGGGCGTCCTTCGTCTCCGGGGAGACCCGGGCGCCCAGGAGCCCCAGGGCCCGGCTGCCGGCCCGTCCGGCCGCCTGCCCCGCCGCGCCCGTCAGCTCTTCCGCCGTCCGCCGGAGGGATTCCCCCGGAGACAGCTTCTCCGCCCGGACGGACCCGGCCGCCTCTCCGCCCTCCGGCCCCAGGGCGTACTGCTCCGACTTCTCCTTCCGCGGGAGACGGATCAGGGCGTCCTCGATGTTCTGCCCTTCACGGAGGATCCCCTCCTCGCGGAGCATGTTCTCCAGGGTGATCCAGGGCGGTTCCCATTTCCGATCTTCCGGCATCATCTCCAGCCGCTTCTGGACCAGGCGCGATTCGGCCTCTCCGGCGAGTAATCTGTATGATTTGTAAGGATCTGCCGCCCTTTCGAGAATATCGTCACGTTCTTTATTTATTTTTTTAAGTGTTTCCGCGTCCGTGTTTTTGCTGACGCTCTCCGCTTCTTCGATCTCCGATGCTTCATACCCCACAGCAAGGAGTTCTTGTCTGACTTCCTCGGGGTTCCCTTTTTCCTTGAACCGCAGCGCAGCCGTGAAAAGCCGGTGGTGCCTGCTGGATATAGCGTCTGGATCCAGAATTGTGAACTCTTTCACGTCCCCGCCTCTGGCGAAATCTTCCATGTCCTGGATCACATGCTGCACCTCATGGAAGAGGACGGACTTCAACTCGGTTTTTCGCACGGGTTTGTAGCCCCCGCGAGCGGCCGCCGGTCCGAGAACATGGATCTCCTTGTTCTTGTCGTCGTAGAACGCCTTGGATCCGATGCCGCCGAGCATCGAAGGATAGCCGCTGGAATGTACCTTGATCCCTTTCAGCTTCGGATAAGCCTGGTAGAGCGTCGGGTGCTGAAGGATGCCGGGGAGGGTATATGCCGGGGTATCCATCAGCTTTTTGTTCCACTCCCCGGCCGGGATCCGGATGAATGCCTCGCTGTCGTCGATCTCGAACTTCCACTCCTCGCCCAGCTTCCACCAGCCGGTCTCTCCCCATATCCTGTCGCGGCTGATCCCTTCCGCTTCCATCTGTTCGGCGACGTCCAGCTTCTGCTGTCCGATTGCGTTCTTCCCCGCCATGGCGTAGCTCGCCGCGGCCGCCCGTCTCGTCCCGGGGATCCCCGGCCGGTTGACGATCTTCCCGCTCTGGATGTCCCGGACCACGCCGCCCGCGGTGCGGATCCCCAGGGCGTTGAGGATCCGGTCGATCAGCCCGCGGATCCGGGCGAGGATCTTCCCCGTCTCGGTCGTCGCGTCGTACATCCCGGCGAGCTGCCGCCCGGTCCAGTCCGCGCGCCGCTCCGCCGGAGAGAGCCCCCGGAGCCGCCCGTAGGTCTTGGGGTCCTTCCGGATCAGCGATTCGATCTTCCGGTTGAGGAGGTTCTTGTCCCGGTTCGTGACGACGCCCAGGTCCTCCAGCCAATGGTAGAACTCGTGGTTGATCGTCCAGGCGCCCGCCGCCCCGCGGACCAGGTGGATCTCCGCGGAGCGCTCCTCCGTGGCCGGGTGGAAGACCGCGTAGGGGGTCTGTTTCTCCATCGCCGCCTGGCTGTACCCGATGTCGAGCTGGATCCTGTTCGCGGCGAGCCGGGTCACGCCCTTGATCCGGCAGACCTGCCCGCCTTGCGTCTTGAGGTAGATCTCCCCGCCGCGCGTCTCGGCGGAGATCCCGCCGACCGTGCGGGTCAGCTCCCGGACCAGCTCGGCGACCTCCTCGCCTTCGAGCGATTCCTTCTCGCCGACGGCGTACTGGATCCGGGCGTCGGCCGCGTCGAACGTCCCGCGGTTGTTCACCGATTTGACCTGGGACGGAGAGAAGGGGATGTAAGTCACTTCATTCTTGGAACTGCTGTGCAGCGGTCCGCGAACAACAATCCCATCGAATCCCCTTTTTTGAATGTCGCGGGCATCTTCATTGAAGGTCTCAAACCAAATCCGGGATGTGGTTTCGTAGGGGTTCCTTATGGACAGATAGACCGGCATCACGTTGACGCCGTAGTCCTCTGCGACCGATTCCCGGTTGGTAAAGTATTGCCCGATCTCAATGTCTCCCGAGGCCTCCATGTCGAAGGCGTCGAAAGTGTTATGTGTCCCGTGATAGACCACCAGCGGCTTCCCCTCCGCGTCCACGACCTTCGACGCCCCGAACCATTTCTTGAATGCCGGCGTCTCGGTCACGTCCCCCAGGGCGTACTGCTCGCCGGGCGTTCCGCCTTCCGGCGCCTCCGGCCCCCCGTCCGCCGGGTGGAGCGCCGCCAGGTCCTGATCGACCGGGTTCGTGTTCAATGTCGTCGGCGCGACGTGCCCCGCGTGGCCGGCGCGGGCGGCCGCCTCCGCGGCCCGGCCCTCCTCGACCAGCTCCTGCTCCAGTTGCGCGATCTCGGCGATCTTCTCCGCCAGCTCCCGCTCGTAGGCGAAAGGGGCCCCGATCCGCTTCCTCGCCTGGGCGACCTCCTTCTTGTCCTCTTCCAGGCCGTCCTCCAGGGAGCGGATGTCCGTGGAGATCCCGTTGATCTGGTTGACGATCCGCGTCGTGAGCCCGAGCGGCGAGGTCTTTTCGGGATCAAGGGTGTTTTGCGTCTCCAGCTCGATGTCGAGCCCCGGGGCGAGCCGCAGGACCAGGGCGTTATAGACCGACGCGTTCTTCCGCAGAAGGTCGAAGCCGTCCATCTCCGCGATCTTCGTCCACTCGACCTCCTTGGCGTGGGTGACCAGCTTCTCCGCCGGAGCGGTCCGGTTGTAGGCCTCGATCAGGGCCCGGCCAAACTCGTCGCGCTCGTCGAAACGCGCCTCCCCGACCTGGCCGTCGATCTGCCGGATGTACCCGGGGCTCTTCTTATCGGCCTCGGCCAGGAGCTTGAGACGCTTCGCCTTGTAGGCCGCGGCGGCCTCCCGTTCGGAGAGGATCCCGTGGATCCGGGTCTGCTCCTGGACGTGGGACCATTGCAGGTTCTGGAGGCGTTCCCGGTCCGCGCGCAGGTTCGCCAGGCGGATCACCCTCTCGTCTCCGGAGGCGACGGCCGCGGCCATCTCATACTGGGAGGCCTCGGAGAGATCCGCGAGCTTCCGGATCGAGGGGTCGCCGAGCATCGCCTGTTCCGTGAACCGGGATTTGCGGGCGACCATCTGCCACATCGTCGCGTCGTAAGAGCCCTTCGTCGCGTAGCGTTTGAGGACGACCTCGCGGTTCATGCTGGTGTTCAGGTTTCCCTGGCGGACGATCCGGCCGTCCGGCTGCTCGACGTCCGCGGGATACCAGGGCGGATCCAGGTAGTGCAGCGCGATCAGGCGCCGCTGAACATTCATCCCCGTCCCCATCTTCTTTGCCGAGCCGATGAGGATCCTTTTGTGCCCCTGGCGGACCGCCTTGAAGAGGTCCGCCTTCTTCTCCGCGTTGTCCGCGTCGTCGATCCAGCCGACCTCATTGGCCGGGATCCCCGCCTCGCGGAAGCGCTGCATCGCCCATCCTCGGGCGTCGAAGTCGCGGGTCTCGGCTACATTGGCGCCGAAGCCGTGGTTGTAGAAGACGACGATGCTCCCGCCTTTCACCGGGTCCACCTTCCCCGTCGCCGAGTCCGTGTATTCGATCTCCCGCGCCTCCTTCCAGGATTCGATGACCCCGTCGAGGAAGCTGTTCAGCTTGCTCCGCGGGTCGTTCGGCGTGCCCGGGCGGACGTAGCGCAGGTCGATCGAGGCGAGCCTGCCGTCGGTGATGATGTTGATGAGCGGATCAGGATTCCCTTTCTGTCCTGGAGACGGCCGCCAGTCCCGGCTCTGCCGGATCCGCGCCTCCAGGTGCCGCTGGTAGTCCTTGAGCCCCTCGGAGGCCTGCGTGACAACGATCTCCGCCTTCCCGCCGCGGATCGTCGGCAGGTCCACGACCCCCGCGAGCTGCGAGGCGGTGAGGATGTCCATGAAGGTCCGGACGCGGCTCATCATCTCCGGGATGTTGATAAACTCCGAGAAGCGTTCGACCATCTCGTAACGGCCCGCCGCGTTCATCTCCGGGGTGACCCGGTTCACGGCGTAGAGGTTCGCCCAGGCGTCGAAGTGCCCCAGGTCCTCCCGCTGGAGATCCGGCTCGATGAAGAACCGCATCAGGGTGTAGAGCTCGGCGATCGTGTTGGTGATCGGGGTCCCCGAGGCGAAGCTGTGCGACCGGCCGGGCTTCTGCGCCTCCAGCCAGCGGGTCTTGATGTAGAGGTCCATCCCCCGGTTGGAGCCCGCCGGGTCGATCCCCTTCACCTGGCGGTTCGTGTCGAAGTCTAACTTCCGGAACATGTGGGCCTCGTCCACAAAGAGGTAATCGACGCCCATCTCCTCGAAGTTGACGACGTCGTCGCGGTTCCCGGAGTAGGTGAGCGCCGCGAAGCGCTGTTCGACCTGCTCGATCCGCTGCTCGATCCGCTGGATCCGCGCCCGGCTTACGTTCGATTCCCGGAGCTCCTCCAGGGTCGCCCGGAGCTGCGCGATCAAATCGTCGCGGACCGGGGCGACCGTCGCCTCGGTGACCTTCAGGAGGCCGAACGCGGAATGGGTGAGGACGATCGCGTCGGGTTTGTTCAGGGTCGCCTGGGCGACGAAGTTCCGCCGGTTCTCCTTCCCGAAGTTCTGCTCGTCCGCGATCATGACGTGGGCGAGCGGATAGGCCGCCTGGAAGTCGGAGGAAAACTGCTGGAGCATGTGGTTCGGAACGATGTAGAGGGGTTTTTGGATCAGCCCCAGGCGCTTCATCTCCATCCCCGCGCAGATCATCTCCAGCGTCTTCCCGGAGCCGACCGCGTGGGCGAGGTAGGCGTTCCCGGTCTGGACGATCCGCCAGATCGCCCGCTTCTGATGGTCGTGGAGCTTGTAGAGGAGGGAGAGCCCCGGCAGCGTCATGTGCGACCCGTCGAAGAGCCGCCCGGCCAGGTTGTTGAACTTCCTGTTGTAGATGTTGAGGAGCTCCGAGGCGCGGGCCGCCTCCTCCCACACCCAGGTGGAGAAGCGCTCCTTCATCCGTTTGATGATGTCGTTGCAGGCCTGGCTCGCGGCCGTGTCCACGATCGTGCTTCCGTCTCTCTGCCGGTGCGTGATCCGGACGACGCGGGAGTTGAGGGCCGAATCCAGGAGCTCGTTCGCGCCGCGGTCCCCGGTCCCCCACTCGGAGGCGGAGCCGCGGAGAGACTGCCTCCCGGAGGTCCGGCGGATCGTCCGCCCCCGGCGGCGGGTGGTCGCGGAGCCGATCTCGACCGTCCAGTTGTTGTCCGAGGCGCGGTATCCGACCTCGATCCCGTCGAGGCCCAGGACCTCCTCCGCGAAGTCGTCGTAGTGCTCCAGGGGGATCCAGTTTCCGCCCAGGGCGACGGTGACGTCCCGCGCGGCCAGCGGCTGCGGCTGCACCTTGAGGAGCGCCTCGACGTTGCGCCGGTACTTCGGATCGGCCGCGGCCGCGGCCTGGGCCTCCTCCAGCTTCTTGACGACGTCGCCGGAGAGGTACTCGTCCGCCAGGGCGTGCCCGGCGCCGGGGACCTCATAGATCAGATCGCCCAGTTGCGCGATCGCCTCTTCGCGGGAGAGCCCCGCCGCCTCGGCGACCCGGTCGAGATCGAGTTTCCCCGCCTCGTCCAGGGTGACGGCCAGGGCGTCGGCCGCGCCGCGGATCTCCGGCTTGGCCGGCGGACGAATCGTCCGGCCGCGGAGGAACGGGCCGGGAAGGATCGTCCCGTCCTCGGTGATCTCTTCCAGGGCGGTGACGAGCGGGGCTTCGACGTCCCTCCGCAGGAGCTTGTCCCGGCGGTAGATCCGTGTTGCGACAACGGTTTCATTCCCGTCCTCGTCCGTCTCCTTTTTTTCGCGGAGCGCGAAATCGCGGATCTTCCCGTGGGCGAAGACGAAGCGGTCGTAAACCTCGCGGAGCGCCTGGAGGGAATCCTCCCAGGGGCCGTCCTTGAGCTGGTCGTACTGCGCCTGTTTCAGGGTGTCGCGCAGTCGGCAGTAGTCCTTGAGCCATTCGATCTCCCGGGCGACGAAATCCGGATAGAGGCTGCGGAAGGGGACGCCGGAGCCCCGATCGGTCCGCATGAGCTTCCCGTCCTGGGCGATGTAGAGCCCGCCCTCTTTCCGGTTCGCCGGGTTGAAGTCCCGCTCGACGACGAGCTCCTGCTGCTCGGCCGCGGGGAGCTGCGCCGTGGAATAGACGTTCTCCGGCAGCCGCCCGGCCGCCTCGGCGAGCTGCGCTTCGAGGTCGCCGGAGGATTTCACCGTATAGGAGAGCTCCCGGTACATCTTCCCTTCGAGGGAGTGGGTCCCGAGGACCATTTCCGGGTGGGCCGCGAAGTATTCGTTGATGTCCTCCACGCCGCTCGGTTTCCCGGCGGCTTCGGGGATCTGTATCCTGGCTCGATTGATCCATTTCTCCCCGGCCGGTTCTTCACCCGCCGCCCGCTTCCGGAAAAAGAGGATGTCGGTGACGACCTCCGTTCCGGCGTTCGCCTTGAAGGCGGTATCCGGGAGGCGGATCGCGCCGACCAGGTCGGCCCGTTCGGCCATCTGCTCCCGGGCCCGCGTCTCCTCGGCGTCCATCGTGTAGTGGGAGGTCACGAAGGCAAGGATCCCGCCCGGGCGGATCTTGTCGAGCGATTTCACGAAGAAATAGTTGTGGAGCGACAGCCGGAGCCGCTTGTAGTCCGGATCGGCCAGGATGACGGTCCTGGCGAAGGGTGGGTTTCCGACGGCCGCGTCGAAGAAGTTGTTCGGGAAGGCCTGCTTTGAGTAGTCGGCCTCCAGGATGTTCTGCTCGGGGTAGAGGACCTTCGCGATCGACGCGGTCAGGTGGTCCATCTCGACCCCGGTGTAGCGGGATCCGCCGCGCATCGCCTCCGGCATCAGCCCCCAAAAGTGGCCGGAGCCCATCCCCGGCTCCAGGATCCTCCCGCCGGGGAAGCCGAGGCGTTCCAGGGCCCGGTAGATCCCCTGGACCACGGGGCCGCTCGTGTAGTGGGCGTACTGGGTGGAGCGGGCCATCGTCCGGATCTCCTCCGGCGTGAGGAGCTCCACCATCCGCTCGACCAGGGGTTTCCACGCCTCGTCCACCCATTCGGGCTGCAACTCGCCCGTCCGCGCGTAGCCCTCGAAGAGCTTGTTCCGCATCTCGGAGGCGCCGAAGCCGGTGTAGCGGGCGATAAAGCGCTGCTCGGCGGGGGTCGCCGGGCGGTTCTCCCGTTCGATCTGCTTGACGAGGTCGATAATGTCGAGGTTGTTTTTCGCGGTGACGAGCCAGGACCCGGGACGGGTCAGGTCGCCTGGGCTTGCAATCCGGTGGTCTCGGGGCTTTGCGGGTCGCTGAACTCCAGCCAGGTCGCGAGTGTCTCCTCCCACGCCCGGCTCTCCCCCATTATCAACTGCTGCACCCTCTCCATGTAATCCTTCGGGCCCTGCGGGCCGAGTACCCTCGTGTGGAGCTCCGATTCCGCCTGGTCGTAGCTTTCCATCATCGCCTGTTCGTGATCCTTCAGGAACTCCGCCAGCTTCCCGGCCGCCTTCAACTCCTCCCAGGAGAGCGGCGCCTGGTCCTTGAGCGCCTGTTCGATCATTTTCTGCCGTTCCTTCACCCGATCGGGCTGTGCCAGCAGCGGTGCCATAACGATCGCCTCCTTCCTGCGATTCTAAGGTAATCCCGGTTTCGGGTTTTGTCAAGTCTTTTTGCGCGACTTCCCGGTAGAACCGCTGGAGGTAAGGCATCAGGGCGTCCGGCGCGAATCCCCGCGCGGTGAACTGCCGCACGACCTCCTTCATCCACTCCTTGACCTCGATCGCCGCGGCGCGGAAGTGGTCGTAGGTCGCCTGGAGATGGGGTTTGATCGCGGCGTAGAGCTCCTCGTCGAAGACGCCGCCGCCCATCATGGAGATCGGACCCTTCCCGGCCTTCTTCAGGATCTCGGCGATCGCGTCGAAGGAAGAGGCGACCCCCTCCGCGACCTCAGAGGCGGCCTTCCCGAGCGACGGCGCTGCGGGGATCCTGCTCCGGTACTTTTCCGGGAGCCGCCCCCGGAGCGTATCTTGGCGGTCGGCGAGCCGCTCCGCCGCCTCGTAGATCGACATGACCGCTCCGTCGATCTCCACGGTGTTGCTCCGGCCCTGCTCGGCCGCGATCTCCCGGACGATCGGCTGGAACGTCGATGGCGCGTAATCCTCCGGCGCGCGGGCAGGCGCTTCCGTCTTTGTCTCCGCCGCGGGCGCTGCTGGAGCCGCCCCCGCCTGGATCCCGAGCGCCTCCTGGAGGGCCGCGGTCGGATCCCCGTTGTAGAAGCTCCAGACCTTCTTCGGCCCGTACCAGCGCCCGCCGGCCCGCTTGATCTGCTCGGAGTGGGCGCGGGTGTTGCCGGAGACGTTCCAGACGGTCTTCCCCGTGTTCGTCTTCCCCTGGCTGACGGTGAGCCCCAGGTCGGCCAGGCTCTTCGCGGCCCCGGCCATCGTCGGCGCTCCGCCCGGCTGCATCGCCGCGGGCCTCTGCCCCGTCGCGATCGCCACGCCCTGGGACGCCGCCGCGGGCTTCGCGGCAGACGGGCCCTCGTCGGCGATAATCGCCGCTTCCGCCTCTTTCGGGTACTTCGCCGCCCAGGCGTCGAAGATCCCCTGCAACTTGGCCGCTTCGCCGCGGTTCTCCTGGGCCAGGCGCCTTTCCTCCTGAATGTTCGCCGGCTTCCGGGCCCGCTGCGCGGCCGCGTCGTGTTTTCGCGCCGCTTCCTTCGCGTAGCGGATCCGGGCATGAGCGTGGTCCGGCTCGTAGAACCGCCCTTCGATCTCGACGTCCGGGACGACCGCGGGAGCGGTCCCCTCCTCGCGGGCGAGATTCCCCGAAGAGACGACGTACTCCGTCCCCGCATCGGAGCGCATGGTGTAAGAGAAATGCCTCTCGCTGGTGTCTTTCCCGGTCCCCATGAAGAGGGCGCGCATGGTGTAGCTTGACACATTTGAGATCGCGCCGTGCCGGCCTTCGCCCCGGCCGGACGTGATGACGACCCGGGACCCCTCCTGGAACTCCGCCCCCTCGACCTTCTTCGGCTTGGGCTTGTTCTTCTCCCACTCGGCCATCTTCCGATCGTAATTCGCCAGGGCGTTTTTGTAGGCCGCCGCCGCGTCCATCCCCGTTCCATCTACGGAGAGGATCCCCCCCTCCGTGCGGTTGACGAGCACCCGGAAGGTGTCCGGAATCAGGTCCGGCTGCCGCTTGTGGACGACGTAGGAGGCGCCCGGGCGCCCCGGGACCGGCTTCGACTGCCCGGAGACGGTGAGGTCCGGGAGTTCCTCCGCGGGCTTCGCCGCCGCCGCGGGCTTTTCCGGGGCTGCCGGGGGCCCGGGCTTCCGGATCGCGTCTCCGAATCCCAAATCGGTCGCCGTCCCCGCCTGGGCCTTGGCGGCCAGGAGGCGGGCGCCCTCGATGTCGCCCCGGTTGAAGGAATTGATTGCCTCGGCGATCCCGTTAAGGGTGCCGCCGCGGGCCACGGAAAGCGCATGGTTGAGCATCGCCAGGGTCAGCCCTGCGGCCGGCGCCTCCTTCGCCTTCTCCGCCGGCTTCCCGATCGCCGCTGCGACGCCCTGTGCCGCGGCGGGCTTCTCCGCGGGGGAGGCCGCCGCGGGCTTCTCTTCCTTGGGGAGATTAACTATTCCCGCCGCGACCCTTTCACGGACAGATTTTTCAACTTCGCGCTGGGCCCCTTCTTTTGTATGCGCGAAACCGACTACTCCCTTGTGCGGGCCTTCCGTGACGGTCGCCTGATAGCCGCCCTTCCAAATGCCTCCGGTCTGCTTCGTAAAACTCAAATTCAGCGGGGGGAGCTCGGCCTCGGGGGCCGCCTTCGCCTTTTCCGCCGGCTTCCCGATCGCCGTCGTGACGCCCTGTGCCGCGGCGGGCTCGATCCGGGTCGATCCCTGGGAATAGCGTTTCGTCGCCAGGTGCCAGGCGGCGACGCCGGCCTGGGTCAGCTCCTGGAGCGCCTTCTCGGCGGATTGGTCGAGTGCCGCTTTCTTTGCGATCTCCTGAACCGTCTGCGGCTGATCGGTCAACACTTTTGCGGCCGCGAGCGCGGGAGCGGAAAACTGCGCGGCGGGCAGGGTCCGGTACGGCTCGGGTTCCTTCGCCTTTTCCGCCGGTTTCCCGATCGCCGTCGTGACGCCCTGGGACGCCGCGGGCTTCTCCGGAATCTTCTCAAATTCAGGGTATTCCGCCCGGACCTCAGCCGGCACGGGCTTGCCTTCCTGAATGGCATTGAAAACCGCCTGCCCGTGTTCCCCGGTCGTAATGACGTTGTCTGCGGACAAACGGACGAGTCTGGCCCCTTCTTTTTTCGGTTGCGGCGGCGTGAAGCGATCATCCATGCCGAGAGATTTGAGGTACTCATCCCGGGTCATCTGCCACGGCTCTTTTGGCGCCGCCTTCTTCTCCGCCTCGACCTCCTCCGCGGCCTCGTTGAAAAGCGAAGCAAACTCCTCGTCGCTCAAGGCCTCCCCGGTCTTCTTCGCCGCTGCGGGCGCCGCCTCCGCGGGCTTCTCCTCCGCCTTCTTCTCCAGATTCGCGGCGGCGCGCTCCGGTAGGGAATACAGCTTTACGGGGCCGACCCATTCTTTCCCGGACCTCCATTGAAATCCGTGGGCTTCCAGTTGTTTTAGATCGGCGACGGGCACATTCCCCTCGCCTACATATTCATAGACCGTGCGCGAAGAATAGAGCTGTCCCATCGCCGGCCCGACGATTTCGTTCCCCTCCTTATCGACCCTCTCGATAGCGTATTGCGCCCATTTCCCTTTCAGTTCCAGGAGACCTTCTTCCTTTTCAGCCTTCTCCTCCGGCGGGGCCTCGGGCTTCGTTTCCTCCTCCGGCAGCCGTTTTCGCAACGCCTGGTAGAACTTCTTGGCTTCAGCCCTGTTTTCATCGGATGTTCGGTCCCCGTCGAACATAATCGTCTCATCGTTGACGTGGACGGTATATTCCTTGATCGCCTCGGGCTCGGGGTTGAAGAGCAGGTTGGGCCCGTCGAGTGAGACAATCTCGACATCATCCCAGTATGCCGGATTATGTTTGTCCTTGGTTTTTTTCTCCTCCTCCGCGGGTTTCTCCGCCGGCTTCTGCCCCGCGGCCAGGGCGACGGCCTGGGACGGCGGCGCCTTCGGCTTCTCCTCCAGTGCGGAAAGACCCTGCTTTTCTGCGAATTGCTGGAGGTCGCGGAGCCCCGTCTTCGCCTGCGGCTCGTCGCTCCGGGCAAGGATGTGTTTCAGCCGGGCGATCTCGGCCTGGTTGGCCTCCGCTCGCGTGTCGTATGCCTCGCCGAATATGCTCGGGTAGCTCCCCCCGCCGCTGTGACTGCCGTAACTGGTGTTAAAATTGTGCGCGCTGCGGAATTTGCCATCCGGCCCGGTCGCGATGTGGATCCTGGCGCTCGTTTTGGCGCTCTTGGTGAAGGGAATCTCTATATCCTCACGGTTTTGATAGACGCCGTTCTTGTTGATGTCGTGGCCCGCCGCGATCCCCTCACGGATCTTCTCGTCACTCTCGCGTCTTTGCCGGTCCGACCACGCCTGCCAGTCCCCCTCCCCCTCCTCTTCTGCCTCCTCCGTCTCCTTCTTCTCCCCCGGCTTCTCGAACGTCTCCGGCTCGAAGTCCGCCAGGGCCTCGGCCTCCTCCTCGGCCAGGCGGTAGGCGCGGCCCGCCTCGTCCTTCGCCTCGCCCAGGATCTCCTCGTAGACCGCGGCCTGGTCCTCGGTGAGCTCCTCCCCCGCGCGGGCCTTGTCGATCACCCGGGCCAGGTAGGCCTTCGAGAGGTTCAGGGTCCGGGGCTGCCCCTGGTCGTCCCGGAGCGGCGACGAGGAGACGCGGCCGAAGGTCTTGACGACGGCGGAGATCCACCCGCCCGCGGCGACCCGCTGGCCGCCCTCCTCCGTTTCGACCCAGCCGGTCTTGCTCTCGGAGGCGGCCTCGATCGAATCCATCAGGAGGTCGTGGAGGTATCCGCGGGCCCGGTCTTCGTGGTCCTCGACGGTGCGGTCTTCCTCTCCCGCCTTCTCCTCTTCCACCGCGGCCGGCTTCGGCCGGACGCCCAGGGCCTGGAGAGACTGGGGGACCGCGGCCTCCGCCACGGCGGGCCCCTTGTCCAGGAGTTCGATCTCCCGCGCTTCGAGCTTCCCTCTGGCCGCCTGGAGCGTATCGAGCTGCGCCCGGGAGAGCGTCCGCCCCATCCGGAGCGTCTCCCGCGCGTTTGCGAGCGCCCAGGCCTCGGTCTCCTTCTCCTTCTTGGCCTTCTGCTCCGCCGTCCGCGTCTGCGCGGCCTCCACGTCCCGGGCGTGCGCGGCCTCGGCCGCGGCCACGTCCCCGATCCTCTTTTCGGCGAGGAGCTTCCGGAGCCCCGGGATCGTCACCGGCTGCGGCCCCTTGTCCGTGAGGATCTCGTAGCGGTCCTGGCCGGCGGGCTGGACGTCGATCCCGAGCTCCGTCCGGACGGCCCCAGCGACGACCCGCTCCGACATCCCGAGGACCTCGGCGACGATCGCCTGCTTCTTCGGATCCTCCCCGGCGAGCGCCGCCGTGAGGTCCCGGGCCTCGTTCGCGGCCCCGGCGACCGCGCGGGCGCTCTGCGCCTCCGCCTCCCCGGCGAGACGGGCCTCCTCCAGGCGCTTTTTCTCCTCATCCTGGAGGCGCGCCGCCTCCAGCCGCTCCTGGTTCTCGCGGCTCACGTCGTTCAGGGCGAGGTCGAAGAGGGTCTCCCCCTTCTTGCGGTTCTCGTCCTTCTTCCGTTTCGCCTCCGCCTCTGCGGCAGGCGCCGCCGTCGCGGTGTCCTTCCCGGAGACGGGTCCGGGGATGAGCGGCCCCGATTCCGCGCCGCCGGAGTCCCGTTCGGCGATCTCCCGGGCCTCGAACTCGCTCCTCGGCATTCCGCCGGCCGCGGGCTCTTTACCCGCCTGTATTTCCGGGCCGGCTTTCGAGGATGACCCAGGTTCAACGATCGGCGCCGGGGACGATACTTTCCCCGTCCCGGTTTCCGTTTTTTCTCCCGCGGGGGCGGCTGCGGCCTTTCCCGCCTTCTTCCGGCCGATCCCGAAGAGCGAAAGGGCCTGTTTCCCCGTCCCGGTTATCCGGTCGAAAAGATCCGGCGGCGCCTCGTAGCGTCCGGTCGCGTAGAGGAGATAGGAGGTCATCTCCTCCGCGGCGATTTCCGGGATCAGGTTGTCCTTGGCGGTCTCCTTCGTCTCGTTCCCGCCGAGCGCATAGGAAACGGCGGCCTTCTTTTCGTCGGCCGGGTCGATCCGGCTGAATCCGCGGAGCTCCTCGACCCTTTTTTCGACCTCCGCCGCGATCTCCTTGTCCGCCACGCCCTGGTCCTTGTAGGAGACGACCAGGTCGGTGAGCCCGAGCTTCTCGCCCAGGGTCTCGTAGCGTTTGATGTTCCCGCGGTGAACGGCGGTCCCGATCGTTCCGCCCGCGCCCGCGCCGAGCGCGCCGCCGATGATCGCCGATTCGAGGATCCGGCCGATGTTGTCGCTCCAGGCCTGGTCCGGCTTGTGGCCGAGCTTCTCGACCGCGATATTGACCGCCTCCTGGACCCCTTCCGTCGCCCCCTCGACGAACCCCTGGCGGATCAGGCGCTTCACGAGGCGGTCCGCGCCCGCCTGTTTCAGGATGAGGTTGTCGAAAGGGAGGAGTTCGATGACCGCGTTCGTCGCGCCGGCGGTGAGCCCCTCCAGGGTCGCGATCCGCTCGATCGTGTCCGCATCGAGGATCCCCTCCCGGGTCATCTCGTCCTTCGCGGACCCGTAGGCCCCGCCCGCCTCCAGCGTGAAGGACCCGGCGTAGGCCCCGCCCAGGCCTGCGATCCGGGCCGCGGTGAGCCGCTGGCCGAAGAGCGTGATCGCCCTCGCGCCCCAGGCGGCCCCCTGCGCGGCGCGCGCCGCGGCGACGCCGGGGATATACATCGCCACCAGGTTCGGCGTGTTTTCGCCCAAAGACCGGACCCACCAGCGCCAGTCGGCGAGGCGCCCCGGATCGGAGAGGACGTCCCCCTCCGCCAGGTAGTCCGGACGGCGGAGCGCGTCCGACTGGCCGATCCGCTGCCACTCCTTGCGCGCCGTCTCGCCGCCCGGGACCCCGATCATCTCCGCCGTGGCCGCGATCCCCTCCATCGTCTGGATGACGCCCGCGCCCAGGGCGGAGACCGTCTCGCCGAAGAACCCCCGCAGCTCCTCGGGCTTCTGCTCCTCGGCCTTCCGGGTTTTTCGTTTCGGCTCCTCGCCGGGCTCGTTTTCCCACAGGTTCATCCCGCCCTTTCCGGGCGAGCCGATCTTGGGCGGATCCGATTCCCACAGGTTCAACATTTCGGCCATCGGGAGACCTCCGGGTCTATTGGGCGGTTGTCGGGTGGAAACGCGCGCCGGGGATCGGCCCCGGCGCTCCGCCGGCCGCGGCCGGCTGCGCCTTCGGCGAGGCGTTGAGGATGTTCTTCAGGCTGTGGAGCTTCTGCGCGGCCTGCTGCGGATCGACCTGGCTGGTCATCTTCTGGACGATCTTCAGCTCCTGCGGCGAGAGGGAATACTTCCCCGCCTGGATCTCCTTCACCGCCTCGCGGATCCCGTCGACCGCGGCCTGCTGCTCCGCCGGCGTCGTCGTCTTCGGGTTCTTGAGGAGCTGGAGGTCGTCGTGGAACACCCCGCGCGCCTCCTCGACCTCTTTTTGGAAGGCGGTCAGGAACTTGTCGTAGGTCTCGTATTGCTTCGCCAGCTCCGGATTCTCCGCCCAGCTTCGCCGCGCGGATTCGACGATCTTCTCCTGGGACGGAGACTTTTCGGCGATGATGAGCTTGTCGAGGGCCTCGAACTGGGCGAGCTTCCGGTCGTACATCTTTTTGAGCCCGGCCGCCTCCTGGGGCGGTGTCCCCGGCGCCTGGATCTTCTCCTGGATCGCGGTGAGCTCGGCCTTCAGCGCGTAGCCGTGGGCCATCAGCCCCATCGAGGGGTTCGCCTTGAAGGTGACCTGGAGGTTCGCGTAGAGGTTCTCCGCGTCGGCCCGGGTGATCTTCTTGTCCTTGTCGACCCCCAGGTAGTCGAGGAGCCCCGGGTGGATCCCGCCCGAGGAGGCCCATTCGCCGATCGAGCGGATCTCGTTTTTGCGTCTCGTCTCCGCCGCGGCCCGCAGCTCGGCCGATTCCGCGACCTTGAGCTGCCCCTTGGAAACGTCAAGCTGCCCCTGGGCGATCTCGTGCTGCATCTCCTGGCCCCGGCCCGCCCGCTCCTCCGCGGTCTGCTGGAGGCTGAAGGTCTTCTCGAACTGCCCGGAGGCGCGCGCGGCGTCCTCGTCGTGCATTGCCCGGGTCATCCGCATCCGCTCCATCTCGCGGTTCTCCGCGAGCCGCTCCTTTTCGAGTCCGGCGGCGACCATCGCCGTCTCCGTCTCGGCCTTGGACTGCTCCAGACGAAGACGACCCTCGGCGACCTTGGTGGCGAGAAGATCGGCCATAATGTCCTTCAGGGTCAGCCGCGTCTCGGATAGTGCCGCTGGAACCGCGCCGTAAGGGTTTCCGTTCATCGTTTATACCTCCTTTTCTTCCGGAAGGGGGTCCTCGCCCGGCTTCCGGGGGAGCTCGGCGATCTCGAAGTCCGGGGCGTAGGCCCGGGCGAGCGACGCGGTGATCTCATAGTAGAGCTCGAAAGCGGTCTCGAAGCAGCCCTGGCCGACCAGGGTCGTCACCGGATCGACAAAGGAGACCTTCAGAACCTCGCATACCGGCCGGATCTCCTCCCCGTGGCGGGCCGCCATCCCGGCGACGATCACCCCGCCCTCCTTCAGGTAGCGCCTCGCCCAGCCGTTGTGGTGTTTGAGCGACCAGCGCCGCAGCCGGGAGAGCCGAGCCTTGTCCTCGTCGGAGAGCCCCACGGCCTCGTCGATCGCCGTGCAGATCCAGGTGCTTCCCGTGACCTTCCCGAGGGTGCTGTTGTAAACGGACCTGGCGCCGGACCCGACATCGTCCACGACATCGTTGAAGAACTCCTTCCCCTCGTTGAAGCCCCAGTCGATCAGGCCGACCGTCGCCCCGATCGCCGTCCCGACGCCGGGGAGGATCATCGTCCCCGCGAGCGCGCCTCCGCCGACACGGCCGACGAACCCCCGTTCCCGGTACCCGCCGACATCGAGGGATTCCCCGATCTTATGCCCGGCGTAGGCCCCGGCCTGGGACCCCAGGTAGGCCGCGGCCGCGGGTAGGGCGTAGGTCCCGACACCGGCCGCGGAGGTTCCCGCGCCGGTCCCGCCGACGCCCGCGGAGCCGCCGACGCCCGCCTCGCCGATGAGCTCCGGGGCCAGCGCCCCCGCCGTCTCTCCGGAGGCGCCCATCAGTCCGGCCCCCGCGGCGGAGGTCATGGTCGCGCCTTCCCCGACGCCGACGGTGACGAGCTCCGGGCCGGCGACCTTACCCAACGGGATCGCCGATTGCCCGCCGAAAAATTTGTCCTTCACCGTCCCGGCGATTTCCTTGAGGTTGATGAGCCCCGCCTTGTCGGCGACGTAGGCCGCCTGGGGAACCAGGGTCGCGCCCTGGATCATCATCGACTTCTCCGCCTGCTCGGCCTGGGTGTTGGCGATCTCCCGGTTGAGCGCCTGGGAGGCGTCGAAGCGGGTCGCCGTGTCGAGGAGATCCTGCTCGCGCATCGCGTCGAGGTCCTCCGCGCGGGCGTCCGCGCGAATCGTCGGGGCCAGCGCCGTGAGGATCGAGGCGTAGGGGACCTTCCGCGTCCGGCCCGTGACGGCCGAATACTGGGGGCTCCGGATGTCTCTGAGGTTCATGTCGATTCCCATTTCTCTACCCTCCTTAGTGCTGGTACCAGACAGGCATCCCGCCGGTCTTCCGTCGGGCGACCTCGTAGAGGTCCGGCGAGTTCGTCTGTGTAAAGTGCGGCTTGTCCGCGGCCTGGAGGGCCTGTGTCCCCTGGGTCGTCTTCTCCTGGATCGCGGCGATCTCCGCCATCGTCTGCGGGTCCCCGACGAGGTTCCGGGCGTCCTGGATCTGCCGGTTGTAGTCGACGGCCGCGCGGAGCTCCCCGAAGGCCTTCTCCTGGGTGGCCGCCCGCGCCTCGTTGGCGGCCGTCGCCGCGGCGGTCTGCTTCCCCCGTTCGGCGAGGATCGAGGAGATCATCTTCTCCTGCTTTTCCTCCTGGCGGAGCGCGGCCGGGATCGCCAGCGCCTGGATCCCCAGGTTCGCGATCGCGATCCCCGTCGCCCAGCGGTTCTGGTCCGCCCAGTCGTCCAGCCGCTCCCGGTCCAGGGCGAGCGAGGAGAAAAACTGCCGGTTCTTCTCGGCGCGGCTCTTCGCTCCGAAGGCGAGGTCCCGTTCGTGCCCGGCCGATTCCGCGGCGGCCTTCCCCTTCGCCGCGGCGTGCTCACCCGCGACCTCGGCCAGGTCCGGGACCGCAGCGACCGAGGAGGGTTCGGCCATCTTCGCCAGGGCGGCCTTGCGGAGCGCGTAGGTGGATTCCATGTTTTTCGGCATCTTGGTCCTCCTTTAATAGTCCGGGCGTTCGACCCGGTACTCCAGGGCCCATCCGAGGAGCCGCATCCCCTTCGCCTCCGTCGAGATCGAGGCGGAAAAGAGGAGGCGGTGCGACCAGGCGAGCAGATTCAGGGCCTGGGTCTCCCGGAAGTGGCGGTTCGCGCCGTTCAAGGCCGCGGCGGTCAGCGTCGTCCCGGACGTCGCCCCGTCCGCGTAATGGGTGATCGCGCAGTCCGTGTCCTCCGTCGCCGAGACCCCGAAGATTTTCAGCCGCGAGAGGCGGATCTGGTCCCAGGGATCGTCGGAGACGAGCAGGTCCGCGGGCGAAACGGACTGCACGGCCGCGGTCCCGTCCCAGGGGACGCCGTTGTGGAGCCGCATCAGGTATCCGTTGTCCCGGGCCCCGTAGATGTAGGCCTTCCCCGTCGCGTCCACGACCCGGAAGGCCGCGCCCAGGTAGGGGCTCGCCGCGGCGGAGGGGACGATCGGGTACCACTTCCGGAGCCGGAGGTTCAGGGCGAGCCATACGTTGTTCGTCGACGAGTCCCCGGTCGGGATCTGGAGGTTGTAGTCCCCGGTCTCCGGATCGAACCAGCCGCGGGCGTTTTCGATCTTGGCGTAGTTGATGCAGCGCGAGTCCCGCCGGTCGAAGTAACACTCGATCCCCGGGATCGGCTGGAGGCCGCCGGAGTCGAAGATCACCGGCCCCTGGTGGGAGAGCCACATCGCGATCGAGCGGACCGACTGCGCGTCCGTCGAGAGGCCGAGCTGCCAGGTGTCCATCGTCAAGGGCGCCGGGCAGCCCATCACGGCCGAGACGGGGTAGATCCGGTAGGGGGCCTCGTCCGTCCCGTAGCCGTTTAGGATGTAGGTCTCGTAGGCCTTCGTGAAGATCCCGAACGAATAGACGGAGGACCCCAGGCGGTTGTAGATCTCGCAGGCGGCGGTGAGCTCCTCCGCGCCTCCGAAGTAGAGGGATTCCGTCTCGACCCCCATCGAGGAGTCCGGGCCGTTCCAGACGTCGGCGGCGTGGGTGAGGCCGTAGTCCACCCGGTTCCCCTCGTTCCCGGCCAGGTATCCGCAGAGCATCGGCCGGCCGAGGAACATGAAGGGGAACTTATAGGGCCGGAGCTTCCGCGGGGCGGGGATCGCCGTGATCGAGATCGCCTCGACCGTGGCGGAGAGCGCCGCGGAGAAGGTGACCTTGTAGTAATACATCGGATCGCCGCCGTTGAACGACGCGGTGAACTCCTGGCCGGAGACGTCCGAGACCGGGGTGAAGGAGACGACGCCCGTCTGCTTGAGGGAGGCGGAGCCGCCCGCGGTCCCGTCGTGGAGGCCGTTGACGGAGGGCCAGGCGGAGATCTCCTCCCCGTTGCAGTAGGCGACCGCCATCGCGGCCGCGTTCGCGTTCACCTTCGCGGCCTCCTGGTGCATCTGGATCTTGAACCCCATCAGCGGGACCGGCGTTCCGATCAGGAGATGCTCTGTCGTCGCCAGGGCGTCCAGCTCGACCGCGGTCTCGGTGCTCTCCACGGAGGCGTAGAGCGTCCAGTCCTTGTAGGAGGACGAGGCCGCGACATAGACCAGGCAGGAGGCCAGGAGGAGCTCGGTGCCGTCCCAGCAGTCCCGGACATCCTGGAAGGGGGCGTCGCCCGTCACCTGGTAGATCTCCGCGGAGCCCGCGGAGAGGGTGAACTGGTACCAGTAGAGGATCCGCCCCTCGATGTATTTCGGGATCGAGGTCCCGACGGTGGATCCGAAGGCCACGCTCCCCGTCTTCGCCAGGGAGACCCCGGTCGAGGCCGTGCCGTCGGAGGAGATCGTCAAGGCGGGCCAGGAGACCCCGTTCCACTCCTGGGCGGAGGTCGTCGATGTTTCCGTGTTCACCCCGGAGCCGATGTAGAACTTCACCGCCTGGACGGGGCGGGTGAACCCGGCGAGGAAGGTCCGGGCGGCCGTGATCGCCGTGTAGGCGCGGATCGGGACGGAGTAGGTCGTCCCGGCCGCCCAGCGGTCGACGGCCGAGACGCGGACCTCGTCGAAGTAGAGACCCAGGGCCGTGTTGTAGAGGGAGGCGCCCCGCTGCGTCCTGCCGATCCGGAGCGCCGCGGCGCCCAGGGCGGGGAGGTTCGCGACGGTCATCTTCGCCATCGTCCCGTTGACCAGGAAGTAGGCGTCGGTCCCGTCCCGCTGGATCCCCGCGTGGTTCCAGCCGGACGAGACCTTCCCCGTAATCGTCTCCTCCGTCCGGGCAGCCGCGGAGACGGCGACGAAGTGGAGGTCGTCTCCGACCGCGGCGAGAAACCAATGGTTGTTCGCGTCCTCGTAGCGCCCGAGCAGGCTGCGGCAGGGGTAGAGCGTTGAGGCAATCGTCTCGGCGGTGAGGACCTCCCCCGCGGCGAGCGTGATCGTCGTCGTGTCGGTCCCGCCCTCATAGGCGATCGAGCCCACGGTCCAGGGCCCGACGTTCGTCTGTCCTTCCCCGCCCTTCGAGCAGATCGTCCGCCCCGCCTGGAGCCAGGCGACGGCGCTGTGGTCCCCGGAAAGGGCGATCGTGTCCTCGGCCGGAGTGTTGTCGGCGAAGGTCAGCGTCCCGGCGAGCGAATGGTCGGCCCAGCCGGCGGGCAGGTAGAAGAGGGTTTCGTAGGTGATCTCCCCCGAAACCGGATCCCAGTCCGCGTGGTCCGCGTAGGAAATCCCGTCCCCCGCGGCCGGCGTCGTCAAGGCCCCGGTTCCGTACTTGGCCTGGGCGACGGAGATGTCCGCCGTCCCTTCCTTCGTCGCGTCCCCGTGGGCCGCGGCGGAGCTGTCCGTGACCGCGGCGCCGGGCGCCCCCTCGAAGTGGAGGAGGAGCTTCGTCAGCGGGTCGTCCCCGCCGCCCACCTGGGCGACCTGGTCCGCGGACTGGAGGGAGTTCCGGACCGCCTCGGAATAGTCCTTCGGCTTGGTGAGGACGGTCCCCGTGACGGGATCCGACGAGGTGATGAAGGCCGCGGCGGGAATCTC
>Ga0105097_10000207_pt1 | contig 25322 bp, 22 predicted proteins | sample PPLLak12cMay2015_FD_87035 | JGI IMG/M metagenome (GOLD analysis project Ga0105097, IMG submission 87035) | Freshwater sediment microbial communities from Prairie Pothole Lake near Jamestown, North Dakota, USA - PPLs Lake P7 Core (1) Depth... | ecosystem: Environmental > Aquatic > Freshwater >...
ACTTTCCTTGCCTTCCGATTTCCCTGCCTCATTCTTCAGCAGGTTCTCGGCCACATTCTTTCTCGACTCCGCCGCCATCTTCCTGGCCGTCGCCTTCGCCGCCTCCACAAACCTCTTCGCAAGCTCCGGCTCAAACTTCAATTCCTTCACCAGCGGCTCCGCACCCACATCCTCAAGGTCCAGCACAGAAATTATCCCAAGCGCAATCAGTTTATCCACCACAGCTTCCGATGCCCCCTCTGTTTCTTTTATGCAATTCGCCAGAGTCTCGATACCCGTGTTATATTCTTCCGGCGTCAGTATATCTATGTCCCACCCCGTCAGTCTTGCCGCCAGCCGGACATTCTGCCCGTGCTTGCCTATCGCAAGGCTAAGCTGGCTGTCATCTACCACCACTGTCGCCCGGCCAAGCTCGAAACACAGCGCTATCTCGCTCACCTTCGCAGGAGCCAAAGAATTCGTTATAAAAATCTGGCTCGAATCCGCATACCGCACGATATCTATCTTCTCCCCGCCCAGCTCATCTACGATATTCTTAATCCTCGAACCTCTCACCCCCACGCACGCTCCAACCGCATCCACCTTATCATCAATAGATGCAACCGCCACCTTCGTCCTGTAGCCTGACTCGCGAGCAAGAGCCCTGATTTCTATTATATTTTCCTGTATCTCCGGCACCTCCAGTTCGAACAGCCGCTTGATAAACTCCGGGTGCGTCCGCGACAATATAATCTTCACCTGCCCCGATTCCTCCTTCACATCCAGTATCAAACACTGAATCCTCTCGCCGGCCTTGTGGCTCTGACCCGCTATCTGCTCCGACTTCGGCAATATCCCCTCCGTCCGCTGATTTAAACTCACTATCAGCGACCCGCTCTCATAACGCACAACCGTCCCGCTTATAATCTCATGCTTTCTCTGCGCATACTCCGTAAAGATGCTGCTTCTCTCGTCAGCCCGTATCTTTTGAATCATCACCTGCTTGGCCGCCTGCGCTGGAATCCTTCCCAATTTCCTGATATCCAGTTGCTCGCCGTTCTGAAATGCCGTAATCTCGCCGGTATTGCGGTCTATATGCACCTCTATCACCAAATCCGGCTTGGCAAAATACTTCTTCGCAGCCGACATCATCGACTCTTCGAGGTCGATAAATATGGACTCGCGCTCGATTTTTCTATCGCGGGCGAGGTTTTCTACAATCCTGATAAGTTCTGGATTATTCATAATTCCAACTGTCATCCTTACTTAAAACAAAAAAGTGGAAACCGGTTATTCAGTTCCCACTTTACAGGCACATTCAAAAACGGACGTCTTAAATTCCTTCTACATCCAATTACCTCCATAGAAGGCACAATTTCGTCCCATCAGCCGAAAGAATCCGTTCTTTTCTATCCACGTTTGCCCAACGCCTTTTAAGTGGAAACACTTGCCGCCGGCTGCCATCTTAAAAAAGCCAAAATCGCAAGGAGCAATTCTCTTGACGATTCCTCTAACCACGGTTCACCAATCCTGTTAGCAACATTTTCAGCTTACCTCAACTTTGACAATTTTCCATTGGCAGCCATCACTTAACAATTCTACCAAACTAAATATAATAATCGTCTTCAGTTCATTAGACAATCATTTTTTTGCACAAATAGCACATTTTTTGTTTTTTTTTGCCCTGATGCCCCCTCAGCCTCTCCCCATTTGCCCCAAAAACCCCTTTTTTAACCCAAATTCCCGCCAGAGCCCCATTTTTTGCGCAAAATTCAACCGTCCGATAATCTTTATCCCAATTTAACCCCTCAATTTATTGACGGGGTTCTCCATCAAATTTAACCCCGTAATTTATTACATGGGTCCTCCTCCCTTTCCAATATTTTTCCTTCTTCCAATAGAAATCTCCCATATTTTTTGTTATAAAAGAATTGTCTTTATAAAAATTTTTACTCTTAATCGTTAAGATGAAAGGGACATTATGAAAAGGCGTTTCTTTCTTAAGCTGGGATTCACTTCCATCGCAGCATTAGCATTAACTAAACAGGCCCAGGCCCTCCAGTTCTACCCCGTCAAATCTGATAAAAAATGTGCAATTGTTTACAGCACCTGGTGCGGCAGCACTCGCGATGCAGCCGTGTGGATTTCCGAAGGAATGGGCGCAATTGCCGATGTCTTCGATATACGCGAAAAAATCGACCTCAAAGGATACGAACACATCATTATAGGCGGTGCAATTCGCAGCTTCGCCGTTTCCAAAGAATTGCAGGATTTTATCCAGCACAACAACGCCCAACTCAAGGGGAAGGTTCGCGGCCTCTTCGCGGTGTGCGGCAATATGGGTAATCCGATTACACCTGATGTGACAAAAAGATATATCGATGACCACTTAGCTAAGCTTGCCGAAGTCTCGAACGTGCCGGCTAAAGTCTTTCGCGGCAGAATTACCAAATCGCTTATGGACCCCCAAACCGCTAAACAGATGGCCTCGTTCAAGGATTACGACAACCTCAAACGAGATGAATGTATGTCCCTCGGCAAAGAAATTTTAGATTCCATAAAATAAATTTTTTTAATATATAACCCCCTTATTTATAAGGGGGTTGCTTGATGTTGTCAAATATAGCTCCACCCCTGCATTTATGCGGGGGTTGCTTTGTGTTGTCATATATTTCTCCCCCTTATTTATAAGGGGGTTGCTTGATGTTGTCAAATATAGCTCCACCCCTGCATTTATGCGGGGGTTGCTTTTACTCCAAATCTTTTTTTATCATAATGCGACTTTATATAATTGATTCTGTTTTCCATTTCTCTTTTACTGAAGCAGAACCTTCTGTCATATCCCTTTGCCCACAATTTACCCGTAAAACCCGTTTTCTTCAATGCAGCCTGCCCGCTGACCTTATAATGTCTCACAATAATATCTATCGGTTTTGGTATATATTCTGCTGTGATATGAATATGATTTGATGCCACATATAATGCGAAAACCTTTTGATTTAACTGCATTGATTTTTCGATAATAGCTCCGAAGACAATTTTCCTTTGTTCAGGTGTTAAGTGGACAGCCTCTGTTTTAAGATTTTTAATATTTTCTTCTTCGAGCTTGTAATTTTTCCCAATCCTCTTTCCATCCTTTACATATCCTCTCTTATCCCCTTGCAGCCACGTCCCGTATGTTGTAAACGTAATCATATATCCTATTGTTTTTCTCATTTTTTTATTCTACTCCGAATTCCCTCCTCTGGCAATCACCCTTTGTATGCCGCACCTCAATCCATTGCACGGGTCCTCCTCTTCCCTTGTTCTGACTTTTGTGCCTACTCTGGCCTTGTGCTGCCCTTTTCACCTTGACAGAACAACTCAAAATGAATATCGTGATACCCTGAAAAATGTCGATTATTTTAAAAGAATGACGGAATTTTTATTGAAAAACGTTTGGAGAAAGTGTTATTAATGCCTAATTATGCCGATATTTTTGCAGGGTGTGGTGGACTTTCCTTGGGACTTTATAATGCAGGTTGGCAAGGACTATTTGCCATAGAAAAAAATGCCATGGCCTTTGAAACCTTAAAGCATAATTTAATAGACAAACGTAAACATTTTAAATGGCCTCGCTGGTTACCAATTAAGAATCATGATATAGACAAAGTAATGTTAAATTATCGTGAAAAATTAAAATCTCTTGCGGGGAAAGTCGATCTGGTCGCAGGGGGACCACCATGCCAAGGCTTCAGTACAGCAGGTCGAAGAATAGAAAGCGATAAACGGAATCACCTTATTCATTCCTATATTGAATTTGTAAAAATTGTAAAACCCAAGATAATATTCTTCGAAAATGTTCAAGGTTTTACAATGGGCTTCAAAAAAGGTAAGAAACAAGGAAAACCATATTCCCAAGTCGTGTTGAACGGCTTGAAAAACCTCGGGTATAAAGATGTAAAAGGCATGCTCGTTGATTTTTCAGAATTTGGTGTCCCTCAACACAGGAAGAGATATATTATCGTTGGTACCTTGGATGGAAAAGCAGGTAAATACTTCGAATTGCTCCGAAAAACAAGAACCGGTTTCCTATCAAAAAAAGGTCTTAGGACAAACACATATGTAGGTACCGCAATTTCCGACTTGGAAAGAATTCATGGGGATATACCTTCCCAAGATTCTAAAGGTTTTATGTCGGGCGTTTATGCAGCACCCAAAAACAATTACCAAAAATTTCTCCGTAAATCATACTGGGGCAAATATCCTGATAGTCATAGGTTTGCTAATCACACAAAAGAGACCTCGTGTATATTTAAAAATGTACTTAAAAAGGCAGCGCCTGGAAAGAAAATCGATACTCAAGAAAGAGTGAAGTTCGGCCTCAAGAAAAGAAATACTGTTCTGCTTGGTCGCAATTTCCCTTCTCCTACCCTGATGAGTATCCCTGATGATTATATCCATTATTCTGAACCACGGATTCTTACCGTAAGGGAATATGCAAGGATTCAATCTTTTCCTGATTGGTTCAAATTCAGGCAAGCTTACACTACAGGTGGAAAACGCAGGATTGAACAAGTTCCCAGGTATACACAAATAGGAAATGCCATTCCACCACTGTTTGGCGAACAAAGTGGGGTGGTCTTAAAGGAGATATTAAAAAGGTGAGCGAACAATTAGTTTTCAAAATTAGCTCAGGACTCAAAAATATCATTGGTAAGGAATTAATTACTAATGATTATATTGCAATTTTTGAGCTAGTGAAGAATTCATATGATGCTAATTCGAAAACAGTTAGAATCGTATTTCAGAATATTAAGCATTCAAATAAGGAAAATCCGTCCCGGATTCTTATCATTGATGATGGGGATGGAATGTCTGATGCAGACTTAAAGAATAAATGGTTATTTGTTGGTTATTCGGAAAAGAAGATTGATGAAGGGAAAACCGCAGGGATAAATTTTAGAGATAAAATTAAACGTAAAAGAATATTCGCCGGAGCTAAAGGAGTAGGTAGATTTTCCTGTGATAGACTTGGCGGAAAACTTAACCTCTATACAAAAAAGGAAGGTGAAAAAGGAACAAATTTACTCGAAGTAAATTGGGCAGATTATGAGGAAGATCAGCAAAAAGAATTTCAAACTATCAAAGTAACATATTCTTATTTACCGAAAATAGAACTGCAAGATTACCAACTAAAGGACTTTAGAAAAGGAACCGTTCTTGAAATTTCATCGCTTAATGATAAATGGGATTCAGCAAAATTATTAGAATTGAAAAAATTCTTACAGAGATTAATTAATCCATCATCAACTAGCGAAGATCAGGATTTCAAGATTTTACTTGAAGCAGTGGAATTTCTTGATGAAGACAAAAAAGTTATAAAAGGTGAAGAATATAAACTCATAAATGGCCCGGTAAAAAATATTGTCTTTGAAAAATTAGGACTTAAAACCACTCAAATAAGATGCTTTATAAATGAGGGTAAAATTAAAACAGAGCTGATTGATAAGGGTAAGTTTATATTTAGTCTGGAGGAGAAAAATATATATACTGACCTTCACGATATCAATATTAATCTATTCTATTTGAACTCGGCAGCTAAATACGCTTTTACCCTTATAATGGGAGTAGTACCAAAAAATTACGGATCCATCTTCCTATATAAAAATAAATTCAGGATTCATCCTTATGGGGATGAAGGTAATGATTGGCTTGGTCTGGAAAAACGAAAAGCACAGGGATATGCTAGATATCTCTCGAATAGGGAGTTAATGGGAAGGGTAGAAATACATGGCTTGCAAGAACATTTTAAAGAAGTTTCAAGCAGGGATGGCGGTGTAATCAAGACAGATGCATATGAGCACCTTACGGAATTTTTTAAAGAAAAAGTTCTTAGAAGGCTCGAGAGATATGTTATCGAAAGTGTTGATTGGGATAGAGAAGAGGTTGAAAAACAAAAATCGCCAGTAGAAATCAAAAAAGATAGCCTAGATTTAATCCAGAAGCTTGTTGGTCAAGTCAAAGACCCAGAAAAAAATATACAATTCAATCCAGATTTGCTTTCAATATTGAAAAGCAAACAAGTGGAAAACTTACCGGAGATCATAAAAAATATTGAATCTTTGAACAGATATGTAAAAATTCCTGAACAAAAAATTTACATAGAGAAACAATTGAAATCTGTTAAGTTGGCAACAAAGAATCTTAAAACAGAATTGAAATCCAAGGAGAGAGAATCGCTCTTTTTAACTAAAGTTGTTTCTACTGATAAAGAAATAGTATCAAGCTTAAATCATACGATTGAGAATTCAACAAGAACAATCAAGGAAATAATCCTTGATATTAATAAAAAGATACAATCTGATAGACCGATATTGGAGATAGTCCCATTTATTGACGAGTTAAGCATAGAAAACGACAAAATAATGGTTCTTTCTAATATTGTTGGCATGGCCAACTTTAAGACAAAAGTAGAGTTAATAAAAAAAGATATTGTTGTTTACATCAAGGAATATCTTGAAAGGATAGTAAAAGCGGAAATAATAAAGTTTAAATTTTTAAATGAAGATATGGAATATGTTATAGAATTCAGGCCATTGGAAATTTCTATCGTTCTTGACAATTTTATAAGCAATGCAAGAAAAGCAGGTGCATCATTAATGGCTATCAAATTTAAATTGTTTAACAAAAGACTGCATATCTATATTGCAGATAATGGTAAAGGTATTGATACTAAAATGACTGAAAGGCTTTTCAATCGAGGCGAAACTACCACTCACGGATCAGGTATAGGTTTATATCATATTAAAACAATAATTGAGAAGATGGGTGGAGAGGTGAGGTTTGTAGGGAATGATTTCGAGGAACTTGGAAAAGGAGCCTGTTTTGAGGTAATATTACCATGAATCCAATATTTACTATAATCTGGGTGGAAGACAAGGCAAGGGGTATGAAAAGCCAGATAGATGCTATCAGGGAATATCTCAAAAGCAGGAATTTCGAACCTAATATAATACTTGATGAAGATGGCAAACAATTCCAGAAGGCTATTAAAGATAAAATTCCTATTGATATTGTTGTGACAGATAAAAATCTCACCGAATCAATGGATGGAATAGATGTAATAAAAGAATTAAAACAAAAGAAAAGATTAACTGATGTCTTATTTTATTCTGCCAAGGGTTTTGATCCGGAAGAAGTACGTCAGGAACATTATGGTTTTGTTGAAATTGTTGAAGGGAAAGATATCGAAGATCAACTAAAAAAGTTGATAAATAAAAATTTGAAGAGATGTGAAGATATAATTTTCTTAAGGGGAATGGTAATCTCGCTGATTATCGATCTTGAAATAAAAGTGAATGAATTTTTTGCTCATTATTTTAAAATTCCCGAAAATATTCTGCATCAATTTCATAATTTTATTCTAGAAAACAAATATAACACTTTGGCGGGGAAAAAGTCAACATTAGCTAAAATCTTGAAAGAAAATAATATTGAAAAAGAGTTTGAAGGATTATCTTCTTGTATTTCCAAACTGGCAGAGGAAAGAAACCTTCTGGCCCATTGCAAAACTGACCCGGCAAGAAATAATGTCCTTATATGCATGGGGGAAAAAGAGGAATTTGACAAAAAGCGTATAAATGGCATTTTACAGAGGATAAATAAAACTTCTGAGCATCTGGAAAATTTACTTGAGAAGTATTGATGTCTTATAATCGTAATGATATTTCATGGTTTCGGGAAAAAATATCGAGATGGTTCTCAAAATATGGAAGAAGGTTTCTTTGGCGAATCAAATCTGCTTCAAAATACCAGGTAATAATCTCTGAGGTTTTGCTTCAAAGAACTACCGCTGAAACAGTTTCAACATTTTTCCCGAAATTTATAAAAAAATATCCCTCTTGGAAAGTTTTATCAAAGGCCAAAGAAAAGAACTTGCGGTTTTTCTTGAGGCCAATAGGCCTATGGCGACAAAGGGCATCCGCAATGAAGAAGCTATCTTCTGAAATGGCTAAAATGAACGGGCGTTTCCCCAAAACAAGGGAAGAAATAGAGAAAATACCCGCAGTAGGTCAATATATAGCAAATGCTGTTTTAATGTTTTGCCATAACCATCCGCAACCCCTGCTTGATGTTAATATGGCAAGAGTCCTTGAGCGTTTTTTTGGCCCCCGTAAATTGGCTGATATAAGATACGACCCTTATTTGCAAAAGCTTGCAAAGGATATTTTGCCCAAAAGAAAGTTTAAGGAGTTCAATTGGGCAATCCTCGATTTCGCTTCGTTAGTTTGTAAGTCAAAGAATCCATTATGTAATCAATGTTACCTCAATAAAAAATGCCTATACTATACAAAGTCTTTTGTTTTTAAGAACTCTTGATAGTTCTCCTTCTGAAAATAATCGTCAATACGCACTTCGATAATATTTTTTATACTCATTTTGTCCTTAAAAAATAAAGCCTTCCTTTTCGTCTTATTTTGCCTTCGTTGAGCAAAAGGCCAAGAATTGACCAGGATAAATAATCTTTTTGGACACCCTGATAATCTGATTTTATATCGAGCATTTGTGCAATCTTTGCATTTGAAAGGCCATCGGTATTTTGCTCTAAAAGCTCTAAAATCGCTTGCTTTAAAAGATTCAAGCCGCTCTTTGCCTTATCAGCCGGTTTCATTCCATTACTCCCAATCTAAATTCCACTTTTTTTCCATCCTCAGTTCGCAGCAGCAATTATCAATAAATCATTATCTTTGTCAACCCCTTTCCTGCCTTGCAGCCCACCACTTATTTGTTTTATATTTTTTGATATTCGTATTTGTCTAGGTTTTAGGATTTCGATATTAGTATTTCCTTGCATCCCTTCGCACTCGGAGCCTGCCTCGGCGTAGCGAAGCGAAGACGGGTGTTCATCGTGGTGAAATATATTTTGCTTCAGCCGCATCAGCGAAGCTGAGGAAAATGTTTTGATTTGGAATCCTTTTGACAAACGTGTTTGGAACAAAGGATAAAATCAAAACTAACAGCAGTTGCCAAACTGCCAGCTGAAGCAAAACTCCTTCGCGCTCATCGTGTTCTTCGTGGTAAAACTTTTAGTGAAATCTGTGAAACCTGTGGCTAACTTTTTCTTTGTGTCTTGGTGTCCTTGTGGTAAAAAAATTCTAACTTCTTAATTCTTAATTCTAAATTCTCCATTCCTCCCATCTTCCCCATTTTCTTCTATGTTCTGTGTTCTGCATTCTGTGTTCTCTTCATTCCAAATTCCCCCCAAAACCACTCTTAAATCCCAATTATTCCCCCCTTTTCCCTCTCTTTTCCCTTTTTTTTCCTTTTTTTTCCTCTTTTTTCCTCTTTTTTCCCTCGTTTCAAAAATCCAACCCTCATTTTTAGCTCAATTTCGCACTTTTTAAACACAGTTTTCGCGTTAAAATAGCCAAACTTTACCGCCTGTATCGCTTATCCTCGACCCGCCAATCACGCCTCCCGCCTCAGATTCTAAGTGCAGTATTTTCAACAACTTAACTAAATCAGCACTTCCAGCCGCCGCAATATATTTTTCGACCATCTGCGGCTGCGAAGCTGTGCAAAAACTAACAGCAGAGTCACAAACAGCCAGAAAAACGTAAACCTAAGATAATGAATGACTTGCAGCGGAATTCCCTCCCTCGGAACACTGCACGCATCCACCAGTTCCTTCGGTGTGAAAATCGCACCTATAGCTACATCCGGAAATAATTTTTGCCACGGGCAAACCAAAATCAAAAACAGCAGAGCCATAAAAAAAGCCCTGCTGATGTGGTTTATCCCGCCCAATCGCCCGACCAGCGAAATCAGAAGACAGAATAAAATAACAAGAAAATACAGGGCTGCTGACATTAAAAGAAGGAAATTTACCGCCTGAAGCACATGGCTTAGTTGTATCAATTTTATATGACTAAGAAGCGAAATTGCCTTTTTAGCTTCTTTATCCGATAGAAGCGTCGGCACATTGCTGTCTGCATGTGCCTTAGTTTCATTTTGAACGGATTGTGCCAGTTCCTGCCTGCTGCTCAGCTCGTTTTGAAGCTGCTGAAGGTCTGTGCTGTCTGCTTTGACAATCTTGGAATTCACAAGCCAGAACGCGGTCTGTGTGAACAAAAGACAAAGCATTGCGATAATAAACAGGAAATTTTTCCAGCCCTTGAAGACAACTATCGCCTCGAGGCAGTCGGTTGTCTCTACCCATTTGTTCGGCTTACTTTGTTCCTGGCTCGGCTTGCTTTCGCCTTTGGGCTCATCGTGTTCATCAAAAACGAATTTCATAATTTTCTCTCCGCCTAAGAGTCATATTTTTAAAAAAACATATTAAAACCATCTGCTGTTGATTAATTATCCAGCCGTAAGCCGTTCTATGCAAGACTTTTATTTCTCTTTCAGAAGCCATTTTCTGAAGCTATTTTATCCTTGCGAGGGTTTCTTTCAACCTTTTTGTGCCTGTTTTAAGCCTCGCTTAGAATCTTCTCTGCCACCTTCACGGTCTTTTCTATATCTTCCCTGCTGTGCGCCAGAGATACGAACATTGCCTCAAATGCACTCGGGGCAATATAAATGCCGTGCTTGAGCATTCCGGCAAAGAATTTTTTAAACTGCTTTATATTCGTTGCCTGAACATCGGCAAAATTTCTCACAGGCCTGTCCGTAAAGAACAAGCTCATAATCGAGCCGACACGGTTTATTGTAACCGGAATTCCTGCTTTTTGAGCAGCCTCGTTAAGGCCTTTTTCCAAAAGTGATGAAGTCGATTCGAGCTTCTTATACACATCTTTTTTCGACAGAAGCGCATCGATAGTCGCAATTGCCGCTGCTGTCGCGATAGGATTGCCGCTGAGCGTGCCAGCCTGATAGACAGGGCCATCCGGGGCCAGCAAATCCATAATATCGGCCTGACCGCCGACCGCTGCCAGCGGCAGGCCTCCGCCGATGATTTTGCCGAGACAGGTTATATCTGCCTTTAATCCGTAAAGCTCCTGCGCGCCGCCTGCTGCGATTCTAAAGCCCGTTATCACCTCATCGAAAATAAGAAGGCTGCCATCGCTGTCGCAGAGCTGACGAAGCTGTTTTAGAAATCCATCGGCAGGGGGGACCACTCCCATATTTGCTGCAACAGGTTCAATCAGGACAGAAGCTATTTTCTTTTTGTATTTTTGAAATGCTGACTTGACCGCCTCTATATCATTGTAAGGCAATACAATTGTGAGTTTAGCGATGTCCTGCGGAATCCCTGCGCTGGATGGGCTGGATTGTTCAGCAAGGCCGGAGCCTGCGGAAACCAGGAGGCTATCGCTGTGGCCGTGATAGCAGCCGGACATCTTGATTACAAGGTCTCTTTCTGTATAGCCTCGTGCCAGCCGGATGGCGGTCATAACAGCTTCAGTGCCGCTGCTGACAAGCCGCACTTTTTGTATCGAAGGAAAGATACTGATAATTTTTTTTGCAAGCTTTGTCTCAGCAAGAGTCGGTGCACCGAAGCTCGTTCCCTTTTTGGCTGCTTGCGTTATTGAATTCACAACTTTCGGGTGAGCGTGTCCTAAAATTGCCGGCCCCCACGAACAGACGTAGTCTATGTATTCATTGCCGTCGATATCGTATATCTTCGAGCCTTTGGCAGCAGCAATAAAAACCGGCTTTCCCTCCACACCCCTAAACGCCCGAACAGGCGAGTTTACCCCGCCCGGCAAATACCTGCACGCATCCTCAAATGCCTTCAAAGATTCAGTATTCTTTCTTCTTTCCTTTCCCATCTTCTACAATATCTTAAGTGAAGCCCTAATCCTAATCAATTGGTTTACAAGAAACCTTACGTGTCCCTTTGTCTTGTGTTTCTTTTTTTTATGCTAATCATTATGTAGATGATAATCACCCAAATTAGAGCTCCAAGTAATAGTAAACAAATCGTTGATACACTAATTGCCAAGAATTTAAAATTCATTTTAGTTCTTCCATATATCCATTCAAATAATCCTTGAAAGAATTCCAACCAATTGAATTAACGTATCAATTTTGAAGATCAAAGCATATTCAAACCAAGATTGAGGTACTTAACTGATTTGTTGATTTAGCCCAGGCCGAGTTCTTCATCAATCCAGCTTGTCAGTTTTTTAAGGTCATCGAGGGAGATATCGCCCATGTGCGCAATCCGGAAGGTGATGTCTTTGAGTTTCTTGTAGCCGTTGCCGAAAATTACGTTGTGCTTTTTCTGTACCGCAGCAACTGTCTCAGCGACGTTGATATTCCGTGTGTTCTTTATCGCAGTCAGCGTATCGGAGGCATATTTCTCTTCACAGAAGACCTCGAAATTTTTCCTCGCCCAGCCCCTTACGAAATCTGCCATGTTTTTGTGGCGTGCCCAGACATTCTCCATGCCCTCTTTCAAAAGTTTAGTGCACTGATAATGCAGGCCATAAATATGGGGAATGCTCGGAGTAATAAGCGTCTGGTTTTTGGGAACCATCTTTTCCCACTCTTCGAAGTTAAAGTAATAGCCGCGGTTGGGCACCTTTTTGCTCTTTTCAATAGCCCTCTTGCTGATTGCGACTACAGTAAATCCGGGGGGGAGGCCGAAACATTTTTGAACGGATGCGAAGGCGACGTCCCAGCCCCATTCATCGAACTTCAAAGGCAGCCCGGCCATCCCGCTGACGCTGTCAACGAAGATTAAAACGTCCGGGTATTTCTTCTTCATCATTTCACTTATCTCTTTGACCGGGTTCATTATGCCCGTGCTCGTCTCGTTATGAACAAGCGTGATTGCAGCGTATTTGCCGCTCGAAAGTTTTTCATCGATTTGCTCGGGCTTAACGGGCTGGCCCCAGTCAACCTTAAGGGCATCGACCTTATGGCCGGTAGCTGCGATAACGTCTGCCCACTTGTCGCTGAACGCACCGCAGCAGGTAGATAGAACAGTCTCATTGGGCAGTATGCAGTTGTTCACCGATGCCTCCCAAATGGCGGAAGCCGACGATGTTGACATAAACACATACTGATTGGTAAAGAGGACCTTCTTGAGCATCTCGGTGACCTCACCGTGCAATTGTGCGTATTCCTTGCCGCGATGGCCAAGAGGCGGACGCGAAAGCTCCTTTAAAACATCATCTGCTACCATAATCGGGCCGGGTATGAAAAGTTTTGGCGGGTTTCTCCAGTCAACCATTTTTTTACTCCTTTAAAAAATTACATTTTATATATCGTAAGTCCTGAAAAAACTTTCGGATAAAAGAAAGTTGATTTTTGCGGCATTGTTTCGCCTGCGTTGGCGACTTCCTGAATCATTTTTACCTTCTCAGGATTGACAAAAAACGCCGCCTGAGCCTGGCCGCTGTCAACGCGGGCTGTTATTTGCTCTATCGAATGACCGCCGTCTCTTATGTATTCGAGATGCCTTTTCGAGGCCAGCTCCTTTTCGCCGATACCGAGCAGCTTTTCCAGTATCAGCTTATGAAGCACCGACACCTCCAGCTTCTGCCAGGCCTTACTTTTGCCCGCTGCTGCCTCATCCATTGCTTTTTTGTTTTTCAGCACCGCTGTTCTGAAGGTCCCATCAGCCAGATAAATACCATAGGCGTTTTTGTCCCTGTCAGACTCTTCCTTCATCTGTTTGAGCATTTTTTCCATCGCAGCCCTTTTGGTTTCGGCTGAATCGAACAGGTATTCGGTGATTTTGAAATTCTCCTGCAGACCCGCCAAAAGTGTTTTCGCATCGAAGTTTTTCAATTTGACCACAAGCCTGTGTGTCGCCAGCACAATCACGCCTTCGTTAAGGGAATTCGCAAAAGCCATCAATTGCCAGGCCGCCCTTGGATTGCCTGTCTCGTTATAATAATTAAGCGCGGTCTGATAGCGATGGTGACCATCTGCGATAATGCAGGACTTATCTTTCATCATCCGGCTGATTATTTCTATTTGTTTGCTGTCGATAATCTTAAAAAGCCTGTGGCGGACATTGTCCTCATCAACGCAGTCAATAAGAGGTTTTTCGCCCGCTGCCTTTTCGATAATTTTATCCGCGATTTTTTTGGAGTCCTCATAAAGCATAAAAATCAGGCCGCACTTTGCCTCTGTTGCCCGCTGCAGTTTCAAAAAGTCTGCCGTGACGCCGTCCAGAGTGTCCTCGTGCGCCTTTACACCCTCGCCGTATTTTTCGAGCCGGCCAAGCGAGATAAAGCTGCTGCGGTGAAATTTCTGTCCGTCGATTTCGAAATCCTGAATATATGCGTAAATCGAATCTTCGCTATCCTGCTTGAGGGCGCCTTTTTCAATCCAACTTTTCAGGTGCCGTGCTGCCCTTGTGTATTGATTGTCTGCCTCGTCGTCGTTTTCGCTAATTCTGCCGCTGATTATCCGCACGACGTTGTATTCGTTTTTCCTGTAAAAATGCTCCTGCACATCCGGCTTGCTTAAATCGTAGGGCGGCACGATACAATCGCCGGGATTACCGACTACTGCCGGGTCGAACCTGTATGCTCTGAAAGGCTTTATTTCCATTAAGGTTTATATTCTTTCTGTCTGTTGAGTACAAAAAGACGGTTTATGTGCGTAAAAAGACAGCCGCACCCTTCAAAAACCCATATTTTATCGGCTAAAAGGCGGTTTGTCAAACACTAAAACCCGCTCCTGCAATTGGTTAGATGCTTTTGTAACCAGCAGGCTCCATTTTCCTCACTCCTTTATTCCCAAAACCTCAATGGACAGGGGGGCTCTTTTTTCCTTTGACCCGTTAATCTTATAATCCTATACTCATTTAACAGATACGAGCAGTCGAAAAGACCGGAATTTTTCTTATGGGAAATAGTTTTCTTTTTGTGGGAAATAAAGGAGAGTTAAAAATGCCAAAGAATATTTCGTCAAAATATGCCACAATTTTTATTATTATCCTAATTATTGTTGCTTTATTGTTAATCTACAATCATAGAGACAATAAACAAACGACTTTCACAGGCGATTCTTCAAAACTGGCAAAGACCGTTATCTTGCCGACACTTAACACACCTTTCGTGCCGGGGAAAAATAATATCTGGTGCAGCACCTTTCAACTATCCTGGAACGAGATGAAGGAAAAAGTCATTAAAGAACCAATCCAAGTAGCTGGTGAGGAGCTTTTATGTGAAAGATTGAATAGCTCAAAACAGAAAAAAACAGACCTTATGGAGGATTCTTACTTCGCCGCAGCCGGAAAAAAATCTGAAGGTATCATAGAGCAAATTCAAAATGGTATGAAAAGCAGATTTCCATCTGTCGAAGTCACAAAGTTCGATGATAATGGTGATTTCCCTGAAATGCTCATTGCATATTCGTATCTTGAAACATATTTAAAATTCAAAAAACCATTCAGGCAAAATGAGGAGGCACTATTATTCGTAGATTCATCTGGCAAGGAAAGTGCGGTTAAATCATTTGGAATATGGGACGGATATCAACCCAGATATGAACCTGTCTGTGAGCAAATAGAGGTGCTGCATTGTAAAGTGGATGCAAATTATCAACTGACTGAATATGCCCTTGATTTATGCAAATATACCGAACCCTATCAGATTGTCCTTGCCGTAATGGAACCAAATGAGACGCTGGAGTCAACTTATAATTCGCTTCAAACAAAGATTAAGGAATTCAAAGATAATTCTTCTTATAATTATCTATCCGGGTTTGAAGTGGTGGACATTTTAAAAGTCCCTGAAATGTTCTGGGAAATCTCTCATCATTTTTCAGAGCTTGAAGGTAAATGCCTTTTGAATCCGCCTTATTCGGGATGGCCCATCAGAATGGCACTTCAAATAATTAATTTTCGCCTCGACCGTTCAGGTGCGATTTTGAAATCTCAAGCCGCAATTGCGGTGACAGCCAAGCCGAGGGAGTTTATTTTTAATAAGCCTTTTCTTGTATATATTAAAAGTCGCACTTCAGACCAGCCGTTCTTCGTGATGTGGGTGGACAACGCCGAACTGTTAACATCTTTTTAGTATGCCAAGTGATACACTTGGGATTTATTCTTCTGGTTTGGATTTCAGCATTTCGGCGTCGATACGGTCTTTCTCGCGGCCGGTAGCATACGCACCGACGACAAGAAATTTCACATCATTGGCGTTTAAGCACTGCAACATTTCTTTGTAATCTTTGTTCAGCACTATCTTCTCCTGTAAGCGACCACGCTTCTTTTGTCAGCTCCCAGATTATACTTATGCAGTCTTCCGGAGGTAAATTGACAAAATTGGAACCCTCATCCCGTCCGTAAATCAAACGCACTTTGCTTCTATCAACTCTGTTAATATCTTTTCGCCCATCCATAACAGTTATTTTACCTCATTTATCTTCCGCAGGCAACTTTCGATTTTATGCGAATAGAAAGAAAATCTCCTGCTTAGATCATACTGATAAAGATTGAATAATTGCCTAAACAAGTGGTGAATAAATCTGCTGCTATGTTTTTTGTTTTTTCTTTTCTGCGAGGTATTCGTTGATGGAAGCGGCAGCGGTCCTGCCCTGTCCCATCGCCTCGATGACCGTTGCTGAGCCTGATACGATATCCCCGCCGGCAAAGACGCCTTCCATCGAAGTTGTGCCCTTTTCATCGACGACGATGCTTCCATCTTTATTGAACTTCAGATAAGGCGTTGTCTGCTGAATCAAGGGATTAGGGACATTTCCGATTGCGATGATGACGCTGTCAACTTCAATCTGAAATTCCGAGCCTTCTATCGGAACAGGCCTTCTCCTGCCGCTTTCATCAGGCTCACCGAGTTTATATCTTAGGCACTCGACTGCCCGGATGTGACAATTCTCATCACCAATTAACCTTTTGGGATTTTGCAACAGATGAAATTCCACACCTTCCTCTTGCGCATGATGGACTTCTTCGGCCCTTGCAGGCATCTGGGCTTCGGTCCTTCTATAAATAAGATAGACTTTTTCAGCGCCCAGGCGCAAGGCCATCCTCGAAGCATCTATTGCAACGTTTCCGCCCCCGACGACCGCAACTTTCTTTGCACGAGCTATAGGCGTATCAGCGCCTGCTCCGAATTTATATGCTTTCATAAGGTTCGCCCGTGTAAGGAATTCATTCGCGCTATAGACGCCGACAAGCGATTCGCCCTCGATATTCATAAATTTCGGAAGGCCTGCACCAACCCCGATAAAGACAGCATCGAAGCCATCCTCTTTCATTAGTTGCTCGATTGTCCGGGTTTTGCCCACCACGAAGTTCGGAATAATTTTAACTCCCATATTAACGAGCGTCTGTATTTCCTTCTGGACGATTATTTTGGGAAGTCTGAATTCCGGGATGCCGTAAATCATCACGCCGCCCGGCTTGTGAAAGGCCTCGAATATCGTGACATCGTGTCCGGCCCTTCTTGTGTCTGTTGCTGCTACGATGCTTCCAGGACCTGAGCCGATAATGGCAACCTTCATTCCTGTTGGGGGAGCAATCTGAGGAATGCTCTGGTCATCGAGGTCGAGGTCTGCGACGAATCTTTCGAGCCTGCCTATAGAGACTGCCTTTGCGATATTTTTGAATTTGATTCCGACCGTGCATTTTTCCTGGCACTGGTTTTCCTGCGGGCAGACCCTTCCGCAGACAGCCGGCAGAAGCGAATTTTCCTTTATAATATTAAGAGCCTTTTTATAATCACCCTCGACAATTGCTGCGATAAAATCCTTTATCCTTATTCTTACAGGACAACCGCTCACGCAGGGCGCATTTTTACAACCCAGGCATCGCAGCGCTTCCATCCGCGCCTCGGTTTGGGAATAACCTAATGCAACCTCATTGACATTGCGGATTCGTTCTTGCGGCTTTTGCTGAGGCATCTGCTGCGGCGGTATCTTTAGCCTTTCCGCAATTGTCAAACCTTTTGCATTCTGTTTTTCTGAATTTTTCTGAATTTGTTCTTTTCCGTTTGTCATAATTATTTTTATCACGAAGAAAACGAAGCAAAAGTTTTATGCTCTTCAATTTAACTATCCTTATTTTTCTTCGTGGTTAATTCTTTTTCATTCAAGCCGATTCTGCATTTGTGCTTCTTATATTCTTCATAGGCCTGATGCTCATGCTGCCTGTATGCGTTCATTCTTTTTATCATCAAATCGAAATTGACCTTGTGTCCGTCGAATTCCGGGCCGTCAACACACACGAACTTGGGCTTGCCGTCATATTCAATCCTGCAGCCGCCGCACATCCCAGTCCCATCGACCATAATCGTATTGAGCGACACTTGTGTCGGCACATTGTATTTTTTCGTAACCTCGCAGCAGAATTTCATCATAACCGCCGGACCTATCGCAAAGACCTGCCCCGGCTTGGGTGTTCGCTTGCAGATCTCTTCAAGCGGTTCGGTAACTAAGGCCTTTCTGCCGTAAGAGCCGTCATCGGTGGTTACAATCAGCTCATCGCTTATCTTTGCAAACTCATCTTCGAGAATCAGAATGTCTTTGGTTCTTGCGCCGAGTATGGTAATGATTTTGTTGCCCGCTTTTTTAAGTGCCTTTGTGATAGGCAAAAGAACCGCATTTCCAATTCCGCCGCCGACACAAACAACTAATCCGAAGTTTTCTATATGGGTTGGTCTTCCCAGCGGGCCTGTCACTGCTGCTATGAAATCACCAGCCTTCAGTTCCGAGAGATCAGCAGTTGTTTTTCCGACACGCTGCCAGATTATACGGATGAGACCTTTTTGTGCATCTGAATCAGCTACCGTCAGCGGTATCCTTTCGCTGAACTCATTGTTAATGCTGATTATGACAAACTGCCCCGGCCTGGCCGCCCTTGCAATAAAAGGCGCCTCAAGCCAAGCAGTAAAAACGTCATTCGAAAGCTGCTGTTTTGAAACTATCTTGTGCATTTAACTGCCCATTTATTCAAAATTCCGGCGTTAATCATAAAAGCCGTAAAATCATCGGTTTATACTTATATATTAAAGCAAATCTCGGCTATTTGTGCTATTTATATTATCTAATACGTTCCATTAGCTCTTCTTGTGTGAATGGATTATCGCCGATTTGAAAACTGCCTGATTTTATGATTCGTTTTTTTTGTTTTGAGGCAGACATAAGACCAAGCTTGTTAAATAGCCAAGTATCGCGCCTGCAACAATTCCCAATGGCAGAGTCCAGAAAAAGTAAAGCGGCTCAAAGGCATGTTTCACAGCTATATTCGTTATTTGAATTATTAACCAGCAGATTACACCCGCTGCCATCCCAACAGAAGCAATATAACCTGTGAAACTTTTTTCCTTTCTCTTATCTTCAGGTGTTCTCGATACAACAGCGCCTAAACCTATTCCTGTTATAAAGCCGGCGATCACACCGGCATACAAGATATCATTTTGCAATTTATAAGAATGAAAACGTTGTTCCGTAAAAGCCACAATTAAAAATCCTAAAATCATCATAATAAGGCCTGTAGTAATAATTCCCAGCGTAAGTGCAAAAAAACGGTGTCTTGTAATGCAGAATTTTACGACCAGACCTGATATTGTAAGAATTAATAAAGACAATAATGCATAATATTCTGTTGGCAGTGCTCTGCCTTGATGACTTATCGGCTTGGGGCGGAATTCAGGAAATGATTCTTTGCCTTCGATTTTCCACATCAACTCCGATATTTGATTGGAGTCGATGTATCTTACATGGCCGTCGGCAAAAAGGATGTTGCAGCCAATTCGGTGGTTATCTATCGAAAGTATTTGCGGGCCGCCGACCTGATTCCATCGGGTTTCGTAAACCTTTTTGGATTTCAGTCTTTTCTGGATTTTGCTGTCGAGATGTGAAAAGAAATCACGTTTTTGAATTGAAAAATTTCTTTTGCCTTCTGTGTTCCCCAAATTTGTATCGAATAATAAAACCAAATCACCTGGCAGTTCATCGATTTTTTTACCTGTGGCATTTCTGTTAAGTGCGTAAGATGATTCACCCTCAACAGCATCGGAATCAGGGCAGATACATACCTTTGGTAATGCATCAGCATATTTAATCAGCAAATCACACCATCGATTCGGGTCCGGCAGTGAATCGTTATGTTCATTTGCATACAAAAGAATTGCTTTACCAAGGCTGCTTAATTGTGTTCCGCACACTACTCTCGATGGCAACTTTTGCATCGGTGCCAATGTTGGTGTCAGAATAAATATAACAAGGCAAACAGCTATAATGATGCCAATGGCTGTTTCCTTGCCATTCTCCTTTTCACCGCCTTTATATATCTTTATAAGCGCCGCAATAGAGATAATGGACGAAGCAGCAAAAAGAAAAACTGCGAATATTACGGTTAAGGTTAAAATCTCATCATTAACTTTACCAACTGCCATTAGAAGAATATAACTAACGATTAGGGCGATAGACAATACAAGTGTCCATTCGGATATCTTTACCAGTCTGCAAGTTTTTTTAACTGCTGGCATAGTTTTATTTTCCGGCAGATTCGAATAGCAGCTCAATTTATTTTAATATTTTAAATCCTAACACTTCATCGAACGGTCTACAGTTTCCTGTCTAATTTACGGTAGCTGATGGCTTCGGCGATATGTTCCGGCTGGACTCTGCTGCTGCCGACAAGGTCGGCGATTGTGCGGGCGACTTTGCAGATTTTATCGTGTGCCCTTGCAGAGAGGCCGAATTCAACCATCGCCTGCTTTAGAAGCATCTCGCTTGAGGTATCGAGCGGGCAGAATTTTTCGACCTGTTTATGGCTCATCCTTGAATTAGTCATTACTTTCCCATCCCCGAAGCGTGTGGTCTGAATATTTCTTGCCCGAACGACATCTGCTCTTATGGTCGCCGAATCAAGCTGGCTCGCCTTCGAACGAAGCTTGCTGAAACTTACCGCTGGCACATCGATATGTATATCTATCCTGTCGAGCAGGGGACCTGAAATCTTGGACATATACCGCTCAATCTGCCCCGGAGTACACTTGCATTTTCGGGCCTCAGAACCATAAAAACCGCAAGGGCAGGGATTGCACGATGCTACCAGCAGGAAATTAGCAAAATATGTTATTGTGCGTTTTGCCCGCGAGACCGTTACGGTCCCATCCTCTAATGGCTGGCGTATCATCTCCAATACGTGACGGGGAAACTCTGTGAACTCATCGAGAAATAAAATTCCATGATGGGCGAGCGATAGCTCTCCCGGCCGGGCGTTTGTGCCGCCCCCGATAAGTGCAGGCCCGCTTGCTGTATGATGCGGAGAGCGCACAGGCCTTGTCGCCATTAGCGACCTTCCCTTTCCCAAAAGGCCAACCGAAGAATAGATTCTCGTCGTCTGCAGCGACTCGGCCAAACTCAATGATGGAAGTATCGTTGCCAGCCTCTGAGCAAGCATTGTTTTTCCTGCCCCCGGCGGGCCTATCATTAGAATATTATGTCCGCCGGCAGCAGCAACCGTTAACGCTCGCTTAACACTTTCCTGACCTTTGACATCGGAAAAATCTACATCATACCGGCTTTCGACATTGAAGATTTCATCGATATCAATCGACGTTGTTTCCAGCGGCAATTGCCCGTTCAATAAACCAACCGTCTGCGCCAGCGAGCCGACTCCATAAACATCCAGTCCATCAACTACTGCTGCTTCACTGGCATTATCCAGCGGCACTATAATTCCTTTAAATCCATTTGCCTTTGCCGTCATAGCCATACTCAGGACGCCGTTGACAGGCCGAACTCTTCCGTCGAGGGCGAGTTCACCAACGATGACAAAATCTTTAAGAAGGGGACTTGTAAAAACACCTGTTCCCAGAAGCGTACCAAGCGCGATAGGCAAATCAAAAGCCGGTCCTTCCTTTTTGATGTCCGCTGGTGCAAGATTAACAACCGACTGTGTCTTTGGAAATTTATAGCCGGAATTGATGACTGCACTTTTGACTCTCTCGCTGCTTTCCTTCACAGCCGCATCAGGAAGACCGACAATCAAAGTCTTTTCCATGCCGCCGCGGGCCACATCTACCTCTACCTCGCAAATTATCCCTTCAATTCCTTCCAGCGTTACACTGTTGAGCCTCGCTAACATATATTTGCTCCTTTTCAGATTGGGAAAAAGAAGATTTTACCTTCTTAATCCCTGAGTGCAAGAAATTTTTCTTTTTCCTATATTTTGAGGGGTTATCCTTTGGAAAATGCAGCGGCCGCCTGACTGTGCAAGAAAAAAATTTAAGTCAAGGCCCTTTTTTCATATAAAAAATAGGGGTATGCAGCCATAAAAACGGCGAAATTACACTGAAAAACGGCTTTTTAAAGAAAATGAAAAAAATTTTAAAATTCTTCAAAAAAGTCCTTGCAAAACCACAGACCTCGGTTATAATAATAAATGGTTGATAAGTCTTTTCTTCTGTAACAGTTGGTTTTGTTGGGATGGCTTTAGATATTTATAAAGCTGCAATCAATTACGAAGCTATCTCAAAAAGCCGGAATGCGGGTCGTTCCGGCTTTTTTTATGCGCTTTTATTAATATTTTCGGGTTTTTTCGCCAAATCTGCACATATTTGCCGATATCCCCTGTTAAACAGGCTATTTTCCTGATATTATCGGCCTTATAGATTTTTAAAAAATATTGGAAAAAAATTAAAAATTCACAGAACAGTTTGCCCCCTTTGCGCATCATAAAGGTAGCGAAAAGGATGTTGCCGGCTGATAAAGGAACATCACTTGGAAAAAGAAAGGGATTCACTTGCGGCAAGGCTTGTCTCGGGTGAGCATTCAGCAGCAAATGAGCTTGTCGATGCATATTACAGACAGATTTATCTGTTTATGCGAAGGATGGGACATAACCGCCAGACAAGTGAAGATTTGACACAGGATTGTTTCCTTCGGGCCTGGAACCATATTGACCAGCTGAAAAACACCAGGGCTTTGAGTAGCTGGATTTACAGTATCGCTGCGAATATCTCAAGGTCGTATTGGCGCCGGCATAAAAGAGAAGAAAACATTGATGATTTCAAGCTCGTTTTGGCAGTCGCCGGCACAAACGGAATCCAGCAGGCCCAGGAGCTTGAGCAGCTAAAACGGCTGATGACTTCTGTTGAAATGCTTCCTTTGAAGTTCAGAGAAACAGTTGTTCTGCATTATATGCAAAAGCTTTCAATCGCTGATGCATCTGAGGCGGCAGGCATAAGAGAAGGAACTTTCAAAAGCAGGCTGAACAAGGCATTAAGGATGCTGAAAAAACAAATGGCCCTGTAAAAAAAACAGGGAAATGTTGACAGAATGAAAAAACGATGCAGCAGGAAAAAATCGAAAAATTGTTAAATGATTTGTCGAACCGCACTGAGGAGCCGGTAAACCAGAACCTGGCATATCAGATAAAACAGCATATACCGGACGCCCTCTCTGCTCACCGCAGCGGCCTGCGAACATTCCGCATCATTATTGATTTGAGGGTCGGCAAGCTCGTTACCGCAGCCGCCATTATTGCCACACTGATTCTGTGCACCGCGATACTGAACCGCTCAGATACATCCAGCAGCCTGCTGGAAGACGGAAAGTTTCTGTTAAACTATGTTTTCGGCACCAGCAAGACCTCTGCAGGACTCAACGGCGACATCTCCATTGACGGAAAACAAGTCGTCTATTACGGCGACAATATCGACTGGAAAGACCCCAACGCGCTATTAATGCACTGGAAAGTCTCTGATGGCCAATACAGGGTTATGTTCAGCAATTCAAGATCGGAGCTGGTTACCGCTGATGAGCTTATAAAGCTGCAGGCAGGAATGCTCCAAAAGAAGGGGAAATGACCGTTTAATGCGTAAAAGGTGTGTTTTTATTTGACGTTTCACTAATTTTTTGATATAATATTGTTTTCGAAAAGATTTGTTATGACCTTTTGGAAGGATTTGGAAATGAAAAAACAAAAAGCTTTTACGTTAGTTGAATTACTGGTTGTGATTGCCATTATCGCTTTGCTGATGTCGATATTAGTTCCGGCACTGAGAAAAGCCAGAGACCAGGCAATGCGGGCAGTCTGCGGCAACAACGTCAAGAATATTGTGATGGGCCTGATAATGTATGCCGACAACAATCGCAATAAACTGCCGCCTGCTACCGGAGGATGGCTCTGGGACCATGATAGAAACATGGTAACCGCAATAATGAAACCTATGGGGCTTCGATGGGAAGAGGCCTGTGAGACACAGGCTGAATGGAACCAGAGGGGCGGAGATATTAAGGCGCCGGATGTTTTTTACTGTCCCGCAAATACGACACAGAAGAGAAATCGCCAGCAGTGCTGGGATTACCATCATCCCGGCGGCGGATGGTCGAATTACAGGGTACTCGGGTATTTCTTCCTCTTTAATAATACCCAGGGCAATAGGGGCAAGTCGGCTCTGCCGGCCGGCGCCGAACCCTGGAACTGGGTCAGTACAATAGATGTAAGACAGGCTGCTAAAGTTGAGCTCATCACTGATGTTACAATGAGTGACGTTGATGCATACCCGGTTGCACAGTATCCGAATGGCAACTTCGCATCGATAATAACCGGCAGCGGCCAGGGTTCCTATACCGGTCAGACAGATACGACCAGCCATCTTAAGAGCGCCAAGGAAGCCTGGGGCGGCAACATGGGTTTCGTGGATGGGCACGTTGATTGGCGGCCATTTAACGAAATGATTAGGCGATATAAAACCGGCCCTGTCAATTGGTGGTAAAAACAGCCGGCTTTGACTTATGCAGCTTAATTTATGCATAATGAGAACGCCGTATTGTTTAGTAAAATACGATATTTCAGGCAGTTATTGAAAGTAAATCATTGTATCGAAAGGAGATTGAAAATGCAGAAAAGACGGGCGTTCACTCTCGTAGAGCTGCTGGTGGTAATTGCTATTATAGCACTCTTGATGTCCATCCTGGTTCCAGCTTTAAGAAAAGCAAGAGACCATGCAATGCGTGTTGTCTGCGGCGAAAACGTCAAGAATATTATGATAGGTTTGACGGTGTATGCCGACGATAACCGCAATAAAATACCAACAACAGGAGGTTACTGGCCCTGGGACATGGACTGGATGACCTGCGCGAAAATTTTGAAGTATATGAGCATCGACTACACAACTATGAACCTTAAGCCAAACGAGGACATTCCTGTTCAGAAGGTTTTTTTCTGTCCTGCGAATGTGCAGCAAAAGCGAAATATGGACCTCTACTGGAATTTCGCCGTTAATAAAACAAATTATCGTTCAGGTTACCGCGTCCTCGGATATTTTTTTCTCTGGGCCGCTGGATGGAATGGAAACGGCAAATCTACCATCAGAGGGCCTGATGGCAATCCAGACCCTTCAAAGCGATGGGTAGATAGAATCGATATTGCGCAGCCTGCGAATGCCGAGTTGGTAACCGACCCGGTCCTAAGC
>Ga0105097_10000210_pt1 | contig 25150 bp, 23 predicted proteins | sample PPLLak12cMay2015_FD_87035 | JGI IMG/M metagenome (GOLD analysis project Ga0105097, IMG submission 87035) | Freshwater sediment microbial communities from Prairie Pothole Lake near Jamestown, North Dakota, USA - PPLs Lake P7 Core (1) Depth... | ecosystem: Environmental > Aquatic > Freshwater >...
AGCACTTCGCGCTGGCCGTTGCTGCCCATGGCGCTGACGACCCCGGCAGCTTCCATGGTCTCGATCAGGCGCGCGGCGCGATTGTAGCCGATACGCAGTTTGCGCTGCACGCTGGAAATGGAGGCGCGGCGACTGTGGGCGACGTAATGCACCGCCTCGTCGTAAAGCGCATCATTTTCACCGTCATCGTCGGCGGCGCTGGCCTGCAGTTCACCGGCAGTGACCGGGGTGCTGCTGCCCTCGTCCAGCAGGCCCTCGATGTACTGCGGCTGCCCCCTGCGTTTCCAGTCGGCCACGACGCGGTGTACCTCCTCGTCGGAACAGAAGGCCCCGTGCACCCGGTTCGGTACGCCGCTGCCCGGGGGCAGGTACAACATATCGCCGTGGCCGAGCAACTGCTCCGCGCCACCCTGGTCGAGGATGGTGCGGGAGTCGATCTTGGAGGACACCTGGAAGGCGATTCGGGTGGGAATATTGGCCTTGATCAGGCCGGTGATCACATCCACCGACGGCCGCTGCGTCGCGAGGATCAGGTGGATACCCGCCGCCCGCGCTTTCTGGGCGATGCGGGCGATCAACTCTTCCACCTTCTTGCCGACCACCATCATCATGTCGGCGAACTCATCGATCACCACGACCACGCAGGGCAGCTTATCCAGCCCCGGGGCTGACTGCTCCTCATCGGTCATGGCGAAGATGGGATCCGGGGTCCACAGGGGATCGGGGATCGGCTTGCCAGCCCGGTTGGCGTCTTCGACCCGCCGATTGAAGCCCGCCAGGTTGCGCACGCCCAGCGCGGCCATCAGCTTGTAGCGTCGTTCCATTTCTGCCACGCACCAGCGCAGGCCGTTGGCGGCGTCCTTCATGTCGGTGATTACCGGGGTCAGCAGGTGGGGAATACCGTCGTAGACCGACAGTTCCAGCATCTTCGGGTCCACCAGCATCATCCGCACTTCCGCCGGGGTGGCCTTGTACAGCAGGCTGAGCAGCATGGCGTTCACGCCCACCGACTTGCCGGAACCGGTGGTACCGGCCACCAGCAGGTGCGGCATTTTCGCCAGGTCCGCCACCACCGGCAGCCCGGATATGTCGTGGCCCAGGGCCAGGGTGAGAGGCGATTTGCTCTGGTCGAAGGCCCTGGAGGCCAGCACCTCGCGAAAATTGACGATCTCGCGGTGTTCGTTCGGAATCTCCACACCCACCACCGACTTGCCGGGTATCACCTCCACCACGCGCACGCTGATTACTGCAAGCGAGCGGGCCAGGTCCTTGGCGAGGTTGGAGATACGCGAGACCTTGACCCCGGCCGCCGGCTGGATTTCGAAGCGGGTCACCACCGGGCCGGGATAAACCGCCACTACCTCGGCGCTGATACCGAAATCCGCCAGTTTCAGCTCCAGCAATTTGGAGAGCCCTTCAAGCGCTTCCTTGGAGTAGCCCGCCTCGGGATCCTTGTCGCAGGGGTCCAGCAGTTCCAGTGGCGGCAGCGACCCCGTCACGGGCACATCGAACAGCGGGCGTTGCTTCTCCTTCTCCTCGCGCTCGCTCTTCTCGTTCCTCGGCGTGGGGGGCTTGATCTTCGGGGGCGTGCGCTTTTTCTCCCGCTCGACGTGTTCGGTAATCACCATCTTGCGCGCTTCCACCGCTCTTTCCCGGGCGCGCCTGTCGCGAGTGGTATCGATAGTGGCGAGCAGCCAGGCGCGGCTGCGGCTGAAACTGCGCATGCTCCAGGAGCCCAGCCTTTCAACCAGCTTCAGCCAGCTCAGGTCGGTGAAAATCGTCATGCCGAACAGGAATACAGCCAGCAGGATGAGACGGCTGCCCACGCCGCTGAAGGCGTTGGTGAAACCGCCGCCGATGGCCTGGCCGAGGATGCCCCCCGCCCCCTGCGGCAGGCCGGAGCCGCCGGTATCGTTCATCGCCGCCAGTGCGGTCCCGGCGATCATGACCAGTACCAGCCCCAGGCTGCGAATACCGAACGTCAGCCAGTCGAAGCCCTTGTCCTGGTGCCGCTCCAGCAGAATAATGACCGCCCGGTAGGCCAGCAGCAGCGGGAACAGGTAGGCGGCGTAACCGACCAGGGAGAAGAACACGTCCGCCAGCCAGGCGCCCGTGGGGCCACCGAGGTTGACGACATCGCCCCCGCTACCGGTGGCGGACCAGCCGGGATCCTGCGGGCTGTGGCTTATTAGCGCCAGCAGCAGGTAGAGGCAGATGGCACTCACAGCAATAAAGGCCCCCTCGCGCAGGCGGGGGCCGAGGAAATTGTGCGCTTTCGGTGTCTTGGCGGTGTCCGCCAGCGCTGCCCGGTTTCTTGCCATCAGTGTTTGCCACCAGCCATCACGGTACTGTTCCAGGTTTCTTTCGCGATCGCTATTATGGATGAATTTATCATTTATTTCAAAGGCTTATGGCGATTATTTAGAATTGATCTCGTCTTTGCCGGCGATCCGGCTTTAAAGTACCATAAGCCGCCCCCATGACGGGCAAGGCGGCGCTGGGTAGGGCAGCATTTAACAACAGCAAGCGGGAAATAACCATATGAGCGACACCAGGCACCACCCCCTGATCATCCTCGGCAGCGGTCCCGCCGGCTATACCGCGGCGATTTATGCCGCCAGGGCCAACCTGCGTCCGGTGGTTATCACGGGTATCCAGCAGGGCGGGCAGCTGACCACGACCACGGAGGTCGAAAACTGGCCGGGTGGGGAGGCCGACCTGCAGGGCCCCCAGCTGATGCAGCAGATGCAGGCGCATGTGGAGCGCTTTGATGCCGAACTGGTGTTCGACCATATAGAACAGGTGGACCTGTCCACCCGCCCCTTTGTCCTCAGGGGCAGCGCCAGCTACAGCTGCGACGCGCTCATCATCGCCACCGGGGCCACGGCCCAGTACCTGGGCCTGCCCAGCGAGGAGGCCTTTATGGGCAGGGGCGTCAGTGCCTGCGCGACCTGTGACGGGTTTTTCTATCGCAACAAGAAGGTCGCAGTCATCGGCGGTGGCAATACCGCAGTAGAGGAGGCGCTGTACCTCGCCAATATCGCCTCCGAGGTCACCCTGGTTCACCGGCGCAACGCGCTGCGTTCGGAAAAGGTCCTGCAGGATCGCCTGTTCGCCCGGGAGCGGGAGGGCAAGGTCAAAATTCTCTGGAATCACCGGCTGGACGAGGTCCTAGGGGACGCCAGCGGCGTTACCGGAATGCGGGTGCGGTCAGTTGAAAGCGGCACCACAGCGGATCTGGACCTCGCGGGGGTATTTATCGCCATTGGCCACAAGCCCAACACCGACATCTTTGCCGGCCAGCTCGAAATGAAGGACGGCTACATCAGCATTCGCAGCGGCACCGAGGGCAATGCCACGGCCACCAGCGTGCCGGGCGTGTTCGCTGCCGGCGACGTGGGCGACCACGTCTACCGCCAGGCGGTCACCTCCGCCGGCTTCGGCTGTATGGCCGCACTGGATGCGGAGAAATATCTGGACGCGCTCCAGGGATAGCTGCTTGCCGCGCCGGATCCGGTTCCTGGGCCCCGGGGATGAGTTCCCGCCCAGCGGGGAGGCCCTGGATTTTCCCAACGGCCTGCTGGCCGCCGGCGGCGACCTGACCCCGGCCCGGCTGCTCGCGGCTTACCGGCGTGGCATTTTTCCCTGGTACGAGGAGCCGCAGCCCATCCTCTGGTGGACCCCGAACCCACGCTCGGTAATGTTCCCCGACGAACTGCACGTTGCGCGCTCCCTGCGCAAGGAATTGCGCAGGGATGCATTGCGCCTTGGCGTCGATACCGCCTTCCCCCGGGTCATGGCCGCCTGCGCCGGAAAGCGCCGGGGCGCGCAGGGCACCTGGATCGGCCCGGAGATGCTGGCGGCGTACACCGCCCTGCACCGGCAGGGCTATGCGCATTCCATCGAGGTGCTGGATGCGGCGGGCGAGCTGGTCGGCGGCCTCTACGGCGTGGCCCTCGGGGGGGTGTTTTACGGGGAATCCATGTTCAGTCACCGGGCGAATGCCTCCAAGGTGGCACTGGTGGGCCTGGTGGACATCATGCGCCGGGGCGGCTTTGGCCTGATCGACTGCCAGGTGGGTAACCCCCACCTGGCATCACTTGGCGCCCGCGACCTGGACAGGCTGGACTTCGAAGCACTGCTTGCGCAGAATACGGCTATAGAAATCGAACGCGGCATCTGGTCGTTGCCGCGCACCAGTGGAGCGTTGCTGTGACCTCTTCCATGCGGGACCTCAAGGTCTATACCACCTATCCGCACAGCTGCAGCTACCTCGACGACCAGGAGGCCACCACCCTTTTCGTGGATCCGCGCCAACCGGTGGACAAGGCCCTCTACAGCAAGCTGTCACTGCTCGGCTTCCGCCGCAGCGGTAGCCACATTTACCGTCCCCACTGCACCCATTGTGACGCCTGCGTCCCGGCCCGGATTCCGGTGGCGCAGTTCCAGCGGCGCCGCAGCCAGGAGCGCACCTGGAACCGCAACCAGGACCTGAGGGTGCGCCGTACCGAATCCCTGCGCGACGAGGAGGCCTTTGACCTCTACAGCCGCTACATTCGGCAGCGCCACGCCGATGGCGACATGTACCCGCCGGACCGGGAGCAGTACGAGTCCTTCCTCAATGACGCCTGGGATTGCACTCACTACTACCGCTTCTACGACGATCGATCGCTGGTTGCCCTGGCTGTAGTCGACGAGTTGCAGGACGGCCTGTCGGCGATTTACACTTTCTTTGACCCCGCCCCGGACAAGCGCAGTCTTGGCAGCTACGCAATCCTGTGGCAGGCCGAACGGGCCCGCGCCCTGGGCCTCGATTACCTCTATCTCGGTTACTGGATACGCGGCTGCAGGAAAATGGCCTATAAGTCCGACTATCGCCCCCTCGAGCTGTATCAGAACAACCGCTGGACAACCCTGCTCTAGAAGCCTTTCGGGCGGCAAAAAACCCTGATTTATTACAGTGGCTTTAGCCGCCGCTTTGAGGCAAAATGCGCGACTGTTTTTTCATGAGGGTTGCCACTCAATGGCAAAAGAAGACCAGATCGAAATGGAGGGCGAGGTCGTCGATACATTGCCCAACACCACTTTTCGGGTTCAGCTGGAAAACGGTCACGTCGTGACCGCGCATATCTCCGGCAAAATGCGTAAAAACTACATCCGTATCCTCACCGGAGACAAGGTCCGGGTAGAACTCACCCCTTATGACCTGTCCAAGGGGCGTATCACCTACCGCGAAAGATAGTCAGGGCGAGAGATAGTCCGCCCTAACTCTCCTCCAACTCGGTTTCTTCCGCTTCCACCGTTACTTCCAGCTTGTCCTCCGCCCGGTTCAGTTGCACCAGGGCCGTGCCGCCGGATTGGGCGAGCGGGCCGAACAGGACCATCTCGGCCAGGGGCTTCTTGATATGTTCCTGGATCACACGGGCCATGGGCCTGGCACCCATATGGATGTCATAGCCCTTTTCAACCAGCCACAGGCGCGCGTCCTCATCCACCTCCAGGGTAACCCGCTTCTCGTCGAGCTGGCCCTGTAGCTCGGTAAGAAATTTGTCGACCACGGTGAGAATCACGTCCTCACCCAGCGGCTGGAACTGGATGATGCTGTCGAGGCGGTTGCGGAATTCCGGGCTGAACATCCGGTTGATTGCCTCCATGCCGTCGCTGCTATGGTCCTGGGTGGTGAAACCGATGGTGCGACGGCTGATGGACTCGGCACCGGCGTTGGTGGTCATCACCAGGATCACATGGCGGAAGTCCGCCTTGCGGCCGTTGTTATCGGTCAGGGTGCCGTGATCCATGACCTGCAGCAGCAGGTTGAACACTTCGGGATGAGCCTTTTCCACCTCGTCCAGCAGCACTACCGCGTGGGGATGCTTGGTGACGGCGTCGGTCAGCAGCCCTCCCTGATCAAAGCCGACATAGCCCGGAGGAGCGCCGATCAGGCGCGACACCGTATGGCGCTCCATGTACTCGGACATGTCAAAACGGATCAGTTCCAGCCCGAGCAGGCGCGCCAGCTGGCGCGTGACCTCGGTCTTGCCGACGCCGGTGGGGCCCGCCAGCAGGAATGAACCGATGGGCTTGTCCCCCGACTTGAGCCCGGCGCGGGCGAGCTTGATGGAGGTCGCCAGGCTGCTGATCGCCTGGTCCTGGCCAAACACCACCATCTGCAGGTTTTTCTCCAGCTTCTGCAGGGTCTCCCTGTCGTCGCTGTTGACTGACTTTGGCGGGATCCGGGCAATCTTCGCCACCACCATCTCGATGTCGCTCACCCCTATGACCTTCTTGCGCTTCGATGGGGGCAACAATTGCTGGTAGGCCCCAGCCTCGTCGATTACATCGATCGCCTTGTCGGGCAGGAAGCGGTCAGTGATATAGCGGGCGGAGAGATCAGTGGCAACGCGCAGGGCCTTGTCGGTGTAGCGCAGGCCGTGGTGCTCCTCGAAGCGCGATTTCAGGCCCTTGAGGATGCGATAGGCGTCGTCCGCGCTGGGCTCGGTCACATCGATTTTCTGGAAGCGCCGGCTGAGGGCCTTGTCCTTGTCAAAAATGCCGCGGTACTCGTGGTAGGTGGTGGAACCGATGCAACGCAGCTTGCCGGAGCTCAGCAGCGGCTTCAGTAAATTGCTTGCATCCATGACACCGCCGGAAGCGGCGCCGGCGCCGATAATGGTGTGCACCTCGTCGATGAACAGGATGGCGTGGTCGCGCTTCTTCAATTCTGCCAGCAGGCCCTTGAAGCGCTTCTCGAAATCGCCCCGGTACTTGGTGCCCGCCAGCAAAGAACCCAGGTCGAGGGAATACACCACGCTGTCCTTGAGTATATCCGGTACGTCGCCATCGACGATCTTCTTGGCCAGGCCTTCCACGATGGCGGTTTTGCCCACGCCGGATTCCCCCACCAGCAGCGGGTTGTTCTTGCGCCTGCGCGCCAGTATCTGGGTGACGCGCTCGACCTCGGCCAGGCGCCCGATCAGCGGGTCGATGTGGCCGGCCTTCGCCTCCTGGTTCAGGTTTGTCGCGAAACTGTCCAGGGGATTTGCCTCGCCCTCCTCCGCTCCGGCCTCGCCGGTGCTGGCGGGGCCGGGCTCGCCGGGCTCATTTTCGTTCGACACCTTGGAGATGCCGTGGGTAATGTAGTTAACGACATCCAGGCGGGCGACGCTCTGGGTCTTGAGGAAAAAGACCGCCTGGCTTTCCTGCTCACTGAAAATGGCCACGAGGACATTGGCCCCGGTGACTTCGCTCTTGCCAGAGGACTGCACGTGAAACACCGCCCGCTGCAAGACCCGCTGGAAACCGAGGGTCGGCTGGGTGTCGCGGTCATCGTCATCAGCGGGAATCAGCGGCGTGGTGGCATCGACGAACTCCACCAGGTCGCCGCGCAGGCCGCCAATATCGGCGCCGCAGGCCTTCAACACCCGAATCGCATCGTTGTTGTCCAGCAGCGCCAGCAACAGGTGCTCCACCGTCATAAACTCGTGGCGCTTGCTCCTCGCGCCCCGGAAGGCATCGTTCAGCGTTTGTTCCAGGTCCTTACTCAGCATTTACCGCTCCCGGGGCCGTCAGCCCTCCGATGCCTCGATTTCACATAGCAAGGGGTGTCCGTTTTCCCTTGCATACTGGTTGACCTGGGCTGCCTTGGTTTCGGCAATGTCCCGGGTGTAAACGCCGCACACGCCCTTTCCCTTGGTGTGCACGGTTAACATAACATGAGTGGCCTGCTCCCGGTTCATACGAAAAAACACCTCAAGCACTTCCACCACAAACTCCATCGGGGTGTAATCGTCGTTGAGCAGTATCACTTTGAACAGCGGGGGTCGCTTTAGTTCAGGCTTCGACTCCTGCAGCGCAAGCCCGCCCTCCGAGTCACCCTCCTCCTTACTCATACGCCAGATATGGCCCGGCCGGATGTATTTCACTAAAACCATACTCGCTTTGATGCGTAAATTTAACAGCACAATTTCTCTATATGGCTACATTATACGGGATTTCAATAGGGGGCAACGGCGAGACCGGAACCGCCCCGCCGTAAACCATCAGCAGAGCTCTGCGCCATAAAGAAAAAAGGGCCCGTGTCCCCACGAGCCCTCCCGGACTGATTGTTCGACCAGAAACTAATCCATGGACTTGATAATCGCCTGGCCAAATTCTGAGCAGCTCAGCAGGGTTGCGCCCTCCATCAGTCGCTCGAAGTCATAGGTGACTGTGCCCTTCTGGATCGCGCCGTTCATGCCCTTTATGATCAGTTCCGCCGCCTCGTTCCAGCCCATATGGCGCAGCATCATTTCCGCCGAGAGAATCAGTGAACCGGGATTCACCTTATCCTGGCCGGCGTATTTTGGCGCGGTGCCGTGGGTGGCCTCGAACAGGGCGATGGTGTCGGACAGGTTGGCGCCCGGGGCGATGCCGATGCCACCCACCTGGGCCGCCAGCGCGTCGGAGAGGTAGTCCCCGTTCAGGTTCAGGGTGGCGACGACGCTGTAATCCTTCGGACGGGTCAGTATCTGCTGCAGCATGGCATCGGCGATGACGTCCTTGATGACAATCTCTTTGCCGTTGTTGGGGTTCTTGATGGACACCCAGGGGCCGCCGTCCAGCAGCTGCCCGCCGAACTCCTCGCGGGCCAGTTCATAGGCCCAGTCGCGGAACGCGCCCTCGGTGAACTTCATGATGTTGCCCTTGTGCACGATGGTGACCGAGGGCAGGTCCTGGTCGATGGTGTACTGGATGGCCTTGCGCACCAGGCGCTTGGTGCCCTCCTCCGATACCGGCTTGATGCCGATGCCGCACATGTTAGGGAAGCGGATCTTGGTGGCGCCCATTTCATTGATGATGAAGTCCACCACCTTTTTCGCCTCGGCCGTACCGGCCTGGTACTCCACGCCGGCGTAAATGTCTTCGGAGTTCTCGCGGAAAATAACCATATTGCAGGCCCCGGGATCTTTCACCGGCGATGGTACGCCCTCGAACCAGCGCACGGGACGCAGGCAGGTATACAGGTCCAGCTCCTGGCGCAGGGCCACGTTGAGTGAGCGGAAACCACCGCCAACCGGCGTGGTCAAAGGGCCCTTGATGCCTACGCTGTACTCCTTGATGGCAGCAAGGGTTTCTTCCGGAAACCAGTCGCCGTCGTACAGTTCGGCAGCCTTCTCACCGGTATATATCTCCATCCAGGAAATTTTCTTCGCGCCCTTGTAGGCTTTTTTGACGGCCGCGTTCACCACTTCGATCATCACCGGGCTGATGTCGACGCCGATTCCGTCGCCCTCGATAAAGGGGATAATTGGATTGTTCGGGACGTTCAGGCTGTAATCTTCATTGACGGTGATCTTCTCACCTTCAGAGGGAACCTGAATATGCTTGTAGCCCATAATGTACTCCATTGCTGCTGTAGGATTCTTGAAATAGTTGCGGTGGTGAGCGGGCGCTTCACCGCTGGTAAAGCGGCGATTAGTGTAGCACGATTGCCCTCGATTCTTGTGCGGTGTCCACGTTTTTTTGGGGGCCGTGGTCGTTCTATCCATACGGTATCCATACGGTTCATCGCTTACATGCCCAGGATTATCCTCTTCAACAAACCCTACCAGGTGCTCAGCCAGTTTACTGATGAGCAGGGCCGGGCCACACTTGCGGACTATCTTGCGGCCCCCGGTTTCAAGGCAGCGGGGCGGCTGGATTACGACTCGGAAGGGCTGTTGCTGCTCACTGATGACGGCGTTTTGCAGCAACAGATCGCCAATCCGCGCCACAGGCGCTGGAAGACCTATTGGGTGCAGGTCGAAGGCCGCGTGAGCGACGAGGGCCTGCATCGTTTGAGTGCAGGCGTGCAACTCAAGGACGGTGTCAGCCTGCCGGCGCGGGCCCGGCGCATAGACCCTCCGGACCTCTGGCCGCGGGAGCCGCCGGTGCGGGCGCGCAAGACCGTGGTGGACAGCTGGTTGGAGTTGAGTATCTGCGAGGGCCGCAACCGCCAGGTGCGGCGCATGACTGCCGCCGTGGGATACCCTACCCTGCGCCTGGTGCGAATGCGCATTGGCGACTGGTCACTGAGCGAGCTTCAGCCTGGCGAATTTCGCTATGTTGAGGTGCCACTGCAGGTCGGGGCGCCGAAACAGGCCAGCGGCAGGGGAAAACCCGTAAAACGAAGGAGTAGCTGAATGCAGGACTGGGCGCCACATGTCACCGTCGCCACCGTGATCGAGGAGCGGGGCCGCTACCTGCTGGTGGAGGAGCGCGACAAGTTCAACGGCGAACTGGTGTTCAACCAGCCCGCCGGCCACCTGGAGCCGGCGGAAACCCTGGCCCATGCCGCGTTGCGGGAGACGCTGGAAGAAACAGGCTGGGAGATAGAGTTGCTGGGCATCCTCGGTACCGCCCTGTATACCGCCCCTGGCAACGAAATCACCTACTACCGCACGACCTTCCTGGGCAAACCGCTGCGCCAGCTGCACGCGACTCCGCCTGACCCCGATATCCACGCTGTCCATTGGCTGGACTACGAGGCAATCGTCGCCAACTCTGCTAGAATGCGCAGCCCGCTGGTGCTTGCCTCCATCGCACGGCATCGGCGTGGCCTGTGTTATCCCCTGGACCTGATCTACAGCCCATGAGCCTGAACGCCTCTACCAAAGTAATCGTCGGCATGTCCGGCGGTGTCGATTCCTCCGTCTGTGCAGTACTGCTCAGGGAGCAGGGCTATGCGGTGGAAGGGCTGTTCATGAAGAACTGGGACGAGGACGACGGCACCGCGTATTGCACTGCCAGGCAGGACTATGCGGATGCACAGGCAGTGGCGGACTCCCTCGGTATTCCCCTGCACGGGGCCAATTTCGCCGCAGAATACTGGGACAATGTCTTCGAGCATTTCCTCGAGGAGTACCGGGCGGGGCGCACGCCCAACCCGGATATCCTGTGCAATCGGGAAATCAAGTTCCGCGCATTCCTGGACTACGCGCGGGCGCTGGGTGCCGATGCCATCGCCACCGGGCACTACGCCCGCCGCGGTGAGTCGGATGGCCAGGGCACCCTGCTCAAAGGGCGCGACGCCAACAAGGACCAGAGCTATTTCCTCCACGCCGTCGGGCACCGTGAACTGGAGCAGACCCTGTTTCCCCTGGGTGAGCTGGAGAAGCCGGCGGTGCGCAGGCTGGCGCAGCAGCATGGGCTCGCCAACGCGAAGAAGAAGGATTCCACCGGCATCTGTTTCATCGGCGAGCGCCGCTTTACGGACTTCCTGCAACAGTACCTGCCGGCCAAGCCCGGCGAGATCCACAGCCTCGACGGCAGCCTGCTCGGCCGCCACCAGGGCCTGATGTACCACACCATCGGCCAGCGCCAGGGCCTGGGCATAGGCGGCCTGGCCGGGCATGACGGGGCGCCCTGGTATGTGGTCGACAAGGACCTGGAACGCAATGTCCTGCTGGTAGTGCAGGGCAACGACCACCCTGCCCTGTTCAAGTCCAGCCTCTTGAGCCGCCAGATACTGTGGGTCGCCGGCAGTGAGCCTGTGCTGCCCCTGGCCTGCAGCGCCAAGGTTCGCTACCGCCAGGCTGACCAGCCCTGCGTCCTGCGACGCGAGGGAGAGGGCCGGGATACGGTTTACCGGGTGGACTTCGAGCAACCGCAGCGGGCTGTGACCCCGGGACAATCGGTCGTGTTTTACCAGGGCGAGCGCTGTCTGGGCGGCGGTGTTATCGAGCGCACGGTCCTGTGATGGAAAACGCCAACAAGCTCCCCGCGCTGCAGCAACAGACCCTCGCCCTGGCCGGAGTCGCCCAGGCCGCTCGCCTGGTGGATCAGGTGTCGAAGACGGGCAGCTACCCGCTGGAGTTCCTGGGTCCATCCATCAGCAGCCTGTTCCAATTCGATGCTGACTCGGTCGAGGAGATATACGGGGGTATTGCGGGCCTGAAGCTCGGCCTCAACAACCTCAGCAGCCTGCTGGCCAGTCGCCAGGCCGACGAGAATCGCGACCTGGCCCGCTATGTGTTTGCCATACTCTATCTCGAGCGCCAGTTCGCCGCCGACCAGGCAATGATGTCAGTGGTACACTCCCGGCTGCAGCACGCCAGCTTCCGCGCTGAACATTTCTCCAACAACCTGCCCGACCTGTGCCACAGCATCTCGGGCATCTACCAGGATACGCTGAGCAAACTCAAGTTCCGGATCAAGGTGAGCGGAAGCTCCCAGCACCTGCAAAACCCCAAGAATGCCGATATTATCCGCGCGTTATTGCTGGCGGGAATTCGCTCGGCGTTCCTGTGGCGGCAGCTCGGAGGTCGCCGCTGGAGGCTGTTGCTGCAGCGCAAGCAACTGCTGCACACCTCGCAGCAACTGTCGCGCGGGCTTGGCGTGGTGTAAAATCCCCGCCTACCGGTTTTCGGAGCATCTGATGAAACTCTCAGCGCTGACAGCAGTGTCACCCATTGACGGCCGCTATGGCAGCAGGACGGAGTCGCTGCGCGAGGTGTTCAGCGAGTTCGGACTGATCAAACGCCGCGTGCTGGTGGAAGTGCGGTGGTTGCAGTGCCTGGCCGCGCACGAGGGCATTCCCGAGGTACCGGGCCTGTCCAGGGCAGCCACCCGGGCACTGAATAGCATCGCGGAGAAGTTCAGCGAAGTTGACGCCCGCCGCATCAAGGATATCGAGGCGACCACCAACCACGACGTGAAAGCCGTCGAATACTTTATCAAGGAGCGCTTCGACGGCAACCGCGAATTGAAAACCATCGCAGAGTTTGTTCATTTCGCCTGCACTTCCGAGGATATCAACAACCTGGCCCACGCCCTGATGTTGCGCGACGGCCTGCACACAGTGCTGCTGCCGGTGATGCAGTCGATCGCAAGGAAATTGACCGACCTTGCACATGACTCGGCGGCGGCTGCAATGCTCTCGCGCACCCACGGCCAGACGGCGAGCCCGACCACCATGGGCAAGGAGATAGCCAACGTGGTGGCGCGGTTGCGGCGCCAGCTGGAGCAACTGGAGCGCATCGAGTTCCTTGGCAAGATCAATGGCGCGGTGGGAAACTATAACGCCCACCTGGCCGCCTACCCCGAGGTGGACTGGCAGGCCAACGCCGAAGCATTCGTCACCTCACTGGGCCTTGCCTGGAACCCCTACACCACCCAGATCGAACCTCACGATTACATGGCGGAGTTGTTTGACGCCCTGGCCCGCTTCAACACTATCCTGGTGGATTTCAACCGGGACATCTGGGGCTACATCAGCCTGGGCTACTTCAAGCAGAAGACGGTGGCAGGCGAGGTGGGCTCCTCCACCATGCCCCACAAGGTAAACCCGATCGATTTTGAGAACTCCGAGGGCAACCTCGGCCTCGCCAATGCAGTCCTGCAGCACATGGCCGCCAAACTGCCGTTGAGTCGCTGGCAGCGCGACCTGACCGACAGCACCGTGCTGCGCAACATGGGCGTGGGCGCCGCCTACAGCCTCATTGCCTACGAGTCGGCGCTCAAGGGCATTGGCAAGCTTGAGCTCAATGCAGCGCGCCTGGCGGAGGACCTCGACAATAGCTGGGAAGTGCTCGCCGAACCGATCCAGACCGTGATGCGGCGCTACGGCATCGAAAAGCCCTACGAAAAACTCAAGGAACTGACGCGGGGCCAGGCCATGAGCGCCCGGCTGATACAGGATTTTGTTTCCCGCCTTGAGCTTCCTGAGGAGGCCCGCAGCGAGTTGCTCGCCCTGACACCGGCCGCCTATATCGGCAACGCCGTGGCGCAGGCCAGGTCGATAGAGTAGCCGCGATGTATGCAGCAGGGCTCAATTTCGACAGCAAGGCTTTTCTCGCCGAGTACTGGCAACGCAAACCGCTGCTGATGCGCAACGCCATCGGCTCCTTTGCCAGTCCCCTGCCGGCGGACGAGCTGGCGGGCCTGGCGCTTGAAGAAGACATCGAATCGCGCATTATCGAGTACCGGCATGGGCAATGGTGTCTGCAGCACGGCCCATTCAGGGCCGAGGATTTCAAACGCGACAGTCCCTGGACGTTGCTGGTGCAGGCTGTTGACCACTACATCCCGGCCGTGGCGGCATTGCGCCAACTGGTGGATTTCCTGCCCAGCTGGCGCCTGGACGACGTCATGGTGAGCTATGCTGTGGACGGTGGCAGCGTTGGCCCTCATTACGATAATTACGATGTCTTCCTGCTCCAGGGCGAGGGCGAGCGCCACTGGCAGCTCGGGCAGTTCTGCAATTCCCGATCGCCGCTGCTGCCCCACGACGAGTTGCGCATACTGGCCGACTTCGCCTGCACGGAAGACTATGTACTCGGGCCGGGAGATATGCTGTATGTGCCGCCGGGCATGGCCCACTGGGGGGTGGCCCGGGGCGAGTGCACTACATTCTCCATCGGTTTTCGAGCGCCGCGAATCAATGACATGGTGTCGCGCTGGGCTGACAGCCTGCTGGAGCGGCTGGACCCTGAAACTTTCTACACTGATGGCGATATGGGTCCGGCGACGCGGGCCGGGGAGATTCGGCCGCGTGATCTCGAACGGGCGCGCGCCCAGGTCAGCGCCGCGCTCGATCAGGCCATGGACAATCACTGGTTCGGCGCGATGGTTACCGAGCCGCGCTACGATTGCGGCCGGGACGATGACCAGCTCGCCCACGCCATGGCCCTGCTGGCGGATGGGCCGGCGCTGCTTGAGCTTTCAAGCGCTGCGCGGGTCGCCTGGCAGCAGGAGGAGTCAGGCATTATGGTATTCTGCAACGGCGAAGCAGCCCTGTTCAGTGATGGCGTGCTGGGCAGCCTGGTGGCGCTGTGCACCGCCGGGCGAGTGGAAGGCGCTGCCCTGGCAAGCGGTCTTGCAGAGGCGGAGACGGCCAGGATGATGGGCTACCTGTTGCACGCCGGGGGTATCGATGTCGAGTGAATTCATTACCGGGGTGAAGTATCCCCACCCGTTCGACGAGCTCGCGGTGGAGCTGTGCGGTTCCGCCGCCCGCGAGGTCTGCATCCTCAGCCCTGCCCTGGATCACGAGGTTTTTGACAACAGCGAGCTGACCGATGCCCTGGGCATATTGATACGCAGCAGCCGCCAGACCCGGGTGCGCATTATTGTTGCCGATACCCGTGCCATGGTCTCCCGCGGTCACCGGCTGTTGCTGCTCGCCCGGCGCATATCCAGCTCCGTCCAGATCCGCAAGCTGGCGGAACACCCGCAATGGAAAGGCGAGACCATCGTCATCTGTGACCGCGACGGTGTTTTGTACAAGCGCGGGGACAGTGACCACGACGGTTTCTACGAGCCTTCCTCACGATCATCGACCCGGCGCCACCTGGACCTTTTCGAGGAGCTGTGGCGCAACAGCAGCGAAGATCCCGAACTGCGCTCACTCTCTATCTGAAACCTGTAGTCGGCATGAGCAAAGCGGTGCACCTTGTTGAGCTGCCCTACCAGCGGGACAGCTGTGAGCTGTTTGAACGTATCCGCGACCTGCCGGGCGCGGCGCTGCTCGACAGCAGCTTTCCCCACTCCACCGCCGGGCGCTATGACATCCTGACGGCGCTCCCCGCCGAGTGCCTGCCGACCCTGCCCCACGATGCCAGCGAGTCATGTTCGCGCCAGTTTTTCGATGAAGTGGCGCGCTATCACCGGGAGCGCTATGCAGGTATACAGCCGGTATCCCAGGACATTCCCTTCTGCGGCGGCCTGCTCGGATACATCGGCTACGACTGCGGCTCCGCCCTGAATCGGGTTACCAAACCTGCAGTAGATACCACGGCCAGCAACAGGCTTCCCGCGGTGCAGCTGCAGGCCTATGACTGGTGCGTGATCCAGGACCACCTCCTGCGCCGCGCCACACTGGTGACTCAGCCCGGTGTCCCGGACCCTGTGCGCGCGGACCTGCTTGCCAGGTTGCGCGGGGGCACAGGCAGGGGCGGTGGCGTGTTTCGTCTCGAGGGAAAATTCACGTCCAACTTCAGCGCGCGGGGATACCAGGCCGCCTTCGAGCGCATCCAGGCCTATATTCATGCCGGCGACTGCTACCAGGTCAACCTCGCCCAGCGCTTCAGCGCCAGTTTTCGTGGCGACCCCTGGCACGCCTACCGGGCGCTGCGAGCGGTCGCGGCGGCGCCCTTTTCGGCCTACCTCGCGCTGGCAGCGGACAACGCGTTGATCTGCCTGTCACCGGAGCGTTTCCTGTCACTGCTCGGTCACCACGTGGAGACCGCACCGATCAAGGGCACCCGGCCGCGCCACAAGGACCCGGCCGCAGACCGCCAGGCTGCCCGGGAACTGCGCGCCTCGCGCAAGGACCGGGCCGAGAACCTGATGATTGTGGATCTTCTGCGCAATGACCTCGGGCGCAGCTGCGTGCCGGGCAGCATCCACGTCGACCGGCTGTTTGAAGTACAGAGCCTGCCCACCGTGCACCACCTGGTGAGCACTATCAGCGGCGAACTGCGAGCGGATCGGGGTGCAACGGAACTCCTGCGGGACTGCTTCCCCGGCGGCTCGATCACCGGTGCGCCTAAACGCCGTGCCATGGAAATCATCGCGGAACTGGAACCGGACCCGCGCCAGGTCTACTGCGGCTCCCTGCTCTACATCAGCGCCGACGGCCGCATGGACAGCAACATCGCCATCCGCACCCTGCTCTGTATGGAAGGCCGGATTCACTGCTGGGCCGGCGGCGGCATCGTCGCGGATTCGGTGTGGCAGCAGGAGTACCAGGAGACCTGGGATAAGGTCGGGAGCTTCCTCAGCCTGCTGGAAGGCATGGGCCAGACCGGCTGAGACGGATCAGCAATGGAATCAGAGAAATGATAAGGCCCGAGGGCAGATATTCCCGCGCGGAGCCTGTACAATCCACGCCACGCGCCCGTAGCTCAGCTGGATAGAGTAACTGGCTTCGAACCAGTTGGTCGGGAGTTCGAATCTCTCCGGGCGCGCCAAACACAAAAGGGTCCCTCGAAGAGGGGCCCTTTTGTGTTTGGAGGGTCTGGGGAATTGGTTCGAACTCCCCAGTTCGAGCCGAGGCCGACGCAGTCGGCCGAGACAGCGCGCAGCGAACGCAGTGAGCGAGCGACCCCCTTGAGGGGTGAGGAGCGCAGCGACGAATCATCTCTCCGGGCGCGCAGCGCCGAATCAACTGCGCTGGCGCGCCTTCAGAACAGTTCCTTCGCCCAGGTCATCGTCTGGCCGAGTACAACTATGGCCTTCAGCTTCAGCAGCGCAATGCTGTCGCCGTCCTGAAGTTCCGCCGGGCCGCAGCGTAGGTCCGAGCGCTGCAGCGCGCCAGTCATTTTGTGGTCGATCGGGATAGGCTCACAGCCGTGGTCGGTCTCACAGATAAAGTCCCAGGGGTCGCGCGCAGGGGCATGACAGGCAAAGCAATTCTTGCCGAAGCGGTTGTTCACTTCCGCAAACCCGCGCTTGCCGATGCTGGTCCCCTGCTCACTGACCTCCAGTTCAAAAAACTCCCAGTCGCCGGTGGCGGGACTGAAGCCGGTCTCCCGTTTGACCATCGCCTCAGTGGGCACCAGTTGCACCACCGAGCCTGGCGGATAGATTGCGCCCTCGGGTGCGTTGGCGGCGGCCAGCGTGCCTTTGAGGTTACCCAGCAGGTTGTCCACATAGAATTGCCTGACCGGAGTCATTTCCCGGATGCACTGAAACGTGCTGTCGTCGACCTTGACCGTGGTTGTCTCTGCCAGCGCCGTGCCCACCCAACCGTTTGCCAACAGCATTATCCACAGCATACGGCCTACCATTGCTTGTTTATTCATCGTGAGCCTCACTGAATTTGCATACGCACACAGGCGACGAATTCCACACAATACCAAGCCCGCCGGAGTCACCCGAGGGAATATCAACTGCTTTTATCTTTATGCTGATCGCGCGCCCTGTCCTGCTCCCTGTCTTTATCCTGATCTCTGTTCGGGTCGCGATCGTCACCAGCCTGTTTGCTTTTTCCCTTTGATTTCTGCTTTTGCTTTTCCTTTCGGAGCTGTTCCTCCCGTGACTGATTATCATCAATGTCGTCCTGCCCACCCTTGGGACCGGCCTTATCGTTATTCTTGTCTCGCATAGCGTCCCGGTGCGCCTCGATCTGCTCGGCACTGGGCCTGCCGCCCTCCCCGGCCCACTCGGGTTTATCCGCCAGGGCCGCGGTCGTGCACAGACCCAGGGCAATGCAGGTTAGCAACAGATGGTTTCTCATAATGGCAGTCTCCAGGTAAATAATGGCAAGCCAACCCGGTCACTACAGGGTGAGCCTGCGGTTGCTGGCGGCAACGAAACCCGCCTTCAATTCTTCCAGGGTGTTCACGGCCTGGAACTGGGGGAATTCCTCGATCACGTTCCGCGGGGCATGGATCAGGAAGCCGACATCGGCCTCCGCCAGCATCGTGGTGTCGTTGTAGGAGTCCCCGGCGGCGATCACCCGATAGTTGAGGCTATGCAGGGCCATCACTGAGGCTCGCTTGGGGTCTTTCTGCCGCAGCTTGTAATCCACCACCCGGCCGCTGTCATCCGTCACCAGGCGGTGGCAGAACAGGGTGGGCCATTTCAGCTGGCGCATCAGCGGCTCGGAAAACTCGTAGAACGTATCCGACAGGATGATGACCTGGAAGCGCTCCCGCAACCAGTCGACGAAATCGATTGCGCCCGGCAGCGGCTCCAGGGTGGCGATCACTTCCTGGATGTCGCCGATCCTGAGATTGTGCTGGTCCAGCAGCCGCAGGCGCTGTTTCATCAGCACGTCGTAGTCGGGGATGTCGCGGGTGGTCGCCCGCAGTTCCTTGATACCGGTTTTCTCGGCGAAAGCGATCCATATCTCGGGGACGAGAACCCCCTCCAGGTCCAGGCAGGCAAGTTCCATGAATCAGTCTCCTCGGGGCGGGCAGGCAAATCGAGCGGCACAATCTAGCGGCTTGCCGCCGGGGGTACAAGCCCCGGCCGGCAAAATCAGTAGACGGGCAATTCTATGTGGGAGAAGAGCTCCTCGAGCTCCGCCTTGCTGTGTCGCGCGAAGGCGGCCTTTACCACGTCGCGGGTAAGGTGCGGCGCGAAGTCCTCGATAAATTCATACATATAGCCGCGCAGGAAGGTGCCGCGGCGACAGCCGATACGGGTGACGCTGCTGGCAAACAGGTGACTGGCGTCGAGAGCCACCAGGTCGGCGTCTTTGTCTGCGTCGTAGGCCATGGCGGCGACGATGCCGATACCCAGGCCCAGGCGGACATAGGTCTTGATCACGTCCGCATCGGCGGCGGTAAACACAACCCGGGGTTCCAGGCCTTTCTGCACGAAGGCCTCATCCAGTTTTGAGCGCCCGGTGAAGCCGAATACATAGGTCACTATGGGGTGCGCGGCCACGTCCTCGAGGCTGAGCCTGGAGGGCTGGGTCAGGGGGTGATTGCGGGGCACGAGTATGCAACGGTTCCAACGGTAGCAGGGCAGCATGATGAGGTTGGAGAATAACTCCAGGGCCTCGGTGGCGATGGCGAAGTCGACGGTGCCGTCCGCTGCCATCTCGGAAATCTGCATCGGCGTGCCCTGGTGCATGTGCAGCGAGACATCGGGATAGCGTTGCATGAATTTCCTGATAGTCGCAGGCAGCGCGTAGCGCGCCTGGGTGTGGGTAGTAGCGATGGACAGGGAGCCCTTCTTCTCGTTGGAATACTCCTGCGCCACCTGCTTGATGCTTTCGACCTTGCGCAGGATCTCACCGGCAGTTTGCAGGATGGCCTCGCCGGCCGGGGTCACATGGGTCAGGTGCTTGCCGCTACGGGCGAAGACCTCCACCCCGAGTTCGTCCTCGAGCAGGCGGATCTGCTTGCTGATACCCGGCTGCGAGGTGTACAGGCTCTGGGCCGTCGCTGACACATTGAGATCGTGGTGCGCCACTTCCCATATATAGCGCAGCTGCTGCAGTTTCATGCCATCCTCCGAAATCGCCCCGGTGCCGGGGAAACTGTTACTTATGAAGAATAGCCATTAAACCCGGCAAAGGCCAAATATATCAGTAATAACCGGGGTGGCCTGCGCTTCAGCCGTTGGCGATACCGTGAGGCACGTGGCCGGTGGCTATATGGGGGCTGGCCGAGGCGCAGTGGGCGGGTTGGTCATCGAAGAATACATCGGCCTGGTAGGCCCGCAGGAACTCGGTTTTCTCCAGGCCGCCGAGGAAAATCGACTCGTCGATGCGGATATTCCAGGCGCGCAGGGTGCGGATAACCCGCTCGTGGGCCGGTGCCGAGCGGGCCGTCACCAGCGCCGTGCGGATGGGCGCCTCGCTGGCGGGAAACGCCTGCTGCAGGCGCTGCAGGGCGGCGAGAAAGGGCTTGAACGGCCCTCCGGCCAGGGGCTCCCGGGCGGCCGCCTTCTCGCTGGCGGTAAACGCTTCCAGGCCCTCGCTCTTGTAGACGCGCTCCGCCTCGTCGGAAAAGATCACCGCGTCGCCGTCGAAGGCGAAACGCAGCTGGTCACTGTCCGAGCCGGCGCCCTTGCTGGACACCAGGGTCGCGGCGGCCACGCCGCAATCCAGCGCGTAACGCACGTCCTCCGCCTCGTTGGACAGGAACAGCTGGCAGCCGAAAGCATTGATATAGCGCCATGGGCTCTCGCCTCCGCAGAAGGCGGCGCGCTTGATGTCGAGGTCATAATGCTGAATCGAGTTGAATACCCGCAGCCCGGTATCGGCGCTGTTGCGCGATAACAACACCACCTCCACCCTGGATTCTCCCCCCAGGCGCTGGTTCAAGCGCAGCAGCTTGTGCACCAGAGGAAAGGCCTCGCCCGGTTGCAGCGGATCCTCTTCCCGGGCCACCTGGTAAGCGGAATACGCCTCCAGGCCCTCGCTCTGGTACACCTGGTGACTTTCGTCCAGGTTGAACAGGGCGCGGGAGGAGATCGCGATAACCAGTCTGTCATTAAGGGTTTGCGGCATGGGGCAAGGATACCCGCTGTCGAGGCCCGCTACTAGCTGACCTTCAATGCACCCCGCTCTTCGAGATCCAGCAGCAACAACTGCTGGACCAGGAAATCCTTTGTGGTCTCCGGGTGCTCGAGGTGAACCCGCTCGAGGAAGGGGCGCGCCGCCGCTTCGTCCGCATGGTGCAGGAGGGCCTTGAAGGCGGCCCGGATAAACTGGCCGGGCTCCTCGCTGAGGGCCTTGAGCTTGCGCAGGCTCGCCGCCAGCGCCAGTTCCTGCTCGGTGAGGTCGGTGCCGAAAGGATAGGCCGGCAGCAGCCCCTTGCGCGCCAGCGGCGCCAGTGCCTCCTGCAGGCGCTCGGGCGTGTTGTTGCGGGCCTGGGGCGGTATCTGGTAATCCGCTTCCAGTTTGTTGTGCCGCTTGGCGAATTCGAGCAGTTCGGGCTGGAAGCGGGAGTCGGCGATATTGACCAGGCGCTTGATATTCTCCGAGTCGCTCTGGCCGCGCAGGTCAGCCACGCCATATTCCGTAACAATGATATCCCGCAGGTGCTTGGGAATGGTGATATGGCCGTAAAAGGGCACGATGTTGGATTTGAGTTCCTTGCCGCTGCCACGGGTACTGCGAATGCACAGTATTGAACGCGCGCCCGGCAGGTCGTGGGCCATGGCGACGAAGTTGTACTGCCCCCCCACCCCGCTGATCGCGGTGCCGTCCTCCAGGGCATCGGAGGCCACGGCGCCAGTGAGGGTAACCATCATGCCGGTGTTGATAAAGCGCGCCTTCTGGCGCTGGGCGCAGTACAGCGGGTAATCCAGCAGCAACTGGTTGGTGCGCCTGACACCGGTCATGCAGATCTGCTCCTGCCCTTTCGCATCCAGCTCGCGCAGCTTCCGATAAAAGTCGGCCGGGCCGAGGAAAAATCCCCCGTGGAGAATCCTGCCATGGCGCAACTGCCTGCCCTTGCCCTGGGCGAGCACCGCGGCGCGGGTAGCGGGGTCGTCCATGTCATTGGCCAACTCCCGGCCCGCAATGGACAGCCCGCCCTGGGCCAACACGACAGATGGGTCGAGAATGCCCCAGTGCTTGAGTTCCTCCAGGGTGCGCTCATCCAGGCGCGCCGGTATCAAGCCGCTGCGGCGGCCGTAATCATAGAGCCTCTCGTCGATGTCATTGCCGATAGCGCCGCCGTTGAGGCCCAGCTGCAGGGTGAGGTTGTCATACACCTTGCGCTTCACCACGCCCTGCTCTATCAGGTGCATCATGCCGTTGACGAACATCTCGGTGGAGACATAGAGCCCCTGCTCGAACAGTTCACTGTGCGCGCCTGCCGCCGGCAGGGTGGCCAGGGCCGCCACGGCGTTGCGGTAATCGCTGTTGTGTTGCTGGCGCAGGATGCAGGAATAGGCCACCGCGTCCCCCAGCGCACCGATACCGATCTGCAGGGTGCCGCCATCAGGCACCAGGGTGCTGGCATGCAGGGCGGTGGCGTAGTCCTGCAGCGGCACCGCGGCATTGGGCACGGCGAACAGGGTCTTGTCATACTGCGGGTTGCGCACCAGCAGGTCGAAGCTGCCGACCCCGATCTCGGCGTCGTTTTCCATGTAAGGAAGTTCGGGGTGGACCTGGCCGATGGCAACGCAGGTCCTGCCCGAGTCCTGGTACATCTGCATTAGTTCGATCCCGGTATCGGGGTTACAGGACAGGCTCACCGAGAGGCCCTCCGGGGTATCCCGCGCTGCCACCAGCTGCACCAGCACATTGGCGCCGGCATCGAACATGTCGCGGGCGATGTGGGTGTAATTGCTGGAGATGTAATTGCGCTGGGCCGAGGGCACATTCTTCATTGACCCGGCTTTGAAATACAGTTCGGTCACCTGGATGTTGGGCGGCAGCGTATCGCTGCGCACGGGCTCGACAAAAGCCAACTCCTCGTAGTCACCAAACAGGCGCTCCAGGATCGGGCCCGAAAGGTTCGCCTGCAGTCCCGTGCCCATGGGGGGCTTTTCCAGGCACAGCGCGGTATAGATATGCAGGGAAATTCCGGGGTCGGAAGCGGCCCGGCGGTAGAACGCGTTCAGTAACTGCACCGGTTTACCAAGGCCGAGGGGCGCCATCAGCACCAGTTGCTTACCGACCCTGGCGATAGCCCGATCAACACACTCCTCCACCGTTGCCACTACATCTGTCATTGCTGCCTCCTGCTGGATGCGTCACACACCCGTTATGGTTGTTTGAGGGAAGGTTGATACTACCGGCCGGGTTTCCGGCGCGCCTTGATTCTGCTCAAAGCCGGCGCTGATCGCCGCAGGCCCGGGCGAGCGCGGCTACCCGCCAAATCCGTTGCGTTGGGGAAACAGGCCGAAAATACCACCGGTATGCATGAACACGATATCGAGCGTGCCGTCAAAACGCCCCGCGTCGATTTCCGCCAGCATCCCCAGGAAAGCCTTGCCGGTGTATACCGGGTCGAGCACCAGGCCCTCCAGCGCCGCCAACTGCGCAATCAGGCTGAACACCTCCGGGCCGGCGATGCCATAGCCCTCGCCCACATGGCCGTCCAGCACGAGGGGCTGGATATCCACCGCGGGGGCCTGCGGGTAACGCCGCTGCCAGTCCGCCGCATCGGCCTTGACCTTGTTGAGAAAATACGCCTCGTCGTCACAGACATTGACGCCCCATACCGTGGCGGGGAGCCCGTGCACGGCAACCCCGAGGCTCAGCCCCGCCTGGGTGCCGCCGGATCCCGAGGCCGTCACTATATGCGCGCGCTCTATCCGCTGGGCCGCGAAGTCCGCCGCGAGTTCTTCGCAGGCGGCGATATAGCCCCAGGCGCCGATGCCGTCGCTGCCGCCGGTGGGTATCGCCAGCGCCCTGCGACCCAGGCTGGCATAGTGCTGCTGCCAGTGAAGGAACAGGTGGTCGATCTCCGCCACGTACTGCCGCAGCGGATAACAGCTCACCGCGGCGCCGGCCAGGCGGTCGAGCAGGAAGTTGCCATCCGGCTGCGCCGGCGCTTCTCCTCGCAGCAGCAGATGCACGCCGAGCCCGAGCTGCGCCCCGGCAAACGCCGTGGCGCGACAGTGGTTGCTCTGCAGGCCGCCGCAGGTAATCAGCGTATCAAAGCCGTTGTCGATGGCGTGCGCGGTGATGAACTCCAGCTTGCGCACCTTGTTGCCGCTCAGCGTGCACCCGGTCAGGTCATCGCGCTTCACCCACAGGCGGTGGCCGCGCCCCCACCGGGCGGAGGCGCGCTCGAGGTATTGCAGCGGGGTGGGTGTACGGGCCAGGCCTATCCTGCGCGGGTAGTCGATGCCCATCGGGGCTGCCCCGCGCCTGGCGCTAACCTATGGACTTGAGGGTGCCCTTGGGGAGCACCGCGTGGACGTGGATGCGCTGGAACTTCAGGTCGACGTTATTGGCGACATTGAGCACCATGTAATTGTCATCCAGCGAGCTGACCTTGCCCAGGATGCCGGAAGAGGTCACCACCTCATCGCCCTTGCTCAGGGCCGCGACCATCTGCTGGTGCTCTTTCTGCCGCTTGCGCTGGGGCCGGATCGCGATGAAATAGAACAGGGCGAACAGGCCCACCAGGAACACGATCTGGAACATCTCCCCGCCGGCGGCGGAAGCCCCGGCCGCCTGGGCGTGGGCGCTGGCAATAAACAAGCTCATTGAATATATCCTGTGCGTAGGTGGACTCCGCGGGGGAGCATGGAAAACGCGGCTAATGTACAAGGTTTCCTGGGCGCTCGCAATTCACGGGCAGCTCCGGGCGGGGTGCCCCCGGGGATCAGCCCGAGAGCGTGATATCGTACTCCATGATCTGCGGCGCATGATCGGAAAACTGCTCGCCGGTGTATATGCTTGCCGCGCGCACCGCCGCGGCAAGGCCCGGCGTAATCACCTGGTAATCCAGGCGCCACCCCACGTTTTTTGCTCGCGCCTGGCCGCGGTTCGACCACCAGGTGTACTGCTCCGGCGCCTGGTTCACCAGGCGGAATGAATCGATGTAACCCAGCTCGTCATACAGCAGGTCCAGCCAGGCGCGCTCCTCCGGCAGAAAGCCGGAATTCTTCTGGTTGGCCCGCCAGTTCTTCAGGTCGATTGCCTTGTGGCAGATATTCCAGTCAGCGCAGATGATGTACTCCCGCCGCTTGCGCCGCAGCGCGCGCAGGTGCTCGAGCAAGGCTTCCATGAAACGGTACTTCTTCTGTTGCGCCTCCTCGCTGCTTG
>Ga0105097_10000212_pt1 | contig 25093 bp, 27 predicted proteins | sample PPLLak12cMay2015_FD_87035 | JGI IMG/M metagenome (GOLD analysis project Ga0105097, IMG submission 87035) | Freshwater sediment microbial communities from Prairie Pothole Lake near Jamestown, North Dakota, USA - PPLs Lake P7 Core (1) Depth... | ecosystem: Environmental > Aquatic > Freshwater >...
GCCAACCGCCTGCGCTACCCGCTCGAGGTCTTCGCTGCGGTGCGCGAGGCCTGGCCACAGCATCTGCCGCTGTCGGTGCGCATCTCGGCGCACGACTGGGTCGAAGGCGGCATCACGCCCGACGACGCGGTGCAGATCGCCCGCGCCTTCAGGTCCGCCGGCGCCGACATGATCGACTGCTCCTCCGGCCAGGTCAGCGCGGCGCAGAAGCCCACCTACGGCCGCATGTACCAGACGCCCTTTGCCGACCGCATCCGCAACGAGGCCGGCATCGCCACCATCGCCGTGGGCGCGATCAGCGAGGCCGACCATGTCAACAGCATCATTGCCGCCGGCCGCGCCGACCTGTGCGCCGTCGCCCGGCCGCACCTGGCCAACCCCGCCTGGACGCTGACCGAAGCCGCCAAGATCGGCTACACGCCGATGCCCTGGCCCAAACAGTATCTGGCGGGCAAGAGCCAGATGGAAACCCTGTTCGCACGCGAGAAGGCTCTTCAGGCTGCGCCGGTCGAGAAGGAATCGGCTTGATATGAACCCCCAAGACTCGCATTCGCTCGTCGCCCCCCCGAGGGGGAGTGCAGCGGCTTCGGGCGGCCGGGCGCCGCTGCCATGAAACGCGCCGTCAAGCACGAGATCACGCCGCTGCTCGGCGACCAGAGCATCGGGCTGGAAGCGCGCATGTCCAGCGACGACCACCACTCGCTGCGGCTGTGGCTGCGCCTGCTGGCTTGCAGCACCGACATCGAGACGGAAATCCGCAAGCGGCTGCGTGCCGGCCACGGCATGACGCTGGCCCGCTTCGACTACTTGGCGCAGCTGCACCGCCACCCGGACGGACTGCGCATGAGCGCGCTGTCGCGCTTCCTGATGGTCACCGGCGGCAACGTCACCGGACTGACCGACGAGTTGGAGAAGGACGGCCTGGTGCAGCGCGACGCCGAGCCCGGTGACCGGCGCTCGTACCGCGTCGCGCTCACCGTCAAGGGCCGCAAGGTCTTCGAGAAAATTGCCCAAGAGCATGAGCGCTGGGTAGTCGAATTGTTCGGCGGCATTACCGATGCCGAGCGCCAGCAGCTATACCTCCTGCTCGGCCGGCTGCGCGTGCAGCTGTCCGCGCGCCACGACACCCCCCAGGAGACCCCGTCCCCATGAGCACAGACCCCTCCTTGCTGGCCGGCAACAGGCGTCCGCAGGCCGGCTACGGCGCCGAACATTTCCTGTGGGGCGTGCAGGACGGCATCGGCACCATCACGCTGAACCGGCCCGAGCGCAAGAACCCGCTGACCTTCGATTCCTACGCCGAGCTGCGCGACCTGTTCCAGCGCCTGCGCCATGCCGACGACGTCAAGGTGGTGCTGATCCATGGCGCCGGCGGCAACTTCTGCTCCGGCGGCGACGTGCACGAAATCATCGGCCCACTGATCCAGCTGAAGGCGCCCGAGCTGCTGATGTTCACGCGCATGACCGGCGACCTGGTCAAGGCCATGCGCCACTGCCCGCAGCCCATCGTCGCGGCGATCGACGGCGTGTGTGCCGGCGCCGGCGCGATCATCGCCATGGCCAGCGACCTGCGCTACGGCACCTCGCGCAGCAAGGTGGCCTTCCTGTTCAACCGCGTCGGCTTGGCCGGCTGCGACATGGGCGCGTGCAACATGCTGCCGCGCATCATCGGCCAGGGTCGCGCGTCCGAGCTGCTGTACACCGGCCGCGCGCTGGGCGGCGAGGAAGCTGCAGCCTGGGGCTTCTTCAACCGGCTGTGCGCGCCCGAGGCAGTGCTGGTCGAGGCCCATGCGCTGGCGCAGGAACTGCGTGCCGGGCCCACCTTCGCCAACGGCATCACCAAGAGCATGCTGCACCACGAATGGGCCATGGACGTCGACCAGGCCATCGAGGCCGAGGCCCAGGCGCAGGCGCTGTGCATGCTGACCGAGGACTTCGGCCGAGCCTACCGCGCCTTTGCCGCCAAGAGCAAGCCGGCGTTCGAAGGCAATTGAGCCGGGGACTTACATGAGCGACACCCGATACCTGGACTGGCCGTTCTTCGAACCGCGCCATGTCGAGATGCAGCGCGAGCTGGACGCCTGGGCGCGCGAGCACATCTCGCAGGATGCACATGCCGACGTCGATGCCGAGTGCCGCGGGCTGGTGGCCGCACTCGGCGAGGCCGGCTGGCTGCGTCATGCGGTGGCCGGCACGGCGTATGGCGGTGCCGGCGAGGTGCTGGACACGCGCGCGCTGTGCCTGATGCGCGAGACGCTGGCACGGCATTCGGGGTTGGCCGACTTTGCCTTCGCGATGCAGGGCCTGGGCTCGGGCGCGATCTCCCTGCACGGCACGCCGGGGCAGAAGGACCGCTACCTGAGCAAGGTGGCGCGCGGCACGGCCATCGCCGCCTTCGCGCTGTCCGAGCCAGAGGCCGGCTCCGACGTGGCGGCCATGAGCTGCGAGGCGCGCATCGACGGCGAGCATGCCGTGCTCAATGGCGAGAAAACCTGGATCAGCAACGGCGGCATCGCCGACTTCTACGTGGTCTTCGCGCGCACGGGAGAAGCCGAGGGCGCACGCGGCATTTCCGCCTTCATCGTCGACGCCGGCACGCCCGGTTTCGACATTGCCGAGCGCATCGACGTCATCGCGCCGCACCCGCTGGCGCGGCTGGAGTTCCACGACTGCCGCATTCCGCTGAGCCAGCGCATCGGCGAGGCCGGCCAGGGCTTCAAGATCGCGATGCGCACGCTCGACGTGTTCCGCACTTCGGTGGCGGCCGCGGCGCTGGGCATGGCGCGCCGCGCCCTCGACGAGGCGCTGCAGCGCGCCACCACGCGCCACATGTTCAAGCAGCGGCTGGCCGACTTCCAGCTGACGCAGGCCAGCCTGGCGAAGATGGCCACCACCATCGACAGCGCCGCGCTGCTGACCTACCGCGCCGCCTGGATGCGCGACCAGGGCCACAACGTCACGCGGGAGGCGGCCATGGCCAAGATGATGGCCACCGAAGGCGCGCAGCAAGTCATCGACGCCGCGGTGCAGATGTTCGGCGGCCGCGGCGTCGTCAGCGAGCAGCCGGTCGAGCGGTTGTACCGCGAGATCCGCGCGCTGCGCATCTACGAAGGCGCCACCGAGGTGCAGCAGCTGATCATTGCGCGCGAACTCTTGAAAGACATGAAAGGCTGACCGCCATGCCCAGCGCCCATGTCGACACCTTCGCCCGTGACCACCTGCCGCCGCCCGAAGCGTTGCCCGAGCTGCTGTTCGATCTGCCGACGCTGCAGTTCCCTGCGCAGCTGAACTGCGCCACCGAGCTGCTCGACCGCGCGGTGGCCGAAGGCCGCGGCGAGCGGCTGTGCATCCAGGCGCCGGGCCTGCGCTGGACCTACGCCGAGCTGCAGGCCCAGGCCAACCGCATCGCCAACGTACTGGCGCGTGACATGGGCCTGGTGCCCGGCCAGCGCGTGCTGCTGCGCTCGCCCAATTCGCCGATGCTGGCCGCCTGCTGGTTTGCGGTGGTCAAGGCGGGCGGCATCGCGGTGGGCAGCATGCCGCTGCTGCGCGCCACGGAGCTCAAGCAGATCATCGACAAGGCGCAGATCCGCCACGCGCTGTGCGACCTGCGTCTGGCCGAGGAGCTGAAGCTCGCCGCCGCCGACTGCCCGACGCTGCAGCAGTTGCGCTTCTTCCACGATGGCGGACCAGACGGCCTGGAAGCGGCGATGGCGCGCCAGGCGGCCACCTTTGCGAATGCCAACACCGCGGCCGACGACACCTGCCTGATGGCCTTCACCTCGGGCACCACCGGCCAGCCCAAGGGCACGATGCATTTCCACCGCGACGTCATGGCGGCCTGCGCCTGCTGGCCGCCGCACGTGTTGCGGCCGACCCCAGACGACATCTTCATCGGCAGCCCTCCGCTGGCCTTCACCTTCGGCCTGGGCGGACTGCTGCTGTTTCCGATGAGCGTGGGCGCGTCCACCGTGCTGGTGGAGAAGGTCTCGCCGCCGGACCTGATGGCCGCGGTGCAGCAGTTCGGCGCGACGGTGATGTTCACCGCGCCGACCTCGTACCGCGCCATCGCCATGTCGCTGCAAGGCAAGCCCTGGCCGGCGAAGAGCCTGCGCAAGTGCGTGTCGGCCGGCGAGGCGCTGCCCGCGGCCACGCGCAAGCTGTGGCGCGAGACCAGCGGCCTGGAGATCATCGACGGCATCGGCTCCACCGAGCTGCTGCACATCTTCATCAGCGCCGACGAGCGAGAGGCCCGTCCCGGCGCCACCGGCAAGGCCGTGCCCGGCTACATCGCCTGCGTGATGGATGCTGAGGGCCGGCCGCTGCCGCCCGGCCAGGTGGGTGCGCTGGCCATCAAGGGCCCGACCGGCTGCAAGTACCTGGCCGATGCGCGCCAGTCGAACTACGTGCGCGACGGCTGGAACTACACCGGCGACGCCTACCTGCTGGACGAGGACGGCTACTTCCATTACCAGTCGCGCACCGACGACATGATCATCTCGGCAGGCTACAACATCGCCGGACCGGAAGTCGAGGACGCGCTGCTGCGCCACCCCGACGTGGCCGAATGCGGCGTGGTCGGCGTGCCCGACGACGAACGCGGGCAGATCGTCAAGGCCTACGTCGTTCTCAAGCCCACGGCCAAGCCGACGCCGGCCACCGCGGCCGCACTGCAGGACTACGTCAAGCAGGCCATCGCGCCCTACAAGTACCCGCGTGCGATCGAATTCCGCTCATCGCTGCCGCGCACCGAGACCGGCAAGCTGCAGCGCTTCAGGCTGCGCAGCGGCAGCTGATCGATGGCCACCGTGCATCCCTTCGAGCGGCTGCTGCGCATCCGCTTCGCGCATTGCGATCCGGCCGGCATCGTGTTCTTCCCGCAGTACCTGGTGATGATCAACAACCTGGTCGAGGACTGGGTCAGCGACGCGCTGGGCGTGCCCTATGCCGAGCTGCTGGGCCGGCGGCGCACGGGGATGCCCACCGTCAGCCTGCAGTGCGAGTTCAGCGCCATCAGCCGCATGGGTGACGACGTCATGCTCGGCCTGACGGTCGAACGCCTGGGGGCTAAGTCGCTGACGCTGCAGATCGGCTGCCGCTGCGGCGACGAGCAGCGCATGGCGGTGCGCCAGGTGCTGGTCTTCACCAGTCTGGACACGCACCGCGCCATCGACATCCCGCCCGATCTGCGCAGCGCGATCGAAACCTTCTCCACTTCCAGGGCCTGAGTCATGACCCAAGTACTGCAACCGCCCGGCTGGGCCCGGCCCAAGGGCTATGCCAACGGCGTGGCCGTGCGTGGCCGCCAAGTCTACGTGGCCGGCATGATCGGCTGGGACGGGCAAGGCCAGTTCCACACCGACGATCTGGCGGGCCAGGTGCGCCAGGCGCTGCACAACGTGGTGGCGGTGCTGGCCGAGGCCGGCGCGAAGCCCGAGCACATCGTGCGCATGACCTGGTATGTCACCGACAAGCGCGAGTACCTTCGCGAGGCGCGCGAGATCGGCGCCATCTACCGCGCAGTGATCGGCAGTTTCGACGTGGCGATGACCGCGGTGCAGGTGGCCGCGCTGATCGAGGACCGCGCCAAGGTGGAGATCGAGGTCACGGCGGTCATCCCCGACTGAGCTCCTTCCCTTCCGGCGGCTTGGCCGGCGACGCATACCACTGCTCGCGCGGCACGACCTTGGCCTGCGCCGGGTCGCCCAGGTAATGGGGCGACATGATCTGCACGCCGTGTTCGTTGAACACGTCCAGCACGTTGGCGTGCAGCGCGCTCATGACCTCAGCCCGAGGCCTGGCCTCGGTCGGGATGGCCTGGCACACCAGCCTGTACTCGGGATAGAAGTCCGACAGCGCCACCTGGAAGACACGCGGCGGCGGGTCGGCCAGCACACCGGGGGTGCGTCGCGCCGCCTCGACCAGCATCGCATTCACCTGTCGCCATGGCGTGTCGTAGCCGATGGTCACCGTGGTGTCGACGATGAAGCCCTGGCCCTTGACGGCGCGCGAGTAGTTGCGCGTCACCGAGCCCAGCACCTGCGAGTTCGAGATCGTCAGTTCCTCGCCCATGCCGGTGCGGATGCGGGTGGTGAAGCTCCCCAGCTTCAGGACCGTGCCTTCGTGCTGGTCGATGCGCACGTACTCGCCGTCGTGGAACGCGCGCGTGTAGGTCAGGATCAACCCGCTGGCCAGTTGGCCGACCAGGTTCGACGCACCCAGCGACAACATCAGCCCGACCAGCACCGAAAGGCCCTTGAAGGCCTCGGTGTCCGAGCCCGGCAGGTACGGGTAGGCCATGACCAGCGCAAACAGCCACACCACGACCACGCACAGCCGCGAGGTCGTCAGCGCGACATCGGCGCCCAGCCAGCCCACCCGGACCTGGCCCGAGGACACCCTGGCAAAGAAGCCGCGCAGCACGCGCGTCAGCAGGTGCGCCAGCCAGAAGATCAGCGCCGCGGCCAGCAGGTCCGGAAGCGCGCGCGCGATGGCCAGCGCGAAACGCCCGAGCAGACCGAAAAGGAAGCCGTTGAGCTGCTCGCCCCACACCCGCGTGAACGGGAACTGCGCCAGCAGCACGCTCAGCCACTCATAGGCCAGCAGCAGCACGAACAGCCAGAACACCGAGTCCAGCAACAGCTGCTCGATGCGCACCAGGCCTTCGCGCTTGACGATATCGACACCGCCGACACGCAGCCGGTCGGCATGCGCCAGCGTTCGGCCGACGATCCAGCGTTCGACGCGCTGCCGCAGCCGGTACGCGCCCCACGCCAGCGCACCGGCCAACGCCGTGGCCGCCAGCGACACCGCCAGGGCGATGAGCAGCGTCTTCAGGTCGCGGCTCTCGCGTGATTCCTCGATCGCCTGCTGCAGCAACGCGGCGGAACGCTGCGCCTCGGCCCGCGCCGCCGGCAGGCTGTTGTCCACGGTGTCGGCCGGGACGATGGCGAACATCATGGCGCCGTCGAGCAGCACCATGGTGCCTTCGGGCCGGTCGGCCGTGCTCACTGACGGCGCACCGGCGGACTGCAGCGCGTCGTCGATGCGGCGCTGGGCTTCACCGGCACGCGCCGTGGCGCTGATGCCGTACAGGCTGCCGCGCAGCGTGGCCACCAGGCGATTCATGACGCGGATCTGTGCCTCGGGCCGCTCGGCCAGCAGCTTCGCGTCGGCCGGCGCATCGGCAGCCCAGGCCGGGCCGACCAGCAGCAGGCCCAGCCACAGCGCCCGCAGCAGGCCGCCCACGCGAATGAATGCAGTCATGGTGCGCAGTCTACCGATGCAGGCCCAGCCCGCTCAGGGCCGGACGGCCGGCGTTTCCACCGGCATGCCACGGGCGCGCCAGGCCAGATACAGCTCCAGTTCGACCAGCTCCGGCGAGCCCCAGGCCAGCGGCTCGGCGCGCACGCCGCTCATGCAGGCGCGCAAGCGCCGCTGCAGAGAACCCAGGCCCTGCCACTCCAGCCGATAGATCGGATAGCCGGTGGTATGGCCCTGCGGGATGGGGCTGCCGCCCAGGCGTCGCCCGGCCTGCTGGTCATGGCAGTCGGCGCAGGACAGGTCGAGCTGGCCGATGCGCTGTTCGAACAGCGCGCGGCCGCGCTCGCGGTACGGCTCCAGGCGCATATCCGGTGGCGGGGCCAGCGGCAGACCGCGCGACTGCAGGCCGACGAAGGCCTCCAGACTGAGCTGGGCCTGCTCCTCGCCGGGCATCGGCAGCACGGGCAGCTGGCGCTGGCGGCAGGAAGCGATGCGCTGGCGCAGGTCCGCCGGCCGCTGCAGCACGTGGTCGAAGGCCGGGTGGCGCGCAGCCACGCCACGCATCGACTCGCGCGCATTGCCATGGCAGCTGGCGCAGGAACGACCGGCCGCGCCGACCGGGCGGTTCCACAGCTGTTCGCCTTCCAGCACCCACAGCATGCCCGGGTTGAGCGCGTCGTCGCGCTGCATGGCCTGTGTGCTGGCGCCCATGAAGTCGAAACCGGACCGTCGTCCTTCGCCGGGCGGCTGCGCGCTGGCCAGGGCCGGCGCCACCAGCCCGGTCAGCAGCAGCGCCCGGAATCTCATGTGACGGTGATCGTGCGTTGCTCGCGGTGCACGAAGCCGTGGTCGCCTTCCCACTCGAAACTCAAGGTACCACTGTCCGTGGCCTGCGCACTGAACTCCAGGTACGGGTTGGCGGAAACGGCGGGGAACAGCTCGACCTCGACGACGCGCTCGCCGTTGTAGCTGCAGGCGAAACGCCGCACGATGTCGCGCGGCAGCACCTGGCCGTCGACCCCGACGCGAAAGCCGCTTTCCATCGGGTGCTGCAGCAGCACGCGCAGGCTGAAGCTGTCGCCGCGCCGGACACTGCTGGGGGCCTGGATCAGCGTGCGCGCCATGCTCACTCGATGCAGGCAGCCAGCGTGACCACCACGTCGACGCGCTGCACCCAGCAGCTGCCGTCGGCCAGCCGCGCCACCGCCACCAGTTGCTGCGAGGTGGCCAGCCGGATGCGCGTGGACACTGTGCGCAGGCCGGCACGTGGCCCGAAGTGGAAGCGCGCGACATCGCTCTGGGGGTTGCGCTCGTTGAACAGCGCAATCGCCGCCACCTCGGCAGGCGCGGCGCCCGGTACGCGGACGCTGACCGGCACGGTGTTGCCGTTGTCCACCAGCGTGGCCACCTCGATGCGCAGCTTGCCTTCGCGCAACGGCGTGCCGCCGGTGAAGCTGCGGATGGCCGCGGCCAGGGCCTCGGGCGTGGCCTGGGCCGGGCGCAGTTGCAGCACCAGTGGCCAACCCACGGCCGACGCCAGCCACCGTCGGCGCCTCATGACCGCGGCCTCATTCGCGCAGGCTGCGCAGATAGGACACCACGTCCTCGATCTGCTGGGCCGACAGCACCGACTTGCCCTGCCAGGCCGCGCCCACACGCTGCAGGCCATCGATGCGGTAGTACGCCGGCATCGGCGATTGCGGGTTCAGGCGCCGGCCGTCGACGAGGCGCAGCCGCAACTGCGCTTCGCTCCAGCGCGCGCCGGCACCGGCCAGATCGGTGGCCAGGTTGCCCTGGAAGCGCTCCTCGGCGATCGGCGCGCTGTGGCACAGCAGGCACAGCCCGCTTTGCCGGCTGGCGACGATGGCGCGGCCGCGCGCGGCGTCCCCCGGTGTGGCCGACAGCGGCTGCGGGATGCCGTCGTCCACCACCTGGTAGGCAGCCGGCTCGGCCTGCGCCGTGGCGCACAGCAACAGGCTCAGCAGGCATGGTCGCATCAGGCCTTCTTCAGGCTCTGGTTCTTCAGCGGCAGCTCGCGGACGCGCACGCCGGTGGCCGCGAAGATCGCGTTCAGCACTGCCGGCGCCGCCACCGCGATGGTCGGCTCGCCGACACCGCCCCAGAAGCCGCCGGAGGCGACGATGATCGTCTCCACCTTGGGCATCTGCGCCAGGCGCATCACCGGATAGCTGTCGAAGTTGCTCTGCTCGATGCGGCCGTCCTTCAGCGTGCACTCGCCGTACAGCGCCGCCGACAGGCCATAGACGAAGGAGCCCTCCACCTGCATCGCCACCTGCTGCGGGTTGACCACATGGCCGGGGTCGGTGGCGGCGACGATGCGAAGGATCATCAGCTCGCCGGCCGGGCTGACCGAGACCTCGGCCACCGCGGCGACATAGCTGCCGAAACCCATGGTCTGCGCGATGCCGCGGAACACGCCGGCCGGCGCCGGCGTGCCCCAGCCGGCGCCCCGGGCCGCGGCCTCGAGCACGGCGCGGTGCTTCGGGTGGTTGGCCATCAGCTTCAGGCGGAAGGCCAGCGGGTCCTGTTTCGTGGCATGCGCCACCTCGTCGAGGAAGCACTCCAGGTAGACGGCGTTCTGGTTCAGGTTGACGCCGCGCCAGAAGCCCGGCGGCACCGTCGGGTTGCGCATCGCGTGATCGATCAGCAGGTGCGGCACGCTGTAGCCGATCGACGCCTCGGGGCCGGAGGCGTTGAGGCCCTGGAAGACCACCGGGTCGCGACCGTCGCGCACGTTCTGCGGAAACACGCCGGCCAGGATCGATTGGCCCGAGATACGCATGTGCAGCGCCGTCAGCTTGCCCTGCGCGTCCAGCGCGGCCTTGAGCTTGCACATCGTCACCGGGTGGTAGCGGCCGTGCTGCATGTCCTCCTCGCGCGACCAGATCAACTTCACCGGCGTGCCCGGCATTTCCTTGGCGATGACCACCGCCTGGCGCACCCAGTCGTGCACGGCGCCGCGCCGGCCGAAGCCGCCGCCCAGGTTGATCTTGTAGACCTCGCATTGAGTCGCCGGCAGGCCCGCCGCCTCGGAGGTGGCGGCGAGCGCGGCCTCGCCGTTCTGCGTCGGCGTCCAGACCTCGCAGCGCGAGGGCGTCCAGCGCGCGGTGGCGTTCATCGTCTCCATCGTCGCGTGGTTCTGGTGCGGGAGGGCATACACCGCCTCGACGGTGCGCGCCGATGCGGCCAACGCCGCACGGGCGTCGCCGTTGCTGTTGCCGACCACAGCCTCGGGCGCATCCAGCCCGGCCTTCAGCACCGCGGAGAAGGCGGCGCTGCTTGCCGTGGCGTTCACCCCTTCGTCCCAGACGATAGGCAGCGCATCGAGCGCGGTCTTGGCATGCCACCAGGTATCGGCCACCACCGCCACCGCGCTGTCGCCGACCTGCACCACCTTCTTCACGCCAGGGCGCCGGGCGATGGCGGCAGCATCGAAGCTCTTGACCTTGCCGCCGAACACCGGGCAGTCCTTGATGGCGGCATTCAGCATGCCGGGCAGCTTCAGGTCCATGCCGTAGACCTGCGCGCCGGTGAGCTTGTCCTTGGTGTCCAGGCGCGGCAGCGGCTTGCCAACGATCTTCCAGTCCTTCGGGTCCTTTAGCGGCGCATCAGCCGGCACGGGTAGCCTGCCGGCTGCGTCGGCCACCTTGCCATAGCTCAAGGTGCGGCCCGTGGGCACATGGGTGATGGCGCTTTGGGCGGCGCGGCATTCGCCGACTGGCACCTTCCATTCGTCGGCCGCGGCCTGCACCAGCATCAGGCGCGCGATGGCGCCGCCCTTGCGCACGTACTCCTGGGATTCGCGGATGCCTCGGCTGCCGCCGGTGGAGAAGTTGCCCCACACCCGGTTGCGCGCTAGGCTCTGCCCAGGCGTGGGCTGTTCGGTGCTGACCTTGGACCAGTCGCAGTCCAGTTCCTCGGCCACCAACTGGGCCAGCCCGGTGAGCGTGCCCTGTCCCATCTCGGAACGCACGATGCGGATGACCACCCGATCGTCGGGCAGCACCCGCACCCAGGCATTGATCTCCGGCGGCGGCGCGGCGCCTTGCGCGGCAGCCTCGCCGGGCGAGGCGACGTGGAAGCCGACCATCAGGCCACCCGCGGCAGCGGCGCTGCTGCCCAGGAAGCTGCGCCGCGAGATGTCGATGCTCTGTGTCATGGCCAGCTCCTTCAGGCGCGAACCGCAGCCGCAGCCTGCTTGATGCCGGCACGCACGCGGTTGTAGGTGCCGCAACGGCAGATGTTGCTCATCGCCGCGTCGATGTCGGCATCGCTGGGCCTGGGGTTGCTCGCCAGCAGCGCGGCGGCCGCCATGATCATGCCGCTCTGGCAGAAGCCGCATTGCGGCACGTCCAGCGCCGCCCAGGCCTTCTGCACCGGGTGCGAGCCATCGGCCGACAGGCCTTCGATGGTGACGATCTTCTGGTTCGGGTTCAGCGCGGCCAGCGGCAATGCGCAGGAGCGCACCGCAGCGCCGTCGATGTGCACCGTGCACGAGCCGCATTGGGCGATGCCGCAGCCGTACTTGGTGCCCGTCAGTCCCAGTTGCTCGCGCAGCACCCACAGCAGCGGCGTGTCGGCCTCGGCCTCGAACACCATCGGCTTGCCATTCACATTGAGCGTGGCCATGCATCGGTCTCCTTCGTTGAACGGGGCGGCGACGCAGTCTAGGAGGGTTGAGGCGAACGGGCAGGTGTTGACTGCTGCGTGGGGTCTTTGCCGGACGCCGCCCGGCTTCAAGCTCACGTGTCGTTTCAGGACACGAAGTTGCATTTAGTCTGCGTACGGACTATGCTGGAATACATGAGCGCAATCGTCAAGGCCTCGCAGGCGGCCGTCGATCTGGACAGTGCAGCCACCGCGGCCGCGGCACTGCGCAGCTTCTGGCGCCTGGCCGAGGCCTGGAAGCTCAAGCCCGCCGAACAGATGACGCTTCTCGGCGTGGGGCGCAGCGCGTTGTACCAATGGAAGGCCGGCAAGGTCGGCCCGCTGGACCGCCACGTGCTGGAGCGGCTGTCCTACCTGTTCGGCATCTATGCCGCGCTGCAGCTGCTGCTGCCGCAGGGCGAACGGGCCGACGAATGGGTGCGCCGGCCGAACAGCGCACCACTGTTCAACGGCCAGTCGGCGCTGCAGCGCATGCTCGGCGGCCAGGTGGCCGACCTGTACGTGGTGCGCCAGTACCTCGACGCGCAGCGCGGCGGCAAGGCGTGAACCGGCGCCGGGCCGTCCCAAGCCGGTTCGCCCCCTCCGGAGGCCGGCGCACGTCGCCCTGGGGGCCGGAATGATCACGCAGGACATCCCGGTTCGCGCCGTGGCGTGGAAGCCCAGCTACCGGCTGATCGCATCGCGCTACCCCACCGTCGGGCTGTACGACGCCATCGCCGACCCGGCCGACCTGGAGGTGGTGTTCGCGATCGAGGCACTGGCCAACCCGCGGCTGCGCAACGAGCTGGGCGAACTGCAGCTGGTGCCGCCCGACGAGCGGCTCAGCGGCGCCGGCAGCACGCCGATCATGGCCGCCTTCACCCACCTGAATCCCGAAGGCTCACGCTTTTCCGACGGCAGCTACGGCGTGTACTACGCGGCACAGGATCTGGACACCGCGGTGGCCGAGGTCAGCCACCATCGCGCGGTCTTCATGGCGCGCACGCAGGAACCACCGATCGACATCGACCTGCGGCTGATCGTCGCGTCTCTGGACGCGAAGCTGCACGACCTGCGTGGCCAGCGCCGCAGCGCGCCGCAGCTCTACGACCCGGTGGACTACCGCGCCGGCCGGGCACTTGGCCGCCAGCTCAGGCAAGCCGGTAGCTGGGGCGTGCTGTACCACAGCGTGCGCCATCGCGGCGGGCTGTGCGCCGGTGTGTTCCGTCCGCGCGCCTTGCAGCCGGCGCGCGAGAGCGCGCACATTGCTCTTCACTGGGATGGCCATCGCATCACGCACTGGTACGAAAAGCGCGCGCCGAACGCGGTGGCCTGAGGCAGACGTCGGGACCGACCGCCGGGCAACGGCTGCCTACAGACTGAAGGCTGGGCGCTCGGCCATCGCCTCGCGCCAGCGCCGCAGGTGCACCTGCTCCTCGCCCGGCTTAACGCGCACCACGCGCGCAAAGTCCACCGCCACCGCGGCGGTGATGTCGGCGATGCTGAACCGATCGGTGGCGACGAACTCGCGCCCGGCCAGGCGCTGGTCGAGCGTACCCATGAACTGCTGCAGTCGGGCCAGCCCGCGTTGCGCCAGTTCCGGAATCTGCGCGTAGCCTACTGGCCCGGGCAGCGCGCGGCCGGCCATCGCCGGCACGCTGTTGCGCAGCGCTTCGGCGATGGCCATCAGCCCTTCGAATTCGATGCGCCAGTTCCAGCTGGCGATCTCGGCCTTTTCCAGCGGCGTGCTGCCCAGCAGCGCGGGTTGCGGAAAGCGCGCCTCCAGGTAGGCGGCAATGCCCGCGTTGTCGGTGAGGACCGGCCCCTCCTCGGTGCGCAGCGCCGGCACGGTGCACTGCGGGTTGATGGCCCGGTAAGCCTCGCCGAATTGCTCACCCGTGCGCAGATCGATCTGCACGGTGTCGTGGGTCACGCCCTTTTCGGCCAGCAGGATGCGGGCGCGGCGCGGGCTGGGGGCGGTGCTGCAGTCGTACAAAGTGATCATGCCGGCTCCTGGCGTGTCAACGCCCTTCGAAGGACGGCGCGCGCTTCTCGACGAAGGCCACGGCCGCACCCTTGTGGTCGGCGGTCTCGAAGGTGCGGATCATGTGGATCGCCTCGGCGTCCAGCACGTCCGACAACGAGCCGCGCAGGCCGGCATTGAGGTTGCGCTTCATGTAGCCGATGGCGATGGTGGGCAGTGCCGCCAGTTCGGCCGCCCAGGCCCGGGCTGCATCGGCCAGCGTTGCGGCTGGCACTGCGCGGTTGACGAGGCCGATGCGCTGAGCTTCCGCACCGCTGATCACCTGCCCGGTGAAGTACATCTCGCGCGCCTTGGCCGCGCCGACCAGGTGGTTGAGGAAATAGCTACCGCCAAAATCGCCGGACAGGCCGATCTTGGAGAAGGCGGTCGTGAGCTTGGCATCGTCGGCGGCGATGCGCAGGTCGCAGGCCAGCGCCACCGACAGCCCGGCGCCCGCCGCCGGGCCGGGAATCACCGCCAGCGTCGGCTTGGGCATCTCGTGCAGCCAGCGGCTGACCTCCATGCGCGCGCGCAGGTCAGTCACCTTGTGGTCGAAGGACACGCTGACGGGCGCGCCTCCGGCGTTCCTGGCGAAGCCCTTCACGTCGCCGCCGGCGCAAAAGGCCGCACCGGTGCCGGTAAGCACCACCAAGCGCACGGCCGGGTCGTTGGCCAGGCGCGGCAGCGCTTCGGACAGCGCATCCATCATCTCGCGCGAAAACGCGTTGCGCGCTTGCGGGCGGTTCATGGTGAGCGTGGCGATGCCGCCTTCGATGCTTTCGAGCAGGTCCTGGGTCATGGGTGACTCCGGTGGATGGGGTGGTTGCTGGTTCAGGTCTTGATGCCCTTTTGGAAGGCGGGCTGCGCTTCCAGACGCCTCACATAGGCATGCAAGTGGGTCATGTCCTCGGGCATGCAGCCCAGCCGGCGCGCCATGTAGCAGGCATGGCCGAGCATGAAGTCGACGCCGGACAGCTCGCCGAGCATGTAGTCGCGCCCGGTCAGCGCCTCGTTCAGCGGCTCCAGCGTCTTCGTCAGCAGGCGCTTGGCCTGGCCCAGGATCTCCTCGTTGCGCCGCTCCGGCGGCAGCAGCAGGGTGTGCACGACGATGGTGTTGATCGGCGGCATGACCATGCCCTCGCAGTAGTGCAGCCACTGCAGGTAGCGCGGGAACAAGGGCGAATCCACCGCGGGCCTGAGTGCGCCGTTACTGTGACGTGCGATGAGGTATTCGACAATCGCGCCCGACTCATACAGCATCACCTCGCCGTCTTCCAGCACCGGCACCCGGCCTAGCGGGTGGCGCGCGCGGTGCTCGTCGGATTTCAGCGCCTTGGGGTTGAACTCCATGCGGTTCAACTCGTAGGGCAGTTGCAGTTCTTCCAGCAGCCAGACGATGCGTCCGGCGCGCGTGTTGGGGGCATGGTGCAGTTTCAGCATCGGGTTGCTCCTACTTCAGGTCAGGGTTGCCGGCATGGTTCCACCAGGCCAGGTCGGAGTGGGCGCGCAGGTCCAGCTCGAAGGTCCAGGCCGAGCGGTGCTGGTGGGCGATGTAGAAGTAGGTGTCGGCCACTTCGGCCGGCACCAGCAGGCCGTCGTGCTCCAGGCCCTTCTTCTCGCGCAGTGCCTGGAAGCGCTCGGGGCCGAGCATCTTGCCCAGGGTGTCTGGCGCGTCCACGGCGCCGTCGATGACGATGTGCGCGACGTGGATGCCCTTGCTCGCAAACTGAGCGTTCAATGACTGGCACAGCATGCGCCGTCCGCCCATCGCCGCCGCGTGCGAATGCTGGCCCGCATTGCCGCGCACGGCGGCGGTGGCCGAAGTCACCAGCAGCACGCCCTTGCCGCGCGCTTCCAAGTGTGGGAACAGCACCTGCGCCAGGCGGAACAGGCCGAAGGTGGCCATGCGCCAGCCCATTTCGAACTGCTTCAGCGTGGTGCTGGCCAGGCCTCGGTCGCCGATTTGCGCGCCCAGGTTGAACACTGCCACCTCGATCGGCCCGACGTTCGATTCGATGTGCTCGACGAGTTGTTCGATGCTTCCTTCCTCGACGGCGTTGACGATGAAGCCGGTGGCCGAGCCGCCTGCGGCCTCGATCTCGGCCACCAGCTTGTCGAGCCCCGCCTTGTCGCTGCGGCGCGCCAGGCAGGCGTGGTAGCCCTCGCGGGCGAAGCGCTTGGCGACATTGCCGCCGATGCCGGCACCGGCACCGAGGATCAGGCAGACGGGTTGGGTCATGGATGCTCTCCGTTCGTGCGCGCTGGGATGGCTGTTGCGTCAAGCGCCGCAGATCGCAGCCTTGGCCGCGGCGTACTCGCGCTTGAAGCGCGCCACCATCTCGGCGGCGGGCATCACCTCGCGGATCGCGCCGATGCCCTGGCCGCAGCCCCAGATGTCCTTCCAGGCCTTGGCGGCCTTGGCGCCTTCGCCGCTGGCGAAGTTCATCTTGCTCGGGTCGCTCTGCGGCAGGTTGTCCGGGTCCATGCCAGCGTTGCGGATGCTGCCCTTGAGGTAGTTGCCGTGGATGCCGGTGTAGAAGTTGCTGTAGACGATGTCGTCCGAGTCGCTCTCGGTGATCATCTTCTTGTAACCCTCGACCGCGCGCGCCTCCTCGGTGGCGATGAAGGCCGAGCCGATGTAGGCGAAGTCGGCACCCATCGCCTGCGCTGCAAGAATGGCGCCGCCCGACGAGATCGCGCCCGACAGCGCCACCGGGCCGCCGAACCATTCGCGGATCTCGGCCACCATCGCGAACGGGCTCTTCACGCTGGCATGGCCTCCGGCGCCGGCCGCCACCGGGATCAGGCCGTCGGCACCCTTCTCGATGGCCTTGTGCGCAAACACGTTGTTGATGACGTCGTGCAGCACCACGCCGCCCCAGGCCTGCACGCCGCGGTTGACGTCCTCGCGTGCGCCCAGGCTGGTGATGATGATCGGCACCTTGTATTTGGCGCAGACCTGCATGTCGTGCTCGAGCCGGTCGTTGCTCTTGTGCACGATCTGGTTGATGGCAAAGGGCGCGGCCGGTGAATCGGCGTGAGCCCTGTCGTGCGCGGCCAGGGCTTCGGTGATCTCGGCCAGCCACTCGTCCAGTTGCGACGCCGGGCGCGCATTGAGCGCGGGCATCGAACCCACCACACCGGCCTTGCACTGGGCGATCACCAGCTTGGGGTTGCTGATGATGAACAGCGGCGATCCGATGACAGGGAACTTGATGTTCTTCAGGACGGCGGGCAGGTAGCGGGCAGGTGCGGTCATGGGCAGAGGGCTTGGGGTTGGGGTTGGGGGCACAGAGTGGCGAGACTGCACAAGAGCCTTCGGGCCGATGCGCGGCAATGGGGGATCGGGTCAGGACGGACCGCGCTGGCGCTGCGCGACCACGGATTGCAGGTGCCGCATCACGTCGCTGCCGCCCCGGCCGATGCGCGACCGCGTGTCGCGCGCGGTCAGCGGTTGTCCATCCGCATCGTGCACCTGCACCTCGCGCACCGGCCGCAGCGTCTGGCGATCGACCACCTCGAGCCGCTTGCCGCGCGTCTTGGGCATCCAGCGGTCACCCCACTGGTGCAGAAAGACGATCAGCGGATACAGCGCCAGCCCCTTGGGCGTGAGCTTGTATTCGACGGCGCGGCCATCGGCGGCCACCGGGCGGCGGTACAGGATGTCGGCATCGACCAGCGCCGACAGCCGGGCGGCCAGCACATTGCTGGCCACGCCCAGGTGCCGGGCGAAGTCGTCGTAGCGGTTCACGCCGTTGAAGGCATCGCGCAGGATCACCAGCGTCCACTTGTCGCCGATCTGCTGAGCGGCCTGGGCGACGCCGCAGTCCACGTCGGCGAAGGATTGTCTGGTCATGGCAATGGGCCTGGGTCGCGCTCGGCGTTCCTTGAGTCTTGGGTCATCTTAACTTTGACTTGCTTCAAGCAAGTCATGGTTTTCGTGGGGGTGCCTGCCGGCGCAGCGACGACGCGCGATTCAGCTGATGGCCGGCGCGTCGCTGCCGACGAATTGCCGGCGCAGTTCGCGCTTGAGCACCTTGCCGGTGGCGTTGCGCGGCAGCGCATCGATGACCACCATGTCGGCGGGGCACTTGAAGCGGGCCAGCTGTTGGCTGCAGTGGCCGAGGACCGTGTCGCGGTCCAGCTGCTGCCCGGGCTTGAGCACCAGCACCGCCAGGCCGACCTCGCCCCATTTCTCATGCGGCACGCCGATCACGGCCACTTCGGCCAGCTGCGGCAGCTGGTACAGCACGTTCTCCACTTCGGCCGGGTAGACGTTCTCGCCGCCGGAGATGTACATGTCCTTCCAGCGGTCGACGATGTAGTAGAAGCCGTCGTCGTCGCGGCGCGCAGCATCGCCGGTCTTCAGCCAGCGGCCTTCGAAGGCAGCAGCGGTGGCATCGGGGCGGTTCCAGTAGCCGGGCGTGATGTTCGGGCCGGCGACCCAGAGCTCGCCGATTTCGTTGGCGCCGCAGTCGTCGCCCGCCTGGTTGACGATGCGCGCCTCGGTGTGCAGCAGCACCTTGCCGGTGGAGCCGAGCTTGCGGATGGCGTCGGCCGGATCGAGGAAGATGCAGGCCGGGCTGGTCTCGGTCATGCCGAAGCCCTGCATCAGCCGCACGCCGCGGTCGGCCCAGGCCTGCAGGATGCTCAGCGCGCAGGGCGCCCCGCCCACGCCGGCGCTGCGCAGGCGCGACAGGTCGGTGGTGGCGAAATCGGGGTGCTGCACCATGAACTGGTAGGGCGCAGGCACCGCGAAGAAGTGGGTGATGCGCTGCGCCGGGTTGCCGATCACGCGCAAGGCCTGGCCCGGGTCGAAGACGCGCATGATGACCACCGTGCCGCCGGCGTGCAGCACCGGGTTGGAGTAGCAGTTCAGCCCGCCGGTGTGGAACAGCGGCAGCACCGACAGGTGCACCGTGTCCTGGCCCACACCGGCGGCCGTGCCGAGGTTGCTGCAGTTCCAGAAGTTCATGCCATGGGTGATGAGCGCGCCCTTGGGGTGGCCGGTGGTGCCCGAGGTATACATGATGGTGACCACGTCATCGTGGGTCAGCGCTTCGCGCGGAGCGCTCTGGCCGGCAAAGGCCTCGACCGTGGCCTCGTAGGCATTGGGAGGCGATGCCGCCAGAGCGCGCTTGTCGATGCACAACAGCGTGGTGATGCTGCAGCGCTTCTGCAGCGCCTGGGCCGTTTCGGTGAACTCGACGTCGTGGATCAGCAGCTTGGGCGCGCTGTCGCCGAGGATGTACTCGAGCTCGGGCACGGTCAGCCGCCAGTTGAGCAGCACGGCGATCGAGCCCGTGCGGCCGCAGGCGAACTGCAGGTCGAAGTACTCGACGCCGTTGTGCGCCAGCAGCGCAACCCGGTCGCCGCGGCCGATGCCCAGCGAGCTCAGGTACGCGGCCAGCGCATCGGCCCGGGCATCGAGCTCGGCATAGGACACGCTGCGAGGCGGCGACAGCTCGCGCACCGCTTCCTTGGCGGGCCGGTGCGCCCGGTGGTGGGCGACCCAGTCGTAGGCCGGCACGGCGCCATGGCCGGGCGGGCGCGAGCTGCGCATGGCGGCCACGGCCGCCGGATCGGGCACGAAGGCCGCGGGACGCTGCGCGCGGGTCGAAGCCTCAGGGCTTATTCGATGCTCCTCTGGCGAAGGCCGGCGTCTGGGTCTGTCGGTGCAGATGCTGGGACCGGCGCGCATTCAAGGCCATCACGATGCGCGCGGCCTTCCGCCATCAGCCCAGGGCAGGCTTGACCGGCGCCAGGTCGGCGAACTGCGCCGGCTGCCCGCTCTTCTGCGCCACCATGGCGCGCGCGATGTCCTCGGGGTCGAACACGCCCGGCTGCAGCGCGTTCAGGTAGGCAAAGGACTCGGCCACCGAGTGGTCGCGTGCGAAGTCGATCATCTCCTTGGTGGCCGCGATGGCGATGGGAGCCTTGGCGGCGATCCGGTGCGCCACCGCGAGCGCGCCCGCCACCAGTTCCTCGTGGGTGTCGAACAGGCCGTTGGCGAAGCCCAGCCGCTCGGCGCGCTCGGCGCCCAGCCGGTCGCCGGTGTAGGCCAGCTCGCGCATCACTGCTTCGGGGATCTGCTTGGGCATGCGGTTGAGCGTGCCCACGTCGGCCATCATGCCGATGTTGATCTCGTGGATGCAGAAGTACGCGTCACGGCTGCAATAGCGCAGGCAGCAGGCCGTCGTCAGATCGACGCCGCCGCCGATGCACCCGCCCTGGATGGCCGCGATCACCGGGAAGCGGGCGTTGGCGATGGCGTTGAACGACTCCTGCAGCTGCTTCAACTGCTGGCGGAACTGCTCGCGCGCCTTGACGTTGGCGGTGCCCAGCGTGCCCGCCGACTCGAACACGGCCAGGTCCATGCCCGCAGTGAAATGTCGGCCCACCGACGACAGCACCATCACCCGGGTGCCGCCGGCCTCGTCGAGCCCGCGCATCAGCCGCGGGATCTCCGACCAGAACGCCGGCACCATGCTGTTGTGGCGTTCGGGGTGGTTCATGCGCACATGCGCCACGCCGCCGTCCATCGAGACATCGAAACACTGCCAGTCGTTCATCGAGTCGCGCTCCGCAGACAAAGGGTTTGGGGGTCCTGACGATATCAACTCATGGCGGGTGCCCTGCGGCCCCCGCACGACTTGGCCAGCTCGCGCTTCGTTCTAGGCGTCACGCCGCCGGTAGGTCAACAGCCGGCCCTTGTAGGCCTCGGCCACTGCCGTGGCGACGCGGTCCAGCCGCTCCTCGCGCAACTCGAAGCCCAGATCGGCCATCTGCCGGTTGAAGGCCGGGCGGTTGCCGCGATCCGGGTCGACGATGCGCACCTCGCCCAAGGGCCCGGAATGAAGATCGATGAAATCGGCCAGCGTCGCACCCGTGTCGCGCTCGTACAGCAGGTCGCTGCCGATGATCAGGTCGTAGTGCCCGGCCACGCGGCGGCCCGGCACGGCGGCGCCCGACGGCGCGGACCAATCGCCATGGCGGTAGCGCAGCGGCCCCAACCCGTTCAAGGCCAGGTTGGTGCGCAGGAACGCTTCTGTCAGCGGATGACGGTCGCTGGCGGTGATGTCGATGCCCAGGCGATGGCAGGCCAGGCTGGCCAGCGCCAGGCCGCAACCGATCTCCAGCACCGTCACGCCCAGGGCCGGCGGCCGCGCCACCATGTGTGCCGCCAGCTGTGCACCCGACGGCCAAAGCAGCCCGAACAGCGGCCAGGCCGCGCTGCAAATGCCCAGCATTGCCGCCTCGCCAATCGGGTCGGCAAACTGTTGCCGGTCGAGCAGTGAGCGGATCACCAGGTCGGGACCGCCGGCAATGGCAACGTCCTGCTGCAGGGTCAGATAGCCGGGCATGGGCGCGCGGCTTCGGGTGCCGCCAGGTGTTGCGGCAGGGTGCGCCGTGGCGCAGTATGCGCCCCGGCATGCTTGCTCAGCGGCGCTGCGCCCACCAACCGCGGTTGTCGTCCAGCGTATCGATCGTGGCGGACAGCCATTCGCGCGCTTCGGCTTCGCTGTAGAAGGCGCGGCGGATCAGCCCGGCCGCACCGGCGCGCCGGACCACATGCTCGTAGAGCCCGGCCTGACCGTCGTTGACCACGAAGGCTACCGGCAACGCTCGCAGCGCTGGCGCCAGCATCGGGTACGCCGCGGTCATCGATGCCGGGTCGCAGCAGATCGCAGCCTGGTCGTTGCGGTACAGCAGCCCCTTCGCACCGCGGACGCTGCCGGCGCGCATGGTCAGCACGCTCATCGCCAGGAAGTTGGATGGCACCATCAGGCCACTGAAGAAGGCCGTGCCCACGCCGTCGTTGTCGACCCGCAGCGAGCCGCTGGCACTGCCACATTCGATGGTGTCCACGCCGTTCCCCACCCTTGCCTTGACAGGGTGATTCTCACGCAAGCTTCAGGCCCGGCCCGTCTTGGCGCAAGAGCTTATTGCGCCAACTCAACGCTGCCGGCCGCGCCGGGCGGCGGCGGTACCTTCGAGCGGCGCCTCTGTGTGCACACACACCCAGGGGCGTCGCCTCTCAGCGCCCGGTCCAGTTCGGCGCGCGTTTCTCGACGAAGGAGGTGCGGCCTTCCTTGGCGTCCTCGGTCAGCGCCAGCGTCATGATCTTGGTTTCCAGGAAGCTGATCGACTGCTCGAACGTCATGTCGAAGGCGGCGCGCAACATGGCCTTGCCACTGCGCAGCGCCGTGGGTGACTTGCCAGTGAGGCGCTGCACCAGCCAGTCGGTCTTGGCGTCCAGCTCGCCGGCCGGCGCCACATGGTTGATCAAGCCGATCTCGGCCGCGCGCCGCGCGTCGATCGGCTCGCCGGTCAGGCACAGCTCGGCAATGTGACGCGGCGTGCACAGGTGTTGCAGCACCGCCAGCACCTGCGCCGGGAACAGGCCGATCTTCACCTCGGGCAGGCCGAAGCTGGCATGTTCGGCCGCCACCGCCAGGTCGCACATCGCCATGAAGCCCATGCCGCCGGCCAGGCAATGGCCGTTGACGCGCGCCACTAGCGGCAAGGTCGTCGTCCAGACATAGCGCAGCAGGTCGGCGAATTCGGAGTGCGGCAGCGACGGGTCGAACTGGAAGGAACCCGAGCCCTTGGCCAGATCCGCCCCGGCGCAGAAGGCCTTGTCACCCGCGCCGGTGAGCACCACCGCGCGTACCCCGGGGTCGGCATGGGCCTGCTCCAGCCCGGCGCGGATGCCCTGCAGCACCGCGCCGTTCATCGCATTGCGCTGCGCCGGCCGGTCGATGGTGAGCCACATCGCATGGCCGCGCTTTTCGATCTTCAGCTCTTCCGACATGGTTAACGTCCCCTGAACTGCGCCGGGCGCTTTTGCAGGAACGCGGTGACGCCTTCCTTGTGGTCTTCGGTGGCCATGGCCTGGCCCTGCAGCAGCGCTTCCACCTCGAGCTGCTCGCCCAGGCCGTTGCCCGAGCTGACCGCCAGGCCCTGCTTGATCAGGTCGTAGGCGCGGGTGGGCATCTGCGCCATGCGCTGGGCAATGGCCAATGCCTCGGCCATCAGCCGGTCGTCGGCAAAGACCTTCCACACCAGGCCGTACTGCAGCGCGTCTGCGGCGGGAATCTTGTCGGCCAGCATGACCATCGCGCGTGCGCGCACGTCGCCCACCATGCGTGGCAGGAACCAGGTGCTGCCGCAATCGGGCACCAGGCCGATGCGCGTGAAGGCCTGCAGGAAGGACGCCGACTCGCCCGCCAGCACGATGTCGCAGGCCAGCGCGATGCTCATGCCGGCGCCGGCGGCCGAGCCGTTGACCGCGCCGACGATCGGCTTCGGGAACTGCCGCATCGCCAGGATGATCGGGTGGTAGCGCTCGCGCAGGCCCTGCGCCACGTCGCGTGGGCCGTTGGACTTCATGCCAGCGGCAGCTGTCAGGTCAGCGCCGGCGCAGAAACCCCGGCCCGCGCCGGTGAGCAGCACCGCTCGCACGGACGCGTCGGCCTTGGCCCGCGCCAGGCCCTGGCGCAGCGCAGTGAGCAGGTCGTCGTTGAGGGCGTTGAGCACCTGCGGACGGTTCATCGTCAGCGTGGCCACGCCGGCTTCGGCGTGGTACAGGACGGCGGGTTCGGACATGGACGTTCTCCTGTGTGTTCAGGCCGCGTCGGCCTCGATGCGCACCAGCATGCGTCCCGGCGCCACTTGCGTGCCGGCTGCGGCGCCAAGCTCGACCACGGTGCCGGCGACCGGCGCTTCGATGCGGTGTTCCATCTTCATCGCCTCGATGGCCAGCACGAACTCGCCCTTGCGCACGCGCTGCCCCACCTCCACCGCCAGCTTGACCAGCGCGCCGTGCATGCGGCTGGTGATCAGGCCGTGGCCTTCGGGGTCGTCCACCTCGGGCGGGGCCTGGCTGCGGTCGACGAAGGCCGCGCAGGCGCCGCCCGCATCGAGCCAGCCCTCGCTGCCCTGCAGCCAGCACAACGCCGCATCGTGCACACCGTCGACGATCAACTGCACCTGGTGGCCGTCGTCGCTCTGGATTTCGACCGCGAAGCGCTCTTCACCCACGCTGACCTGCACCGGCTCGCCGCGGCGGTAGGCCAGGCGCAGGTCGATGAGTTGGTCGCCGACCGCCAGACGCAGTGGAGTTTCGCGCTGGCCGCTGGAACTCCACAGCGCCAGCGGGCCAAAGACGCGGCTGCGACGGTGCAGCAGCAGCGCGCCGGCCACCGCGACCCAGCGCGCGTCGGGCAGCCGAGGCTGCCAGGCCGGGCTGGCCTCGCCCAGCCAGCGCGTGGCCAGCTTCGGCGTCGCAAAGGCCGGCGCCGACAAGGCCTGCAGCAGGTAGTCGCGGTTGGTGCGCAGGCCCAGCACCGCGCTGCCGGCCAGGGCGCGCAGCAACCGGCCTCTGGCCTGCTCGCGGTCAACCCCGTAGGCGATGACCTTGGCGATCATCGAGTCGTAATAGGGCGGGATCTCGGGTTGTGCCACCAGACCGTGGTCGATGCGCACGCCCTCGCCCGCCAGTACGTTCCAGTGCAGCACACGACCGGCCTGCGGCGCAAAGCCGTTGAAGGCGTCCTCGGCACACAGCCGCGCCTCGATGGCATGGCCCTGCCAGCGGATCTGTTCCTGTTGCAACGGCAAGGGCTCGCCACGGGCGATGCGCAATTGCCACTCCACCAGGTCCAGCCCGGTGATGGCTTCGGTGACCGGGTGCTCCACCTGCAGCCGCGTGTTCATCTCGAGGAAATGGAACTGCCCGTCGGGCGTGAGCAGGTACTCCACCGTGCCGGCACCGACATAGCCGACCTCGCGCACCAGCTTCACCGCCGCAGCGCCCAGACGCTCGCGCAGTTCGGCCGACACGCCAGGCGCTGGTGCTTCCTCCAGGATCTTCTGGTTGCGGCGTTGCGTGGAGCAGTCGCGCTCGCCCAGGTGAATGGCGCCGCCGTGGGTATCGCCGAAGACCTGCACCTCGACGTGGCGCGCTTCCTCGACCAGCCGCTCCAGCAGCAGGTCGCCGTTGCCGAAGGAGGCCAGTGCCTCGGCCCGCGCCGCGGCCAGCAGCTCGCGCAGCTCCGGGTGATCGACATCGTCGCAACGGCGCATGCCACGGCCACCGCCGCCGGCGCTGGCCTTGATCATCAGCGGCGCGCCGAC
>Ga0105097_10000214_pt1 | contig 25071 bp, 45 predicted proteins | sample PPLLak12cMay2015_FD_87035 | JGI IMG/M metagenome (GOLD analysis project Ga0105097, IMG submission 87035) | Freshwater sediment microbial communities from Prairie Pothole Lake near Jamestown, North Dakota, USA - PPLs Lake P7 Core (1) Depth... | ecosystem: Environmental > Aquatic > Freshwater >...
AAGGGAGGATCGAAATGGTCATAGCATTCTTCTGGTTCGATTTGAGGGATGTACCACTTTCTTCGGTAAGAAGCTGCTGCTCCTGAAAGGGGTCTATACGCCGAAAGGTAGGTTGGACCCTCATTTGCTGGGCGGTAATCATGAAGTTCTGGCGAGATTCGAACCCACCAAACAGGGATGGGGACTCGCCAGGTTGTGTGCTGACAACATGGAAAAGGGGGTAAAAAGCCATGGGAGACAAAGTAAAACTGGTCCTCGGTTGCGACGCGAACAAGGATGAAAAGTGCGCTGAGTGCGGCAGAAAGGCTCCCATCTATCTGAAGGTGGCCTGCGTTGATACACACATTGCTGACATTCCGCCTTGCTACCCTGGCACAGCCATCGCAATCAACCTGGAAGATATGAAGTTCTGTCTTCCTTGCGTCGAGAGGATGGTCGAAAAAGCCAAGAAGTTCGAAGAACAAGAGGCGTTGAACGACCCCGAAGACACCAACGTCGGTTGCTAGGAGGTAACTATGCTGTCGAAAATTCTTGCGGTATTGGTGTTTGCGCTCTCAGCCATAGCGGGAGCGGTTAACTGGCTGTGTCTTGTCCTCCAGATATTCTGCTGGATGTGTACTTTCCTTCCGGTGGTTATCGTCCACTTTGTGTTTTGGGTGTGCCGTAAGGAAATGCAGGACCCGGGAGAAGATTCCTTCTTGAGGAGAACCTTGGGGGACAACATGTACACGATCGGCGAACTCTGGTCTGAGTTGAAAAACAAATGGTTCAGGGTGCTGGACTCTTTGGGGAGGAAATGATGGTTGAAGAATACTTCGATCCGTTCGATTGCCAGGTTTGCCCAGAAGAGCTGGAAAACCAACACGTTCTAACCAAGGAGGAAGAGGATGCTTTACATTCTCCTATGGATGAGGCTATTCAAGTCCTGCTTCACGAAGGATAGAACGATTCTTGTGGGATTGTTCGTGGTATGCCTTTATGTCGCGGCGGCGATGGTGGCCAGGACCTATGAAGGTTGGGACCCATGGACGACTTTCTACTGGTATTGTACCACAATCACTACTGTGGGGTATGGAGATGTCACTCCCAAGACGTTCCCAATGCAAGCCATGGCTGTCGCCATCATGCTTTCAGGCGTAACCGGGGGTGTCTTGCTTTTTGGAAACGTCACCACAGCGGTGATAAAGTACAGGAGAAAAGAAATGAAAGGATTCGGGGACTACTCCAAGTACGAGGGGCATGCCATCGTTATGGGCTGGCAGGGACATAAGACGATGCGCGTTCTAAACCAACTAGTAGCAGAAGACAAGAACATACAGGTGGTTCTGTGTTCCGAATCCCTGGAAGAAAGGCCAGTTTGCCTGCCACCAAACATCGTCTTCGTGAAGGGGCCTTTGTCCCATGCAGATGTTATGATCAGGGCCGGAGTGAGGGGTGCGAGAAGTATTATCATTAATGGCAGAAACGACGACGAGACCTCACTGGCAGCGCTTTCCGTCCTAACTTATGATGAAGGTGACCCGGCGACAATTGCGGTGTACCTTGAAAACATGGATAACGTCGTCCACATTCATTGTTTGGAGAAATGCTTCAACAGGCAAATCTCCATCATCAGATCGGTCTCCCCCGATTTGTTGGTGCGTGAGATTACAGATCCTGGATTTTCTTCTATCTTTGGTAGGATTCTTGACGGCACAACGGATAGAAATCCCTATCGAGTAGAACTGAAAGAGCCGATGTACTATAAATCGGCGGCTTCAAGCATGTGGAACTGGTGCATCCCTGTCATCGGAGCAATTACCATTGATGATAAGTTGGTAATTGCGCCAACCGACAATCCTGTGGTTAAATCCGTCTTCGTGATTAGTGAAGTGCGGCCCGGGCCAATATGAAAGGATGTATTATGTCAACCAAAGACGCAACCGAACAAACAAAGGAGGTAGGGTATGAAGTAGAAAAGAGAAACAAGCAGACAAACTCAAACAAAATATCTGTAGGTGAATTGATTTCGGTTTTAGCCACGCTAGGCGTGGCAATGTTTCTAATCTTTTTTGTCTAACAGGAGGACAATACTATGATTACCATGACAGGATTGGTTTTCATCATTCTCGCCGCGATCATTCTGATCGCCATTTTCAACAAACGAATCCGCAGTCTCGTCTCTGGCAAGATGGACAGAGCCATCGACCAGCAAGAGAAAGGTGATCCGGACGCCGTTTACCGATCGGCCATCAAGAAGCTTCAGGAAGACATCCTTGAGATCCGCGATCTCGCCACCGAGGCTACGGGTATGGTGTTCCAAGTGGAGCAAGAGATCAACTCCAAGAATGACACTATTGTGTCCCTGAAAAGCGATCTGGACCTGGCAGTGAAGGCTGGTGACAAAGCGACCGGTTCCGAGCTGATCGAACGCATCGAGCACCTGGACGAGGACATCAAAGAGCTGATCGAGCGCAAGAATGACTATCAGTCAAATGCCGACGAGACCATCAAGTCGCGCCAAGACATGGAGAAGGAACTCCAAGAGCTGAAAGACGAAGCCGCACAGGCAAAGACCCTCGGAAAGGCTGACGCCATGATGCAGCGCATCCGGGACCGCAAGGCCGGCCTCGCCAGCGACGAAGTGTCCCAAGCCCTTATGAACGCAAGAGCAAAGACCGCCGAGATCGGTGCCAGACGAAAGGCCGACAAGACCACGGGTGAAGCGTCCCTGGAATCCAGGATTGCCAAGTTGCGTGCAGGCGCAAACAACAGCGCCGCCGGTAGCAAGTTCGACGCCCTTGTCGCCCAGAAGTAAACCTTACCACGCTGCCTACTCCCGTAAGGGGATAGGTAGCTAACCAAGGAGAAAAGATCATGAAGATGAGTACCAAAAGAGTCTCATGCGTGGTATTCGCCGTGTTTATCGTGATGTTCTTCTGCTTCGCTGACTTTTCGGAGGTCTTCGCCAGAGGTGGCGGAGGGAGTAGCAGTTCAAGCAGTGGTGGTGGAAGCCGAGGAGGAAGCAGTTCCAGCAGCAGTTCCAGATCTGGCGGTGGTACCTCCTCGTCTTGGGGCAGTTCCAAGTCCTCTGTGCCGGCGGCCACACCTGCACCTCCGAAACCCTCAACCACGGCACCCGCGCCTTCGGGTCAGACGAGTTCCAGTTGGGGTTCCAAATCGGATAGTGGCATGGCAACAAAGACGACTGCACCGGCCCCTGCCGCAATGAAAGACACCGCTTCAGGAGTAAAGACTTCCTGGGGTAGCAAGACCGAGAGTGGACCGGTTGTGAACGCTTCGACCGCAAGAGCGTCCGCGTATGCCAACAAAAACCTGGTGGCGGACAAAGCCAGGGCAGCATCGGTTCAGAACACCGTAAAGAACAGCACCACCGCCGACTGGGGCGCTGCGAGGACAAACTATTCTTTAGGAAAACAGAGTTACACGCCGACAAGGACCCCGCCAAGGAGATCAGGAGAGGAGAACCGAGTCATCGTGAACAAGTATTACAACACCTATTCGTCAGGCGGGATGATGTACGGATACGCAGACCCGTTCAATCACTCGATGATGTTCATGTTCTCGACGATGTGGTGGATGAACATGTGGGATCACGTAGACCGGAGCCATTACCGGGACGACCCCAGAATGAGAGATCTGGAAAAAGAAGTCGCCGTCCTCAAAGCTCAGCAAGGACCGAACTGGAAACCTGATCCCAACTACAAAGACCCTGGCATGACCGACACGGTTATGTACTCTGACGGTTATCTGCAAGCGATCAAGGAAGGAAAGATCAGCCCGAAAGAGCTGGACAAGTTGGCCAAAGAGTCTAAGGGTGAAGAAGGGCTCAACTGGTTTACTTTCTTCGGCGTAGGGTTCTTCATCGTCGTGTTGGCTCTGGCCGGGTTCATGGTGGTTCGGATGATCCGCCGCAACAATCGCCGGCCTTCGTATTACTGATAGACCGGTAGATCAACAAGGAGAAACATATGGAATTAGAAGTCATCAAACGCGCCAACTATTTTCAGGTTGACAAAGACGTTCCCGATAAGGGCACCTGGAAAGTCACGGACAAGATCTTCATCAAGGATGAGCATGGCCAGGTTCTGGTTGTCCGCATGGTCATCGACAAAGATCTCGGCAAAGCCGGCGACGAGAAGATTGTGGAATGGCAACAGGAAGCCGCCAGGGAAGTCTCCATTCTCGATATCTTCTCTTCGTTCCCTCTCGCTGACGCGGAATCTTGGCCGCCTCCTCGGAAGATGTCCATCAACCAAAATGGGGATGAGATCAACTTTGTCTCCCTCAACACGCAGGTGGGTCACCACGACCCGTTCACAGGGTTCGTCAATGGGCGGATTGTCTCCCACTGGGAGTACCAGAACGGAGCCGGCGACAAGTTCCTTCAGGTCTATGAGTACGAGGGAACGGTCTACATGGCCACCGGCTACGCCCTGAACGAAGCGTTCGTGCGCATCGTATAAGCGCTCAGTGTGTTTTCATGGTAGGGTTCTCCGAAGGGGGTGTCAGCGATGGCACCCCCGAACCTTTTTCGGAAAGGAGTTGTAAATGGGGAGAATAGATTCCTTCAAGGATGAAAACTTCTTCCTTAGCAACTTTTATCCGTGCTTGATTACATATGAAGACATTCAATACCCGTCTTCGGAGCACGCGTTCGTGGCTCACAAGATACTTTCCCTCCTGTGCAGGCGAGTGATTGCTCAAATAGAAGGGGCAGGCGCTGTCAAGAAAGCAGGACGCAGATTGCCGATAAGACCCGACTGGAACGATGTTAGGCTGGCGGTCATGCTGTGTATTTTGATCGCTAAGTTTTCCATTCCATGGCTTGCCAAGAAGCTGATTGACACCGGTGACGCGGAGTTGGTGGAAGGAAACTGGTGGCATGATAACTTCTGGGGGGATTGTAAGTGCGAGAAGTGTAAGAACATTCCAGGACAAAACTGGCTCGGTCGTCTCTTAATGACCGTTCGCTGGTATCTTATTAATTGTCAGAAAGGAATAAAGGTATGAAGAAAATATCGATGTTGCTCTTGACGTTCGTGTTGGTGTTCGGGCTTTCCATGACCGCTTTCGCTCAGCAGCGAGGAAACGAGACGAAGGTCGTAGTTGATCTGAAAAACCTGGACGACCTGACCAGAAACAAGATCATTGACTCCATGAAAAAGGCGGAGTCCTCTGGTCTACCGATCGATATCAGCGCGTTTCAGCCAGAAGCCATCAAAGCGTGGGTCAACGCTGTCTCTGAGGGAATAAAGGACGTGTGTCATAACCTCAACGTGGAGGTCAATGACTTCATCAAGACTCCGGCAGGCATGATCATCACCGGTTCTATCATCTACAAGGTGATCGGCAAAGACATCTTCATCGGAGTGAAGGACATTGTCTTCGGTATCCTCGGTTGGGTAGTCAGCATGCTCCTTCTTTTCCTTATCGCCAGGAGATTCGTGTTGACCAGGAAGATCAAGATCCTGAAGGAATACGAGGAAGAGATCGATGGGAAGAAGAGGATGGTGAAGCTGACTTCCTACAAGTTCATCAAGCCCTACGAGTTCAAGTCGGATGACGCCAGGTCCTTCGCCTTCGCGGCTCTCATCATTCCGGCAGTGGCGTTCACGATCGCTGCCATGATCATCGTCCTGTAACCGACAAATTTTCAACAAGGAGCCTAACTAAACATGGAGAAAACAACGAAATTTGCTATACCAGACGAACCCCGTCCGACTGGTCCGAGAACCAGATCAGTTGTGAATGGGCATCTGTCCTTCTTAGTGGACGATGTCAGTCGGGAAGTGGTAATCGTGGACGCTGACGGGAAAAAATCGAAGACGCATTTTCTCGAAGTGAACACCCATCTGTCCTTTGAGGAGGCCGAGCCTGCTCCCAATATGTGGTCCCTGGTGCGCCAGATCGGCGGGGTAGAAGTCATCGAAAGCGCTCTGGAGGAATTCAGAGAACACTTAACCAACAACAAGAAGGAGGAATAAAAAGTATGTGGTGGCCATTCAGTAGCAAGAAAAAGAAAGAAGAAGTGAAGCACATGGCAGCATCGGCGCACACAGAGCCGGTTACCAACGATTACGGTTACACCCTGGAGAAGTCCAGCAAGCCCGGCACCGTCAAGCGGAGCAGGTATCACAAGTGTCGTCGTTGTGGCAAGAAGTTCTTCGGTCAGCACTACAGACCGACCTGCTGCGGTTATCTCACCGGAGAAGAGTGGGGCTTTTTCGACATCTATCTGAACTACCTGATGATCGAGATGTTGATGGGCGACTCCGGCTACGACACCAACACCTATGTCGAGGAAGACCTGTCGGATCACCGCGCCCTGGAAAGTTGGTCAGACCGAGAAGCCAGTCTGTCCAGTTCATCGATTCCGGAGCCCGTGGTGGAGTCGAAGGTTGAACGTTCCTGGGTGGAGACCACCCGTGAGATTCCATCGTTCGAATCGCATTCCAGCTACGACAGTGGCGGAAGCAGCGGGGGCTGCGATTGCGGTGGTGGTGGATGCGATTGCGGTGGTGGAGGCGGCGACTAGGCAATTACAAGAGGAGGAGTGCAATGATTACCGTGGCGAATATCAAGGACATTCCGGACATCAGGAAGAGGGACGTATCGGACACCATCTACGTGTACGTCGGTAGGAACACAGAGACATCCAAGAAAGCATCTTTGCTGCCGATGACCGAGTTCGGCAACCCTTTCCTCATCGGAAAAGACGGCACCAGGGAAGAGGTAGTCGAGAAGTATCGTCCTTATTTCTTGCATCGGATGGAAACCAATCCGGTGTTTCCGAAACTCATCTTTGGACTGGCGATAATCGCTCAAGGATTGAACATCGTCCTGGTATGTCATTGCGCTCCTCTTGCCTGCCACGCGACCATAATTAAGGAAGCGATTGAAAATCTGAAGGAGAAGCTCGATGGCTGAACAACTCAACAAGGAAGATGTCTTCAGAAAGATGGTCACCGTCCTGACAAACCGAGAGGGTTCGAAGAGCACAGACAAGCTGATCGCCGTCATGTGCATGCTGGCTACTATGGACTGGGACAAGATCAAAGAAGTGGAGCTGGACTGGGAAATCCTGAACCTGAATGGAGACCACACTCCGGTTCCTAACCTCAGAATCGTCACCACTCACGGAGAAGTGAAAGAAACAATGATGTAGGAGACAATGTCATGGCAGCATTCAGAACGTTAATCATGGGTGGGGCTTTTGACCCTTTTCATCAGGGGCACTTCTACATTGCTTCTACGATGATAACGATCGGAGTTTGTAGCAAGGTGATCATCATGCCGACCTACAAGAATCAATTCGGCAAGACGATGACTGATCCACTATTCCGTATAAGGATGATAAAAAACCACTTATTGGAATACAGCTACGATCCTGCCGACGAACTCAGTGCGCTTCAGCTTAGCACATTCGAGATCGACAACAAGCTGACCTGTGGCACATACGACGTGCTGAATGCGTTCTTCAAGAATCATCCGCAACACAGCCCTGAGGACACCGGTTATCTCATCGGCGTGGATCAGGCCAACTCCATCACGCTGTGGAAGCATTGGCAGGACTTGCTTAAAACCTACAAATTCGTAGTCGTAAACAGGAAGAGAGAAGGTCTGGACATCGAGCCTAAGTCCCTGTGGTTTCTGGATGAACCGCATTGTTTTGTAGAACTGCCTGTCGCTGATGGCAGTCTCGACATATCTTCCAGCCAGATAAGACGTTTGATTGCCACTGGCAACAGAAAAAGAATTCGGGACGAAGGACTTGTGACTTCCCGCGTTTACGAATACATCTGTGATAAGGAGCTTTATGTATAGCATCTGTAGAGATTCAAGGGTTATGGTGGAGAACATCATCAGTCAGTCAGTGGACTATGTTAAGACAAAAGCCACGGACCGTAAGACGATGATTCTCGGGGTGTCTGGCGGCGCGGACTCCGCCCTCGTGGCGGCGCTCGCCAGGATGGTGTGCGACAAAACCGAACTGAAGTTGATCGGTATAAGCATGCCTATCGTGAGCAACAAACAAGATGAGATCGACCGGGCCAAGATGGTTGGCAGATCGTTCTGTGACCATTTCATAGTGGCGGATTTAACAAAGCCATACCGCCATCTATCCGACAAACTGGTGCTGGATCAGAACCCCAAGCGTGAAGCCCTGCGCCGTGCGAACATCAAAGCACGAATGCGAATGATCGCCCTGTACGACATGGCCCAGGCCAATGACGGATTCGTCCTCTCGACGGACAACTACACTGAATATCTCCTGGGATTCTGGACTCTCCATGGCGACGTGGGGGACTTTGGCATGCTCCAGTCTGCCTGGAAGACGGAGGTCTACTGCATGATGGACTATCTGGCTACGAGAGTGTACGTGGGAGGGACATTCAAGGATCAGTCAGAAGCCCTACGGGCATGCCTCAATGCTCAACCAACGGATGGTCTAGGCGTCTCGGAAACCGATTTTGACCAGATCTTCCCCAACTACGACAAGACGGCAAGTCCGAGAGAGAATTACGAGAAGGTAGACCAAGCGTTGTACGAGTTCATCATTAACGGGAAGATTACGAACGAACACATCGTAGCTCAGCACCTCAAAACGCGCTTCAAACGGGAAAATCCGTTCAACATCCCCCGGAAGTTCATCCTCCACAAACCCTTTTACATCCATTGGCACAATAAAATGGATCTTGCCAGTACCATGGGGAATCTATGATGACACTGGATAGCGAAGGCAATTTTGACCCGTGGGTACAACCGAGCTACGGGCATGACGCTTCAGATGTCGCTGTGACAGCTCCGCCAGGATATACCATCCTTGAGCGCAACGTCAGGATACTCCCAGGCGACGTTCCATTCGACGTTTACAGCGGATGGCTATGGACTGATGTGTCTGGACTGCCAGAACACAATTGGTACAGCCAGCATGGATGCCATACAAACAGTGAGGGTAGGTGGACCACTTGGGCTCGACCAAACAAGCAACAACAAAGGAGTGAGTCATGATCATCACATCCGCGCTCGACACTGACCTGTACAAGTTCACCATGATGCAAGCCGTGCTTCATCAGCATCCCGGCGCATCGGCTGAGTTTCTTTTCAAATGCAGAACCGAGAGGGTGGATTTTCGCCCCTACTTCGGCGAGATCGTCAAGAACATAAACCGGTTCTGCAACGAGGTGGTCTTCACGAAGGAGAATCTGGACTATCTCTCGTCCTTGAGGTTCATCAAGAAGGACTTCATCGATTTCCTTCGCATCTTCAGGTTCAACTACGAGTACATTCGGATGAGATGCGACGACAATGGCGGGCTGCACATCTCCATCGCCGGCCCGTGGCTTCACACCATTCTTTTCGAGGTGCCAATTCTTGCCATCATCAGTGAGATCTATTCTCGGGAGATGAGCAAGGACTTTCCGCTTTTCATCAAGCGTACCACGGAAAAGATGGAACTGCTTGCCAACAACGATGTCAAGATTCAGTTCGCGGACTTCGGCACTCGGCGCAGGCATTCCCTTGAGGCTCAACGGATCGCCATCGAGATCGCCATGAAGATCGTGCCCAAGCAGTTTGTGGGAACGAGCAACGTGATGCTCGCCAAGGATTATAACGTGAAGCCCATCGGTACGATGGCGCACGAATGGCTTCAGGCTCACCAGGCGTTCTATCGCTTGGCTGAAAGTCAGGTCATGGCGTTCGATCATTGGTCTCGGGAATATCGGGGAGATCTGGGGATTGCGTTGTCGGACGTGATCGGTCTGAAATATTTCGTCCACGACTTCGATCCCTTCTTCGCGAAACTGTTCGACGGAGTCAGGCACGATTCAGGTGATCCCTACGAGTTCGCGCTCACCATGATTCGGCTCTACGAATCCATGGGAATCGATCCGATGACTAAGACGATCGTGTTCAGCGACGGACTGGACTTTCAGAAAGCCATCGATCTCGCCGGAGCTTACAGCCGTAAGATCAAGTGCTCTTTTGGCGTGGGCACCAACTTCACCAACGATTTCGATTTCAAGGCTCTCCAAATCGTGTTGAAGATGATCAGCTGCAACGGAAACCCTGTAGCCAAGTTGAGCGACTCCCCCGGTAAAGGGATGTGTACGGATGATTCCTATGTCAGGTATCTCAAACAGGTCTTTGACCGAAGGGTAGGGAGGTAGTGTTATGGAGATCAAGATTGGAATGGACGTTGAATTCATGCCTTTTGACGGCAAGCGGATGGTTTATGCCCGTGGCCCGAAGTCGCCCAGATATTTGCGCTCGACAAGCTGCGACGAGTTCGGACATTGCGTCGAGATCAGGCCCAGAGAATCCACAGACGAGTTCGAGTTGATCGGCAACATCATGAGGGCTATGTCAGATTTGCCGAAGGAGTTCTCCTACAGAGCCATGAATGCGGTGGAAGTGCCGGAAGCCGACTTCATCGAACTGCTTCGGCTCCAGAGAAGGAAAGACGTGCCGGATTGCAGGAACGTCTATGGCAAAGACATCCTGAACAGCTCCGACTTCGAGAAAGCCGCCATCCAGAGGGGCAACAAGGTCCTCTATTGCGGGATGCATCTGCACGTTTCCACTTCCCTCACCAAGAACTATGAGGGCAAGAACGGTCATGCGTCAATGGTGGTGGACGTGCCGATCCCGTACATCCTGTTGACCCAGCTGTTCGACATGTACATGTTCACGAACCTTATGAAGGATCTCAACTTCAGCTGCGGACGTTATCGTTCGCCGGGCTTCTTCGAGACCAAGACGATGAGCCACTTCGAATACAGGAGCCTGGGGTCTTCAGCATTTACGCCGGAGCGGGTGGCGATCATCTTCAGGATGGCTAACCTCATAGTGACGAACATGGATGCGTTGTCCGTGTGCCTCAATCCTGAACTGATGTCCAAAGGACTTCGCGCGAACGCCGGCGGTTATATTCGGGAACTGGACGGGCTGACGAGGTCGTTGGCGGCAACCAAACCCTATGATGGAGACCTGCTCAAGATCTGGAGTCTCTAGGAGGGGACATGAAGATTCTGACTTATCCAAATGACCTGTTGACTTGGCCAACTTGCATGGTAGGAGAGATTGACGACAAACTGCGTGAGTTGGTCGAGTCAATGATTCAAACGTTGAAGCTCGAAGACGGGCTGGCATTGGCAGCAAACCAAGTGGGATCGGATTTGAGCATCTTCGTCTTCAAAGACGGGAACGAGATCACTACCGCCATCAACCCAGTCATTTCTAACATAAAAAACTTCATTTCGGTTGAAGAAGAGGGGTGTTTGAGTCTTCCTGGCTTGAGAGCCAAAATCCCAAGATGGGGTCAGACCGCCTTGACTTTCACTGATTTGAATGGCATTCGTCGTATGAGACAAGACGAGAGGCTGATGGCGCGAATGTTCCAGCACGAGATGGATCATCTTTCCGGTAAGCTCATGTGGGACAACCTGAGCCAATTGAAGCGAGACATCCTGAAGAGGAAATACAAAAAGAAAAAGTGACGTAACTCTATTCATCAGGAGGAAAGAAATGTCACCGATTCCGCCGGACGAAATGTTGGAAAACGTGAAAGTAGACGAGGTGGAGGTCAAGAAAATCGCTATTACAAATAGGCGAATTGAACTCTCTCTCGGAGTAACGGTGAACGTGGGAGACCACGAGTTCATCAAACCGACAGTGGGGATGGCAGGCGATATTGAAGATGGTGTGGACGCTCAGGCTGCATATCTCGTACTCGCGAGTGAGGTCATGACCCAGCTTCAAGCCCTCCACGCTCTTGCTTCCACCGGCAAGCTCACGCAGTTGCTCAAGCAGCTGGGTAAGTAGGAGGCTAACCATGGTAAATCAAGAAAAGATGACGGACATGTTGGATTGCTCTATACCCGAGCTGGACGAGTGCTTGAGGAAAGTGCCTCACATGGCTTCGTCCGTACTCAAACACCGATTGCAGCATGAGCACAGCAAGGTGCTCAGAATGCTCACTGAGAAGATGGAAGAGTGGTCCGATGGGTTCGAGAGCCGAGTTCTAGGCGAGCCAATGAGTAAGGACACCGCCAATAAGTTGTTCATACTGGTGGTTGCCGCTCAGAGGGCTCTTGTCAACATCGAAATTCTCATTCGGGACAGGCTTGACAACGTGACCAAGCTTTACGGAGAAACCGCGAAATGAAAAAGATCACCCTCACATTCCAGGAGTACGTGCCAGGCGACGTGGAGGATCTGTGCGACAATCCTCAGCACATGGTATGGTCCTTCAAGTACCAGATTGGCACAGACATAATGAATCTACCCGTACACTCCGAACTGTTCTGCGAGTCGGACCCTGACGGATTGTTTCATTCCAAGAATTTTGTGCCGCTTATTGGAGAAGGAACAACGATCGTGATGAGTAAGATGATGGCGGCGTATTGGGATGGTTATTTCCGGCAGCACGGGTTTTCCCTCTACGGGTATTCTGTAAAGCCCAAGAGAGGCTTGAATGTTTCCTGGGATTCGCTTGAGGGTGAGAAAATCAATGGATTGGTCAGGGTAGTAGGGCCTGTACTCAAGGGTCAAGCGATCAGTTGCTATGTCGTCAAATCGGACTACACCACCGCCTTCCATGGCATACCGATAAATCAAGGAGGCGTCGGTTATTTACCGAAATTCGAGTTATTCGAGAAAGCGCTGCTGGATATGTGTCTTAAGTCTTTCTGGCAGGGCTTGCGCAAGGGAACTGATCTGGTAATTTGGGATTGTGACGTTCCGAAAATGCTGACGCCAGGTCCCCGATTTCAACTAACAATGGAGGCAAAGTCATGTCAGCCGTAATCCGAATTCCAGTGTATCGTCCGGCGTGTGAAAAATGCGGTTATTTGCATCCCGAGATGAAACAATTCGGTAAGTGCTACGCCAAGTCCTGCCCAGCGAAAGTGGCAGCGGAGAGAGAAAAGAAGCATTAGACCGCGTAGTAGGTCAATTCTAATCACAACAATCAAAAAAGAAGGAGAAGTACCATGAAACAGAGAGTAGAGTTGGTCATCGTTGATCCGCAGGTGGACTTTTGCGATCTTCCCGGTTCCAAACTGCCCGTCACCGGCGCGGATGCCGACTGCAAGCGGCTTGCCAAGATCATCAAGAAACTCGGCAAAAACATCAGTATGATCCACACGACCCTGGACTCGCATCAACCGGTCCATGTGGCGCACCCCATCATGTGGGTGAACAAAAAGGGCGATCATCCCGCTCCCTTCACCATGATCCAGCCGAACGGTGAATGGATGCCATACTTTCCGCCCTATGCCAAGCGCCTCGCGGAATACATCACCACGCTGTATAAGAACGGTCGCTATCCGTTGACCATCTGGAATCCGCACTGCATCATCGGGACCCCGGGCTGGTGCCTGCATCCCGCCATCGCGGAAGCCGTCAACTGGTGGTGTGAAACCACAATGAAACCCTTCAGCCCGCTGACCAAGGGATCGAGCATCTTCACGGAGCACTACTCCGCCGTTCAGGCCGACGTGCCTGACCCGAAGGACCCTTCGACCCTGCTGAATGAGACCTTCATCCAGGCCCTGTCGCAAGCGGACGTGCTGCTCTTCGCCGGTCAAGCCCTCGACTTCTGCGTCGCCAATACGATGCGTGACATCGCCAACAATTTCGGCGACGACAACATCAAGAAGATGCGACTCATCATCGACGGCACCTCCCGGGTCAACGCGCCGGGCGTGGAACACTTGGGGGACGACTTCCTCAAGGAAATGACCGGTCGCGGTATGCAGGTCATCAAGTCCACGGATTTCTAAAACCTCAAAAGGGAAAAAAGGAGAAAGTGTTATGACCAGCAAATCAATGAACTCGTTGAATATCAAGTCCATGAACGTGTCCAAGTCGATCGCAGTCGGTCAGCCGGTTCCCGAGATGGAGGTGCTTACCACGGGAGGCGGGTTCGGTTTCAGCGTCACCAAGCCCACGGAGCTGGAGTCCACCGAGTATACCCTGGTGACCATCGTCATCGATACCAGCCCCAGCGTGCAGGGTTTCAAGACCGCACTGCTCCAGGCGTTGAAGGACGCCGTGAAGGGTGTTCAGATGTCGGGCCGGGTGGACTACATCCTGCTCAGGGTGGTTCTCTTCAATTCGAACCTGACGGAAATCCACGGATTCATTCCGCTCGGGTCCATTGACTCCGAGAACTACCAATCGTTCAAGTGCGACGCCCTTACCGCTCTTCACGATGCTATCGGTGATGCGGTGGACGCCACCCTGGTCTATGGGGAAAGGCTGCGGGCTTCGGACTACACCGTCAATGGATGCGTCTACATCGTCACGGATGGTTTGGACAACGATTCCCATCATTATGACGCCGTGTATCTCGCCAAGCTGATCAAGGATGCGGTGCAGGGCGAAAAAATCGGTTCTCTGCTCAGCGTCCTCGTCGGTGTCAACTCCGACGGATACGACGGCAATGAGCGGATCGGCGACAAGCTCCAGCAGCTCCAGGCCAAGGTCGGCATCACCCAGTACATCGACATCGGAAAAGCGACCCCGAAGGACCTGGCGAAGCTCGGAGGACACATCTCCAAGAGTGTCAGCTCGCAAAGCAAACGGGTCAAGAGCGGCAGCGCCAGTCAGCCGGTACCCTTTTAATGCATGACCGCGCGGGGTGGGGAGTTAGGGGATAGCGGTACGAGCGCGGATAAAAGCCCCAACGTACTCACCCCAAGCGGTCTATCCAAGATTGGAGAAAAACATGAACACTGACTGGTTCTTTACCATGGGGAAAGCTCATAGCGTCTGCGAAGATTACGCCATAGACGGCGAAAAGGCTGTCATCATATCCGATGGATGTTCTTCGGCGAAGCATACCGACCTTGGCTCAAGGTTGCTTGCGCATTCCGCCAGGATAGTGATGGCTGAGAATAAGGGGTACGACTACAACGAGTTCGGTCAGCGCGTAGTGAATCAAGCCGCCAAATTGCTTGACGCTATGGCGATGGGGCATGAATGTCTCTACGCCACGCTCATCACCGCAAAGGTGCTGACCACTGGGTATTCGGTCCTTGTGAGGATGTATGGCGACGGCGTGATCATCGTCATCTCGAATGGGAGGCTTGAAGTGTTTGAGGTCTCCTATACCAATAACATGCCGTACTACCTTGCGTATCGGCTTGATGGTTCGAGCATGGATTCTTACAAGCAATACAAGAACCTGGTGACCATCAAACACAATGTGAATGGTGTGGAAGAAGAAGTAACGGAAGCTGTCTACGACCATCCGCTGGAGTTCGTTTTCACTGCAACTACCGTATTGATTTCCTCGGATGGGTTGTCCAGCTTCGAAGACAGTCAAAGCCGGTTGATTCTGCCGCTGTGCGACATCATACCGCAAGTGGTGGATTTCAAGAATCTGAAGGGAGAGTTCGTCAAGAGGAGACTGGGTCGGATGATCGAAAACCTGGCAGCCAAAAAGGTGTTCCCGCTCGACGACGTAGGCGTTGCCGGTATACACCTGTAGAAGGAGATCCGTCATGGCTGACTGTTATCTCAATGGGAAGAAGATCACGTTCACTACGCAAGAGTTCATTGCGAGTGGCGGTCAAGGCGAAGTTTACGGAAGAGGTGGAATGGCGTACAAGATCTATCATGACCCTTCCGGTATGATTCCTGTCGAAAAAATCAAAGAACTTCAGGTCCTAGATCTCCGCAACATCTTGGGACCGAAGGATGTTCTGTACAATAGCAAAGGTAAAGCCGCGGGTTTCACGATGCCCTTGGTTATGGGAGCCGTAGATCTGTGTCGAATGTTTGCGAATGGGTTCCGTAGAACCAAAGGGGTTACCCCGGAAATGTCCGCAAAGCTCGTCGAAGCGATGGTCGCTATCACTCAATACATCCACGACAGAAAGTGCCTCGTGGCAGACGGTAACGAGAACAACTATCTCGTGGATGGTGTGGATCTAACCAAACCGTATTTCATCGACGTGGACAACTTCAGCACGCCTCATTTCCCGGCTCAATTTCTCAATCCTTCCGTCAGGGATTACCAAGCGGACGGGTTTTCCATGCTGACGGATTGGTATGCGCTGGCAATAGTGGCGTGCCAGATTTTCATCGGGCTGCACCCTTTCAAAGGTCGGCACCCCCAGTTTGATCCAGACGATCTTGAAGGCAGGATGAAGAAAAACATGTCCGTCTTCAACAAGGACGTGACCGTTCCTCCTCCGACGAGGGACTATTCGAACATACCAACCGAATACTATCAGTGGTTTATTGACCTGTTCGAGAAGGGAAGAAGGGTTCCTCCTCCGAAAGTCGCCGGGCTGTTGAACGTGGCTCAAGTGGCGGTTCAGGTGCTTCAGTCCACCTTGAAGTTCATCACCTCCCTTATGGGCTCCTATGATTCGCGTATAGTCAGGATGGAACAGCATGACGATCACGCTGTCGTCCTGACGAGAAAGAAAGAGCTGTGGGTGGATCGCGTCAAGTGGTCTATTCCCACGATCGATTGCGACGTGGTGCTCTTTGACGGCAGTCCGTTGGTGGCTACCGTTGAGAAGGGAGTGTTGAGGTTGCGATCCCTGGCCGGGAAGGATCTCTTTGTGCCAGCGATCGCGGCTGAACAGACAGCGGTAATAGAAAATACATTGTACGTCAAGCACGCTAACAAGCTGGCGGAGATCGGTTTGACTCGTCTGGGAAACAAAATTGTCGTGACCATGTCCTCTACTTGGAACGTCATGCCGCTAGCTTCGAAGATGTACGATGGCGTGCTGCTTCAGAACATGCTGGGTAAGATGTGGGGAGTTATTCCGAAACCCGGCAAGTGCCACATGATCGCTATGCCTGAATTAGACGGAGTTCGGATCGTGAGCGGTCGGTGCGTCAAGAATGTCTGTATGTTCTCTGGGTATAAAAAGAATAGGCTTACCTGCTTGAAGTTCTTATTCAAAGAGGACTTCAGCAGCTATGTTTGCCTGGAGGAGCAAACGGACGACCTGGATGTGAACTTCACCGTGCTACCAAATAAGGTCACGGTCCAGTGGGATGGTAAGAAAATGTACATAATCTATCCCAATCTGAAGACCGATGTCGTGGAGGACGCAAAACTGCCTCCGAACATGACCTTGAGGCACATGCAGAACAAGCTGCTGTTCTTCGTGGAAGACGGGGTGTATCACATCACGTCAAAGAAGTGAGGAAAACCATGAGCTTCAAAACGTTCGTCATACAACTTTTTTGTGACCACATCTGGGAGATCACGAAGGGGCAAGATCTGGAGCGCGTTCGTAGGCGAACCAGCCAGTACAGCTATACCTATGCCAACTACCAGATAAGCGCCCGCTGGAAGAAGTGCCTGAAGTGTGGCAAAGAAGTCATCGAAGAAATTACTCGAATGATCATGTGAGGAAGGAGGAAACCCTATGATTTGCCCCAACTGCAAAGTGAACATCTCCGGTGCCAACAAGAAGAAGCACGACGGAGTGTACTACCACAAGCAATGCCCCGGTAAGAAGACCTGGGGTCAGAAAAGACGGGAGAAGAAACATGGGAGTTGACATTTCAGTATGCACGATCATCGGAATGCGGGTGGATGGAAACAAGATCCTGGTTTCCAATCCTGGCACATACAACGCATGCCAATGCATTCCAAAGCGAAGCCCGGAGGATGGAGAAAAGTTCTGTCCCGGGTGCGGCAAACCGACCATGCTGCCCACAGATGCCAGAACTGTGGACAAGCGGTTCCCGTTCACAAGAGAGGATCTGTTCGAAGGTGAAGCACGCCTCGATGGATACCAGATCTTTACCGACATGGAGCTAAAATATTTCTACTTTGCCATCGTTCCTCCGGCCCGTCCGTTCAACGTGAGGGACGATTACGATGTCATGGCTCCCTTTCCATTCTTCAACGAGAAGATGGTTCAGGACTTCCTCAACACCATGGCTAAGTACGATGTTTACGATCCAGAGAAACTCGGTGTCTGGACTGTGGTCCGGTACAGCTAGGAGGCTGAAATGAAGATCATCATCGCAGGAAGCAGATCCATTACCGACTATGCTTTGGTATGTAAAGCAATTGGTCAAACTCTTTCCGCGCTCGGAATCATGAGCTTGCAGGACATCGAGGTGGTCTCTGGCAAGGCTGGCGGAGTGGATTTGCTCGGTGAAAGATGGGCTAACGAAAATCATCTCCGAGTCAAGCCGTTTCCTGCCGCTTGGGACGATCTTGTCACGCCGCCGGTGAAAATCAAGAGGAACAAGTTCGGCAAAGAATACAACGCCCTTGCCGGATTCAATCGAAACGAGAAAATGGCGGACTACGCTCATTGCCTCCTTGCGGTATGGGATGGCAAATCGCCCGGCACAGGAGACATGGTCAGATGCATGGATCGTCGTGATAAACCTTACTTCATCTGGCACACTGGCCAAGGCAAGTTATTTCAATGGACAAAGGGAAAAATGTAAAGGAGACCACTATGCTGCTAGTCGTGTATGGAACCTTGAGAGAAGGTGAGTCGCTGGATACTCTACTTGCGTTTGTTCGTCCCAAGAGCAAGATTGAATTGATTCAGCTTCCGATCGAAATGTATGTCGTCGGAGGGTGTCCTGGCGTGAAAATACCGGACGCAAAGATCCAAGCGAAGATGTTGAAGAAAGGCTCCGGAATTCGGTTGGTCACGGCAGAACTGTGGGACATCAACCTCGGCAAACGTCAGGAGAACTACATACTTGCGTTCCTCGACCAGGTGGAAGGCGTCGATCAGGGATTGTATGTGAGACGGCATGTTGACACTCCGAAAGGTCGGGCGTGGATTTACGCCTTCTCGCACCAAATTAAAGGATGCCCCAGGATCTACGACTGGAAAGAGTGGCAGGGCAAATCCCTTGAGGAGAAGACGCAAGCATTGGCTGAGGTGATGAAAGCCAACGGAATGATCATAACGACAGGCGGTTTCATGGAGGCGGAGTAAAGGGAAATTCAAAGGAGAAAGGTTATGAGTAAGAAAATCCGTTCGGGTATCGTGGATGGCGCTTTGAGAGATATGGTGGAAGGAAAGGGAAGAAGAAAATCGTGGCAGCCTCGGGGCGGTCAGCTCATTCCCGGCCATCGAGTTCATCAGCCTCCGAAGAGCGGAAGAAGCAGAAAGCCCCATTGGAGAGACTACCTAACCGATATGGAGGAAGACGATGAGCAAACCGAAAACGGTCAAAATCGATAAACCAAGCGACGAAGCTATAGAGCTTATCGCCCTTCTTTCCATACCAATTAAGGTCGCTCAAGTGAGCAAGAGTGTCTCAAACTCCCTAATAGATCCGGCAAAAGACATCTTTCTTGACCTTTCGGCGAAAGGCGTGGGGGAAGTCATAATGCAATCGGCGAAAGAATGGGATACCTCTCTGTCAAAGAAAGACATCAAGTCCATTCTGGAATTTCTGAAATCGCCTCTTGGTAAAAAGTTCCTGGAAGCCGCGCAAGCCAATGAACAAGGTCTAATGGACGCGTGTGGTAAATGGGTTCAAGAGTTGCTTCACGAAACGGAAGCTCAAATAAGGGCACGCAATTTGAGCGCGGCGGCTGATCGATTCATCGACTGGAAATACTACCTACCTCCTCTCGATCTTTTTCCTATGGGCAACAAACCTCCTGACGGATGGGGTATTTTCTAATGGAGATAACACAAGGATTGGCGGAAAAGTTCAAGCTGGAAACGGTTAAGATAAACATCAGCGAACCATTTGCGCGATACCCACGCATCTACGTGGATTTGGTTCTGGGTGTAAAAGCTTTCGTAACAAAAATCCAGCTTGATTGCATCTTCAGGACTTGGGACAGCGATGTCTCGGTTTATGTAAGAAGCATAAAGAATGACGGCACTCCTCATTCGTTTTCCGCCGACGCTTTGGAATACTTCACAAAAGAAGCCAAGAAAACCGTGAAAGCGATCATGCGCACCACGAGCTTGGACAAACTGAACGAACATTATTTCGAGGAGATGGGGTATGGATAAACATAAAATCATAAACAACTGCTATCGAGCCATTGATACCGACATTCCACCGGACGTTTTTGAAGCTGTGCTTGACGCACTCGAAAGGTCTGGTTATGTGCTCGACAGGACTGGAGCGTGGGATCAACCAATAATCGACTTGTGTCCAACATGCCAGACACCAATGACTTCGAGAGGATACATGGCTGACGCCGAAGGGCACACGGAGTTCAGGTTCGAATGCCCAGCATGCAACGCTAAAGGGTCAGGTGGTGTGTTGATTTCCGCCTAGTATTCTACTCGTTCTATTCTATAATACTATAGAGGTAGTATGAGCTACATAGAAGAGCATTGCCACGATTGCGTAGAGGAGTTGGGTGAGCCTTTTTACGAGGTTCACGCGTTTCTCGACCAATACGCCGAAATGTTTCCTATCACCCACTTCGCAGCTTACCACCGAACCTTTTTGCACAACACCTATGGGTTGAGGTTGGTGAAAGCCATGTGGGGAGAGAAAGCATGGAAAGCCGCGGTTCTTCATGTGGTTACGGACTATCGACCCAGACCTACGGGTATGGGCATTTCTATAGACTGGGCTCTGAAGGTAATTCCTTCCGTCTTGAAATTTATGAATGTGTTCGATTTCGACGGAGCCGACCCTCAAATACCCCAACCGGTGATGATCGGCTGGAAGGATAAGGGATTGGTAACCGTCGCTACGGAGGAAGTATGAAATTAGGTAACAATAGAGGAACTGGCATCATTGAGGCGATTCTTATACTGGCAGGGTTCGTGTTTCTCTGCTGGTTTACGGAAACAAACCTAGATACCCCCAAAAACGACCCTCAGGAGGTCGTAGACAAGAAATAAACGGATACCCCTATGGACGATATAGCCAAGATACAAAAGACGACTGGCGTAACGGAAGTGGTCGAGTTTGACGACGCGGTTTTCGTCTATTTTGACAACCTCAACGACGCAAAGTTCTTCATAACCGGGGTTTGTTCGGAACAGGTTTTTCAGCTGGGACAGATAAACGTGATGGTCCGGCTCAAGAGAAAGGGAAAGAAAAAATGAGCGCGTTTCCCGAAATCATCACTCAAGCCATGAAGCTTCTCAAAGCCATCGAGAAGTTGGGGGATTACTCCGCCTTGATTGTAGGCGGTGCTCCAAGAGACCTTCTTCTTGGAGAAGAAATCAACGACATCGACATCGCGACAAACTGCCCCGTGAATGTTCTTCAAGAAAAATTCCAAACCTACGAGCTGGGCAGATCTTCCGAGTTTGGCACATTCATTGTGACCTTTAACGACACTCCATACGAAGTGACCCAATTCAGATCCGACGGGGACTACGCAGATGGCAGACATCCCGAAAACGTCGAAATTGTGAAAGGTTTCAGTGAAGACGTGAAGAGAAGGGACTTCACCATCAACGCTCTCGGTCTCAATAGCAAAGGAATCGTCATTGACCACTTAAGCGGACTCCGGGACCTTGAAGACAGGTTGGTAAAAGCCATCGGCAACCCCATCGACAGGTTTACCGAAGACCATCTTCGTTTGATTAGAGCTGCCAGGTTCGCGTCGAGAAACGGCTTTGCTCTTCATCCTGCCACTCGGCAAGCGGCAAGAAGGAACGCTCATTTGATCGAAGGAGTCACACCTGACAGGATAAGGCTCGAACTGATGAAAGCCGCCGATCGAAATGGTGAGGAATTTGCACGATTTATCCTCTTGCTGAAGGATTTGCGCATTCTTCATCGCATTCTTCCCGAAGTGTCGGCGCTTGAGTATTTCAGGCATGATTTGACTTACCATCCTGAAGGCGCTGGCGTGCTTGAACACGTAATCGAGTGCTTGAAGGGTACCAATGACATGGAGCCAATCTCGAAAATCGCTGTTTTGCTACACGACATTGGAAAAGCCATCTGTTTTCAAGAGAAACATCAATGGAAAATGTCTTATCATGGGCACGAGCATGCAAGTGTGACTCTCGCCCGCGACGTTCTCGAAAGGCTTCATTTTTCGACCTGGCACACAGATGCGGTGCTGTTCGCAATCGAGAATCACATGAAGTTCAAGGACATTCTCGAAATGCGGGCTTCCAAGATCGCCAGCATCGTGAATAACGAACATTACGACACTTTGGTCGATGTTTGCGAAGCTGACGAATTTTCCCGCGGCGAGACTTACATGTCAAAGGGCGAATTCGAGCAAATCATCAAAAGAGCGTCATCCGTGAGAGATCATTGGATTTCAGGTCTGAAAGCCCAATCGAACAAACACATGATTGGCGGAGATTTGGTCATGCAAGTGACCGGATTGAAACCTGGCAGAATGGTGGGTTTGGTTCAAAAGCGGGCGGAAGCTATGATACTCGATTTTGGCATAAATCCCGCAGATTCGGTTCAAGTCGAAAACGCGATAAAAGACGCTTTCGTCGAAATTTCCAGATGACCACTATATCGTGGTCATAAGGTTTTTTAGGAGAAAAAAAATAATTACGGAAATACGGAGAAACAGGTATGACCGACAAGAGACCGCTTAAAGAACTTATACCTGACGAACCGCCTCCGTTCCTGCCGTCTTTTCTTTTGGGAATTTTAATTGGGCTAGTCCTCTGGTTCTTTCAGTGGCTAGCCCAGTTATTTTAAGGAGGAAGCATGATCAGACTCGTCGCTATCGTTGTGTACTGGCTGGGGTATGCCGTTGGATACCTTCAGGTGGCTTTGAAATGGCATCCATGGTCTCCTTGGTCTGTCGCCAAGTTGAACATGGCTTGGAAACACTACACCAAAACGGTGCTGTACGAAGAGCGGGTGAAGCTGAATCATCTGTTCGAAAACGACCAACCGGATTTTGCCACTAAGAGTTTCGTGGACAACAAGGATTACCGGTTTTTTCTCAAACAAGTAACCAAAAAGGAATGGCTGAAGATTATCTTCTGTCCCTTCTCCTGCGGGGACAAGTTTCAGATGCCATTCTGGCGAATCAAGGAGTGGATTGGAATATGAACCCTGTTATCACGTTGAAAGAACAAGAGGACACCTGCCAAGGAGAGTACGCGAACGGCTTGTCGTATGAGTTCGCCGTAATGAGTCCGCCGCAAAATGGTTTGGCGTATCTTCTCTCAAACTTCGAGACGTGCCGAGAAACCTTCATGCACGACCTGTCTGAAATGGTTGATGATCACTACTATATGCACAGGCTGCCCAAACACGTCACCGCTGCGCTCGGGAAGTTGTTCAACAACATAGGTTATTTCTGGGTCGCCGTTCGAAAGATTTCTACTGACGTGCTGGACACCAACCGAAAAAGTTTCAACGCCACCATCAAGAAGAGTGCCCAGATCGTCAACATGGTGGAAAGAAAGTTTGAAATACCATTGACGACGATGTTCCCCGCTAAAGCTGTGTGGGAGTCAGGGAAGCCTATGAAGAAAACGCACGCGGCGTCATTCAAGGTCTCGAAAAGGTGGCTTAGATCGCCTTCCACGTTTTCGGCGTTCCTGCTTTTCTTGAGATGTCCCAACATCTCTGGCATGTTGAGTGTAAAGACATACTCCGACATATTCAAGATCGCCAAAAGGGAACGCAACCAGCACGGCGGCAATGACGCTCTCGACGCTTACTGGCTGGACGAATCGAGAACAACCATTGAAATTCTGTTACCGAGAATCCGCAAGTTGTTGCCTACCGCTGGTGGGGCTACCAAAAAGAGGTGGGATTACAGCTCCATGGAAGACGGCATCTACTCTTTGGCTGAAGACGTGGAAGTGTATTCGAGAGACAAAGATGTGTCGGACATTACCACGCACAACCCAAAGCTCGTGAAGGACATCGTTAGAATAATGGGGTAAAACATGGCAACAGGTCATATTTTGATGGAAACTGACAAGCTCTATCTGTCCCTGGATAAGGTGGAGATTGTGCCGCATCTCAACTACGCCGCGGTTGTTTTATGGCATTCGATCTATAAAGAAAAGATAGTGGAAGTGGAAGCGGTGTTCGAAGAGGTGAAAGTAAAACCAATGGTCACGTTCAAAATCACGGCACCTTACGTGTTGAGTCCTCAACTCCAACGATTCCTTCAAGCTGAAATAGTGGCTATGTTGAGAACAGTATGGTGCTGGGGTAGAAGAATAGGAACGGAGAAGAAGAATGGCAACGCCGGTAAAATACGTGATAGATTCGGAAGATTTATGCGAGTATGTCCTTGACTGGGTCAGGCTTCTTCCACATTGCAGGGAAATAACCGCAAAGTTTTGCAGACCCGATGACGCCACTCCTCCGGTACGCGTGAACCTGAGAATGGCTCCAGTGTTTACCGACGCCTTCATACCAGTTTCGTCATGTTGGGTTGAACACACGGTAGACAACAACGTTGTTTACGTAATAGGTCGAACAGGTGAAACTTTTTTAGCAGCTTACTTAAACAGATCGATTACACCTGTAATCAATAAATACCTTGACGGAAGGAGAAAAAGGTATGTTAGCGAACCTCTATGTCATGGTAACTGAGTGGTCGGAAGTGATCGGCTACGCGCTCTTTGTAGTATGTATGTATTGTAGGATATAGCATGTCGATACCATCCGAGCATGGACTATACGTATGTAGATATTGTCATGAGGAAGACAAATGCTTCACAAAATGCGAAATATATCATTCAGACAGCTTCTATTCCAAATGCGACATTTGCGGGATAAAAGCTCCCTTAATGATGTGTTTCGCATACAAGAAGGTACTGAGTAGTCCAACAAAAGCCAAATCCAAAGGAGGAAACGTATGAAAAAGGGTATGAAGGTCGCTGATGTTGACAGCGAAACCAAAAAGGCGTTGCAATGGGACAAGGTGTCTGCTACTATGGGTGGAGATCCTGAGTTCTTCGTGGCTGACAAGGACGGGGTCATTCTGAATTCCGACAGATTCTTCCCTGGCAAACACGATCCGATCGTCATTCCCACCGCCGAGGGACGAGACTTCAAGAAAGACAAGGTCTACAACAAGCTGTACTTCGACGGGATTCAAGCCGAGATCGCGCCGGCGTTCAGCGTTTGCAGAGAATCGGTGATGCTTCAAATCAACCGACTACTGACCAA
>Ga0105097_10000215_pt1 | contig 24969 bp, 18 predicted proteins | sample PPLLak12cMay2015_FD_87035 | JGI IMG/M metagenome (GOLD analysis project Ga0105097, IMG submission 87035) | Freshwater sediment microbial communities from Prairie Pothole Lake near Jamestown, North Dakota, USA - PPLs Lake P7 Core (1) Depth... | ecosystem: Environmental > Aquatic > Freshwater >...
ACGCTGATATTTCCTGTTGTTTTCTTTAAAATCGTTTTGATGACCACTGAATTTGGAATGTATTCAATTATCTCCACTGTGATATGAGCTACCGCTTTTTCAAGTTCCTTAGTTTCCACTGTTGAGCAATTTGAATGTTTTAAATGAAGATTTGCGGCAGCTTAATTATCCGCCTTCGTAAAGTTCTTTCAAGAGAATCCGCAATCACACAACAAAGGTGGGAACCTTTACCAGGAATAACATTACACAATTCTGTGTAAATGTTACATTATTCACACATTTTCAAGGGTGTTGCGTTTCTTGTGCTTAAGTTGTTTGAAGAAAGTTGGGGACAATCCGGTTACTTTTTTAAACTGGTTGGATAAATGTGCCACACTGCTGTAATTCAGCCTGTAGGATATTTCGGTCAGGGTTAGTTCATCATAAATGAGCAATTCCTTTACACGCTCTATTTTGTGAGCGATCATATAGTGTTCGATGGTGATCCCCGTTACTTCCGAAAAAAGGTTGGCGAGATATGTATAGTCATGGTTGAGCTTCTCACTGAGGTAATCCGAAAAATTTACTTTCGGAACCTCCTCATCATAATGGACCATTTCGATTATAAGGTTCTTTATTCTTTCGATCATAATGGCTTTTTTGTCATCCATCAGCTCAAGCCCCGATTTCAATAATTCGGTCTTCAATTGGTTACGCTGCTCAGTCGTTAAATTTTCTTTGACATTTACTTCACCTAATTCCACCTTTAAGTAATGGAGCCCGAGTTTATCCAACTCCGACTTCACCACCATTTTGCAGCGGATCGAAACCATGTATTTGATGAAGAGTTTCAATTTATTTATATTTCAAGCTCGCTAGCTATTTCAGTGCAAATATATAACAATTTTTAATGAATTTAGCATGAAGTAAAAATCTAAACCACAAAAAATTAATCTATAAACGTTACATTCACTATTCCGGGTTGGGCTAATCTTTGTGCTTTTGATCCTTTTTTTCCTGTCTCTCTAATTTTTTGTTTTTATTGGCGACGGGTGCTACAATGGAGATGATACCGGTTTTGACGCTATTCCAAAGGTAATTGATGATAAACTTATCCTTTCTCCGGTCAAAATGAATCCTGCCTTTTGTGTATTTATTGTCTCCGGGAAGATTATTACCATTAATCAATAGATTTGCGCCTGCTGATAATCCTCCTGACTTTTTATCCGTATCATTTAGCTTTGAAACATCGACCTTAAGATTTTCATAGATCAAGGTCAGTTCTCCATCCGATACATCATCCGTTGCCGAGAAGTCAAATTTTGCCTGTTTTACATTTCCTGAAGTTATGGTTACTGGCATTAACCCTTCCACCATGGGGTTGAATTCAGCAGCAGCAATCGGAGCAAGGGTACCGGAAGCGGTGAAATACTCATCATTCCTTTCCAGAAAAAAAACAAGATGAACATTCAGGTCGCTTTGACCCATTAATTTTCCAGTGAAATCCATTTCAAGATTGGATTTATTTTCTATCGTCACCGAATCGTTGGTAATATTATAGGCTGTTATATTGAAAAGATTGAAGAAAACGTTGCCAGCTTTATCTGCACCTTCAGACATTTCACCATATTCTAATTTTCCATTTATAATTTTAACCGTGTCGATGACAAAATTTCTGTTAACTTTATTTAAGCCACCTGTAATCAATACTTTGTGTTTGAAAGGCGCATCGGGCAACCGTTTATCACGATAGATTTCAACATCGGGCTTTTCAATGTCGATGCAGTTCAAATGAATGGCATTTTCTGCAGCAAGTTCATTTGCGTTGATTCCCTTCAGTACAATGCTATCAACGGATATCGAAAACAAATCAGTATTATATTGGATTTGCCTGTTAAATTCTTTTTTGCTGAATTTTGGGATAAGTTTAAATTGTGCGATGGTTAACGAGCTGTCCTGAACATTAAACTGGATGCCCGAGGTTGAAAGGGTGTAAAATTTTAAGGGAGCGTAGTTGATATAACTGCTATTCATATCAATGTGAGTAAAAGTGAGCGGAACCGTTTGCTGTATGGTTGCGGAATCGACTCTGATGTTTTCAACAGCGACTGATAAAGAATCAATGATAAAAAGCGGTTCCTCAGGTTTGTTAACTAAAGTGTAAGTAAAACCAGCCGTTAGGATTTCGAAATAATTTACATCGATTGAATTGATTTTGTCCGGGATAACCTGTTCAAGGTTACCGGACATATTTTTTTCGGGAGGATTCGCTTCCGGATTGGATAAATAGTTGATCACGATGTTCTCCACTTTGATTCGATCCATGATCAACCTTTTTGTTTTAAGAAACTCAACAATTTTAAATTCTTTAACCTGAAGCAATTCCGTTTGAGCTGAAATCAAGCCACTGATGGCACCATTTTCTAGCGGGACTTTTGCAGTATCCCGTGGTGTTATGGTCAGATTATCAATTTTAACCGAACCAGTGAAAACATTCAAATCGATATCATCAAAAATGATTTCATACAAACGTTTTGGATTTTTATTTAATTCCACCCTGATTTTGTTCTTTATGTAAGGTTCAAGTATGAATTTTAAACCTGCGAAAGCCAGAAGCCCTGTTGCAAATATTACAATCAGGAAAGTTTTAACTCTTTTCCTGACTTTGGATTTCTTCTTTTTGCGAGCCATTTAGGTAGTCAATTGAGCTGTTTTTAAGTAAAAATAATACACTATAAAATAATCTTTTTTCCGGATAAACGCTGGGTTAAAAACCAAATAGGATAGGTTAGTCGAGTCATATTTGCAATTTTGTGAATGATGAAAATGAAATATTTTACCCTGAGACCTTTTGCACTAGCACTTATTTGCGACTGTAGTTTATTATATGTGAATAAAAATGGTGTAAAGACTGAAACAGGAAAATTAAGAATGAATGGTTAAAGGGTGAATCATATATATTTTTTATTGACTGTCATTTAACACAGTTGGTTTATGTTTTCGTTTGTCATAAGGAGCGATTTTAAGTCAGATAAATGTATAGGTTCTTTAATTACCTGATATCTTAAGTGCTGAAATACATCTATGATTTCGGTAAATGCCTCATTCGCTATCACTATCACCTGAATATCAGGATAATACTCGTTGATAAATTTAAGTATCCCTATATCTTTAAATCCTTTCATCTCCAGCATAATTATATCAAAATTATAATTGCCTAAAAATACAATGGATTCACTGGTTGATTGGGAAATGTAAACTTCATTATCTATGCAATCAATGTATTCTTTGATCTCGGCAAAAGATGCAGTACTTCTGATTTGGATAAGTATATTCATTTTAATCAATTAATTTAAATAATTTCATAAATAAAATTACTAACTTTTTAATATGGTTGAATTCTATTGTTGTCACGGTAATGAATCAGAAAATTAAATTGTTTAATAAAATACAAATTTGTTTAGTTTAATGGGAAATGATGTTACACAATTTTGGAAAAAGGTTACATAATTCACACATTTTCACAATTTAACTCCTTAAACTTTTCGCAGACGATTTACAATTAATTGGCTAATATTTTCAATTTCTCTGTTATCCCAAATAGGATTTCAAAAGTTTGCTTCTTGAAATATGCTTAAGCCTTCTAATCGCTTTGTCTTTTATTTGTCGAACCCTTTCGCGGGTTAAATCAAATTTCGAACCTATTTCTTCTAAAGTCAGTCCATGAGGGATTCCGATACCATAATAAAGGTTAATCACATCTCTTTCTTTTTTAGCAATTGTTGTAAGGGAACGCTGAATTTCCCATACAAGTGATTCACGCATTAGCAAATCATCAGTCTGCGGGTTATCCTCTGATATGAAAACATCCAAAAATTTAGTCTCATCATCCTGGGATAAGGGTGCATCCATCGAAATATATTGAGTGGTAATTTTATTAGCTGCATCAATTTTATAATCGGACATTTCGAGCTTTTCTGCAATTTCTTCGGCTGAAGGTGTTCGTTCAAATTCCTGTTCTAACTTTAAAGCAGCCTTTTTGATCTTATTCAATGATCCAACCTGGTTCAGGGGTAACCTGATTATTCTGGATTGTTCAGCCAGCGCCTGCAAAATAGATTGTCGAATCCACCAGACAGCGTATGATATAAATTTAAAACCCCTGGTTACATCAAACCGTCTTGCGGCTTTAATCAAACCAAGATTACCTTCATTGATCAGATCGGGCAAACTTAATCCCTTATTCTGGTATTGTTTAGCAGCTGAAACCACAAAACGTAAATTGGCTTTAACCAGTTTTTCAAGGGCTTTCTGGTCGCCTTGTTTTACTTTTTGTGCAATTTCTACCTCTTCATCTGCAGTAATTAATTCTTCTTTACTAATATCCTGAAGATACCTGTCCAACGTTTCGTTTTCACGATTTGTGATTGAAGTAGTTATTTTTAGTTGTCTCATTGCATGAATATTAATCTTAGTATGCTGATGTTTAAATACTTAAAAATTGGTTAAATAAGTTAAAAACTATACTAAATTTTTTTTATATAATTTGTAAAATTTGAGCGCTAAATTAGTACCGCAGGAGCAGAGAATCCGTTATATAATTTTGGAAAAGTTTTACATAATTCACACATTTTCACAAAATTATTCTTTGAACTTTGAATGATGCAATTAGTCATATCCGCTTTTTATTACAGTTTGAATCATCCTGAAACGTCCGTTCGGGGTTACAAAATTAAGCGCATGAACTTGTATAACAGACGATTGCCCAGTCCGTAGGAAAATGGCTTTTTTGTCATCCATCAGCTCAAGCCCTGATTTCAATAATTCGGTCCTCAACTGAATACACCACTCATCCGTAATTTTTTCTCTGATATTCACTTACCCCAATTTCCCATTTAGATAAAGAAGCCCGAGTTTATTCAACTCCGACTTCACTAATATTTTGCAGTGGATCGGGACCATGTATTTGATGAAAAATTTCAATTTCTGATCTATTTCACATTTAATTAGCTTTTGCACAGTAAATATCAAAACATTTTCTAAATGGTATTAACGTACGAATTTGTACTCTTCATCAACAAAATATATGTCTTTGCAATATTTTTAAATTCTAAAAAGTTATATCTTAACCGGGTTAATTAACAATAGTTACTGTAAATATTCAGTTAATTGATTAGAATTAATGTCCTTAATGGCTAAAGAGTCCTTCGATGCTTTCAAACATTGACGGTTTTTTTTGCCACAAGCAAGATTTTCCTTTTAGAAAAAAAGCCGAATGGTTTCCCATCCGGCTTCTTAAAAATTTAATTCAATATTAAGTGTATTATCACTTCCTCATCAATACAATCTTATGATTTGCATTAATTCCAGCACCTTTTATTGTAAGGAAATAGATGCCATTTTGTGCTGGATTACCGTTGTCATTTGTCCCATCCCAATGAATAGCCTGTGAACCGGTATTATACTTTCCATTATAAAGTGACTTTAATTTTCTTCCATCAACGCTGCAAATGGAAATATCGTAATTGCCTGCTTGTTTTATCTCAAGTGCAATATTCACATATCCGGAGGTTGGATTTGGGAATACATGCTGAATAACCGTTTGCTGATTTTTGCTAATTCCAATGGTTATATCAAAAATTGCAATTTCTGATGGGACTGATTCCTGCCCTGAATTGTCAACAGTGGTCACATAAAACTCTGTATATTCACCTGCGGTTGAAATATAAGCAATTTGCTTTCCGATGGTACTCATCAGAAATTCCCAGCTACCGGAATTTAATTTCTTATAAACATTAAAATGATCAAAGTCGTTTATCGCAGGCTGATCCCATTCCAGTAAAACCGTATAAGGGGCTGAGTCATTCCACCAGATGTTTAAATTATCAGGCGGCACCGGTACATCATCTTCAGCGCTATAGGTGATCTCACCATATCCGATCGGAACAAAAATTTGCGGATTTGTGCAGGGCCAGTAACCGTCGAAAGCAGTCGGGTCGTCAAGGGTGAAAGAGAATAAGCCGCTCGCATTATTTGGTCCCGGATTGATATCCCAGAACTCATTTCCAATCGGGATCATGAATTCATAAACGATATGACCGGTCGCATTTGAAACCTCTATTTGCGGATTATCCAGATAAAAGGTGGTTCCAGTACCTCCAGTGTTGTATATAGGCCTGTATTTGATAACGCTTCCACTTGCATAATAAGCTGCCCAGTAATTTCCTTCGGTGCTGTCTCCAATGGCAGGATACACCCCATCATTGTTATCATCCATGTAAAGTGCTACTTCATCGTGATCCTCAAGCACAGCATCATTTTCATTGATGCAGGCTACATATAATTCAGTCATTGCAGCATTATTTTTAAAGAACATGGTTACACTACCCACGGGATTGGGAGTATTATCATTTTTACCCAAAAAATCGGAAGCATCCAGTACAAAAGCATCATCCCATTCCCCGGGACTAACAGTGCCATCGATAACGGGTGTTGCTCCCACATAAACACTAATATTGTTGGTTATGAAGCCAGTACTCATCCAGCCTTCGGCAACATTTGAATAAGGGCTTTCAACATCAGCTTCAATGATGGCTGTTACGGCATAATAATAATTTGCTAAAGGCAAAACATCATTATCAGAATATGCAAAAACACTATTGGATACAGTGGCAAGCGGTTCTTCAGGAAAAAGATCTTCAGGAATAGTTTTCCGGTAAATATTAAATCCCAGTAAATCCCCCGGATTATCGCACTGCCATGCCATATCAACAGATAATCCGGCGCCATGTGTTGCTGTGAACTGATAGGGTGGATTGCCGGTTTCGTCAAGATTGAAATTTAGTTCGGTAACTTCACCTTCGTTTACTACAACATTATTCACCGTTTCGGGATAGTACCCGATTTTACTTGCTGTAACGCTATAGGTTCCTGAAGGAACATATTTAATCTGGTATGAGCCATCAGACTTGCTCCGATTGAAATAATTCTCCAGTTCGTTGATGACAACTTTCGCATTTGCATCATCATTGGTATTTTCGAGGTCTACAGTTCCGGATACTACACCACCATCAGGATCTGAATCAATGTTGTATAAAAAGCCACCACTGCCAAACTCACGCATATGCACTGCTTTCCCTGTTACTGCGCACAAGGTTCCGTCATCTGAAATGTCAACGGATGCAAATGAACCGGGCGTGTTCACTGTAAAAATTGGAACAACACTTTCTTTCCTGAAAAGGAAAAAGTCCGGTTTGTTCTGGGTAAGAGGTCCCCAGCTTGCTGCAGCGATCAATGAACCGTCTTCACTCAAATCGATGGCGCTTACCTCATCACCCGTTCCTTCAAAAACCCATAGTGGTACCGGAGACCAGGAATTAAACAGATAAATTTCACCATCATAACCATTTGTCAGGAACACAAGACTTCCTACAGCCACCGTTGTTCCGTCACCTGAAACACCCATGCCAACTGCCCAAACTGAAGTACCGCCTCCGCCAAGTTTGTAAGTCCATTTTTCCTCATAGGTATTCAATGTCTCATCGTATTTATAGAGATAAACATTACCACTGTAGTCCCCGTTGACGATTACACTTCCGTCATTGCTTAACCCCGGAGGATTTTGATTTGCGTAAAATGCATCAAAAAGGATATCACCATTCGCACCATCAATCACCCACATTTTATTAACACCATAATACTGGCCTAAAACCAGCCTTGAGCCGTCTCGGCTTGCTGTAAAAACTGTCCCTTCGCCTGTAAAGAATTGCTCCCACAGAGGAACAGCCTGACCTACTGTATATTTTGAAACGCGGGCATTTCCCGATCCGCCGGTATTAGTTTCGGCGATGAATAACTGCGATCCATCAGGACTTAATTTCACACCCATGACGTTTCCGGCTAAAGTTAGTTCCCAGAATACCGCAGATGAAGATTCCATAAAAACCTGAACAGTAGTTCCGGAACCCGAGGTTACCCATTCACCATTCTCTGTCATGTCGATCGGCCATTCCCATTCGGAAATAAATGGAAGCTCCCATAAAGGACTGGAGGTATTGCCATACATGGAAATACGCTGATCGTTAAGCCACCAGGAAGTGAAAGTCTGCCCGGTTTGTGAAGAAACCTTTGTTTTCGAACCAACGGCAGCACCATCAGTAAACTGCCAGTTGATGCCGGCATCTTTGTTCTGCCCTTCAATGATATCGAATTGCTTAACTGGTTGCGATAAGCCACTTTGAAATGTTATCTTTTGGCCCGAATTTGCATCGGTTTCAGATTTGACCTGTTGTTGTACAACACCTTGTCCTGAAGCATTAAGCCAGAAAATTGAAAGAATCAGACTGAAAAGAAATGTAAAATTTTTCATACCCATATTTTTAAAAGTTTAAAAAGACTCACAACCTGAACTAATTTGAAACAGCCAAATTATTAAAATTATTCGCGCAATAACCTAATTACACAAATTATTGTTTTCAAAACAAAGTAAAACAATCCACGAACTTACTTTTGATGCTATAAATCTCTTATTTTCGCAGCCGATAATATATAGATGTATGATTGAACCTGACATTCCATTTATCCGCTCTCAATTTCCTGCACTTTCTAATGAGTGGACTTATTTTGATAATGCCGGCGGAACGCAAACGTCCCGGCAGGTAGGGGAACGGATTCAGGATTATTTATATCAAACCAATGTGCAGCTTGGCGCTTCTTATGAGATTTCGAGGCTGGCTGGTGAACGGGTGATGGAAGCCCGTAAAACCTGGGCAGAAGTAATCAATGCCAAACATTACTCAGAAGTCATTTTCGGATCTTCGACTACCATGCTATTGCAAAATCTTTCGCGCTCATTAGTTGAAATTTTTGAGCCGGGTGATGAAGTGATCGTAACCAACTTTGACCATGAAGCTAATATCGGTCCCTGGATGAACATGGAGAAAAGCGGTATCCATGTCAAGATTTGGGAACTTGATCCCAATACTTTACGACCTGATTTGAAGCAACTGAAACGCCTGATGACCCGGAAAACCCGCTTGGTTGCATTTTCGCATGTTTCGAATATTTTAGGCACCATCAACGCGGTGAAGGAATATGCCTGGTACATCCACGAGATCGGCGCCCTGGTCTGTGTTGACGGTGTGGCTTATGCGCCTCACCGCCTGCCCGACTTGGATGACCTGGATGTGGATTTTTATGTTTTCAGTCTTTACAAAGTCTTTGGACCACATTACTCCCTGCTTTACGGAAAACAAAAACATCTTGAAATTTTGCCCGGCATTAATCATTTCTTTATTGGAGATGAAGAAATTCCTTACAAGCTGCAACCCGGAAACGTAAATTTTGAATTATCTTATGGTTTGCTTGGTATCACTGACTATTTCAAGAGTGTTTATGAACATCATAAAACAAATAAAAATCAGAACATCAGATCACAGATTACCGAAGTTTATAACATGATGGCTCATCATGAGCAAATCCTTGCTTCACGGTTTCTTGAATTTCTGAACAGCAAAAAAAATGTCAGGATCATCGGCGATCCTTCTGCGGATAAGATGCTTAGGGTTCCAACGATTTCATTTGTAGTGGAAGGCAGGAAAAGCAGTGAAATTCCTGTTCTTGTTGATCCTCATAAAATCGGGATACGTTTCGGTGATTTTTATGCCCGCCGCCTGATCACCGACCTTGATCTGTTTGAAAACGACGGAGTGGTAAGGGTGAGCATGGTTCATTATAACACAATTGAGGAAGTTGACAGGCTGATCAATATCCTTAATGAGATTATCTAAAAAACAATAACCGATTTTAATTATTACAAGATAATTCATACTTATATTTCAGGATTCCAATATTATCTTGTCCATTGCTTCATCTGATTTCTTTTGTAAACAAATGAAATTACCTGAGCCCAATATTGTCTCCCAGTTTATAAACTAGGGATAAAGATATTGTTAAATGCTTTTTGAGGTTTGTAAAAAGTTTCTAAAAATTTTTTTTTGGTAGTTCGAAATGTTGGTAGAAAAATAGTATTTTTACAAATAATATAATCAAAAATCCTTAATTATTAGTTGGTGAAAAGCGATGAAATAATCGAGAACACCTTTATCTCAAACTTGGTTAAGAATTTTCCAAGAGCAAGATTACAACACAATAGTCTGCAGGAAAGCGATGCAGAGTTAATCAAAATACCAGGAACAGATGAAGCAATTGCAATTACTACTGATAGCATTGTTGAGGAAATAGAACGAGGGCTGTATTCAGATCCCTATCTCATTGGTTGGATGACAGTGATAGTTAATGCCAGTGATATTGCAGCAGTTGGAGCCGAACCACTTGGTATTTTATTGAATGAAACATTTCCCCGTAATATTGATCCCGAATTTCTTGAGAATTTACAAAAAGGTATTAAAGATGCTTGTTGCGCTTGTAATTTGAATGTTTTAGGTGGAGATACGAATTTTTCCTCCCACTTACAGATGGGTGCTTGTGCCTTAGGTCTAATCCATGGCAACAAACTTTTAATGCGTTCTGGTTGTAAACCTGGGGATTTCCTATTTACCTCAGGGAAACTGGGAAAAGGTAATAGTTACGCTTTTTATAAACTTATATTGAGCAATAATAGCTTGATCAATCTTCCATATTATCAACCAAAACCAAGATTGGAGGAAGGGAAAATATTGCGTGAATTTGCAAGTTGCTGTATGGATACCAGCGATGGTATGATTGCTACTATTGATCAACTAATGCGGCTTAATAATATTGGATTTAATATTACAACCTGCATGGATGAATGGATTCATCCAGAGGTAAAGGAATTTTCATTGCAAGCAAAAATTCCATTATGGTGGATGCTGGCCGGGCCTCACGGTGAATTCGAACTCCTTTTTACAATACCTCCAGAACAGATTAAGGCATTTGTTGAAACAGCGTCTTGCAATAATTGGAAACCTGTCATGCTTGGGCAAGCCTTTGAAGATGCAGGTTTACAGATTTTATTAGATGATAAATCAGTGATGATCGATACTGGGAAAATTAGGAATTTGTTTGATGAAGTAAACGGCGATCTGGTTAGGTATATTAAGAACCTGGAAATGATTGATTATCAATTCAAAAATCAATAAAAATGAAAAATATTGAATCAAAAAACAACAAGCAGAAATGTTTCGATTTTCGGGATTTTGTTGTTGATGGTAAAAGTCTTCCTTTTGAGGATCGGATTACTTATTTTTCTGAATTTATAGAAAATACGCGTCATAACCAGCAGAATTGCTACATGAGGGAGACAATTTCATCGGCTGACCGGGAAGTGATCATTGCTGACAGAGAAACTGGCAAGCACAGAAAAATGTTGATGTTTGGCTCGAATAATTATCTTGGACTGTCAACACATCCATATGTTCGTCAAAAGGTAAAAAAAACAATTGATAAATTTGGAGTTGGAATTGGTGGACCTTCCTTACTAAATGGCTATACCAGCCTGATGCGTGAGTTGGAAGAACGCTTATCGGCTTTTAAGCATCAGGAAGATACCTTGATTTTCTCAAGCGGGTTTAATACTAATTTGGGCTTAATTGGAGGTCTTTTAGGCAGCAATGATGTTGTGATATTTGACGAATATAGTCATGCTTCTTTTTATGATGGCCTCAGGTTAGCAAATATTCCGAATTTTAAATTTCCTCACAATAATGTTAATGAACTTAATTCCCTGTTAAACGATTCTGAATCAATAGCTGGTAGAACCAAATTTGTGGGTGTTGAAGGAGTATATTCAATGGATGGAGATCTTTCACCATTAGATGAAATTGTTCCATTATGTAAAAAAAACAATGCCCTACTCATTTTAGATGATGCTCATGGTACAGGCGTTATGGGTGAAAAAGGCTCAGGAACATCTGAGCATTTTGGATTCACTGATGATATAGATATTGTAATGGGCACCTTTAGCAAAACCTTTTCAGTGACAGGCGGTTTTATCTCTTCCTCTAAACCCATTATTGAATACCTCCGTTATTTTGCAAGGTCTTATATGTTTTCTGCTTCTTTACCCCCAGTGACAATAGCAGCTGTTTTGGCAGGCCTTGATGTAATTCAGAATGAACCGGAACTGAGAATTAAGTTGCACCAAAATGTTGAATATGCCAGGGATAGACTAACTAAGTATAATATGATTGGAAAACCTGTTGCTGGTATCATATCTCTGCTTGCACCTCCGGGAATGAACATCCGGAAAGCTGCTTATGGCTTTCACGAGTCTGGTATTTTTCTTAATGCTATAGAATATCCTGCTGTACCTGAAAATATGCAAAGATTCCGTATAAGTATTATGGCGACGCATACAGAAGAAGATTTAAACAGGTTAGTTAAAAATGTAGAGAATATTTGGATTCAGAATCATTAACTTTTAAAACTCGATGTCATGGAGGTCAACAGAACTTTTGTAACCACCCTTAATGAGAGGGTAGATTACTATTTTAAGAGTAAAGGAATTTCAAAAACGGGAGATTTTGAACTTTATTTTAAAAGTCTTTTATTTCTAGCTGTTTTTATCACAACCTATTTTCTCCTTATATTAAGGGAGAATAATATTTGGGTAATGTTTATTCTGTTCCCAATTCTCGGAGCTTGTCATATTATGATTGCTACAAACATTGCTCACGATGCCATGCATAGCTCTTACGCCAAAAGGGCCTGGGTTAACAAACTAGCCGCCTTATCATTTAATTTAGCTGGCGGCAATGCATTTATCTTCAGGAGAAGGCATTTATTGACACATATCGATACAGTGGATGCAGATAAAAGGAGCTCTATTCAAAAGCAAAAATTTTTAATGAATTACAAAACTAAAAAGGGGAAATCTAAAAACTTACCTGTTCTGTTTTACACCTTCTTTTCACTATATATGATTATTATCAGGGATTTTATACTATTTGCTAAAGAAAACAAGCCCATACCTAAAAAAGAGTATTTTATCCTAGGACTAACAAAAAGTATCTATTTATTTGCTTTTTGGATAATTCCTTTTTTGATGATCAATGCAGCGTGGTGGCAAATATTAATTGGATTATTTCTCATGTATTTAGTCACTACCATCGCTTATGTTGTTATATTGATTATGCCTACAGAGGGGGTAGAACAACCAAAAATCGCTTCTTATAAAGATGCTGCAAACGATTGGGCTGTTGAAGTTCTTAAGCATAATGTCGATTTTGGGCCGCATAATAAATTAATTAACTGGATTGTCGGCGGGGCAAATATGAACGTGATACACTATTTGTTTCCGGATATAAGTCATGTTCATTATGTAAAATTATCTAACCTGGTAAAGGAAACAGTCGGAGAATTCGGCCTTATTTACCGGGAAGATTCATTTTATAAAGTTTTTGGAATGCCCTTCAAATACTTCAGGCAATTAAAAGAAAAGGAGAAAAATCAATCTTAGATCAATAATGCATATTCGGCGTGAATGGATTTTTTATTCAGCATGTAATCACCAAATGTGAGGTTCCTCTCCAAAGGATAAGCATAAAGATGAGACATTATTTGGCTAAAGAACATTCCTTTTAGTGCCGTTGACATATCATCCTTTTCATTAATGCAAATGGCAAAGTGTGAATACTCAGTTCCTCTTATTTCATTATTGACTGATCTTAAAATAGCCCTTAAAGCAGAAATATCTTTCCCTTGTAAAGCAACGAAGCAAACGTAAATAAACTTTAATGGTTCATCCTTTTTGGGCATTGAAGGAATTCTGCGAAACAGACTAAAAATATACAATACAATCCTTAATAAATGAACAGAAAAACTGTAATTCAGAATAATATACTTCTGAATTTTCTGCTGATCCCAGCATGCAACTATTGCTTTTATTTCATCGTTTTTCCTGGCAATTTTAAATTTATCTATTGAAAGATCAGGTAATTCAATGAGCATTTTCGAAAAACTTTCTACAGTATATTTTGGGGAAAAGTTGAAATTCCTATAATATTCATTATAAAAATGAACCATCTCGGGAATATCAATTTGCTTAGCTTCCGAAACCTTAAATTCATTATCTGTTTTCAATTTGAAAATGGGGATAATGTTAAATAGAATAAAATTGCCTAATAATTGAGCCTTTGGGATATCAGCCCTTCCTTGAGTAAATACTAATGATTCCTTATTGCCTTTTATAATAGATGCAATGGCAATTTTAATTCCTGAATTTTGTTCTGATCTTATCATCTCTTGAATAAGCCTGGCGGCAGAAGGACCTTTTCGAAATTCCGGAGAAACTTTTAAATCGCCCCAAAATGCCACATCGAATGGATGGTCGTTAATGAAAAGTTTTCTGTGAATAGATCCAAAGCATGCAGAAATACGACTATGTTTACGTTCAATTAATAATTTATATTTATCATCAAGTGCTTTATATAATTTAAGAAAATCAGGTGATCTATCGGTATATGCTGAGATTTCTCCTTCCATCGGACATTGTCGGGAAAGATTTAGTAATTCCTTATTCTCCTGGTCCGTTGCTTGTGAAATAGTATCTAACTGAGTGTCCATTCTTGTCAATAATTCTTATAATTTGAAATAATAGGCTTTATACATATTTGTCATTTCTTTATCTGAATTGTCAATCAGCTTACTGAATAAATTTTCAGGAAATTTCAATGTATTGACTTCATTCCTTAAGAAAGATCTGAATACCCCGTTAAGGTTTTTCCTGTTCATTTTCTTCAAAATCGAAACAATATCAATCAAATATTCATGTTTTTGAAAACTAAGAATATCTGAAAATGAAAAGAAAGTATTGTCAGTTAAATAATCCGGATTATCTTTAATTGCATTTGATATATCCTTCGCGAGATAGATAATTTCGATTTCTTTGTTAATTAATCTTTTTTTTATACCGATCAATATTTCAGATTGTAATGAAGGAGGGACAAATGATTCGTCCATTTCTCTTAAGTGTCCTTTGAAGATCAAATTAAACATAAAAGATTGATTGGCATGATTACTTTTAAGTGTTCTCTGTAATCCTTTAGGAATTATTTTCCTTTCACAATCAGATGAATTGAATGCGATGTCCTTATTCCTGGTAATATTAAAAAAGTACCTGGTAGAAAGTATCATTAAAAAAAACTCCCACCGGCCAAAAGGAAATTTCCTGCAATCTTTCAGGTCGTAATGAAAACAATCAAAAAAACCATTTCCTAATAACAGTCTTGTTATCGGCCTGAGTTTTCGAATATAATTTTCAAAATGACCGATATTCAAAATCCCTTTTTTAATTTTAGAAAAGTTATTTTGCCAGTATTTTAACGAATCCGGAGTAAGATGGGGAGTAAGTCTGCTAAAAATCTCAAGTCTATGATCAGGAGTATCATAGTAACCAATAAAATCAAGATATTCCTCTATTTCCAGTTTTTCAATGGCTATCAATTTGAGTTCCAATAGAAATTGAGCTTCGGGATTAATGTCAACCGCCACCACTTTTTCTAAACCAGGTGAATCTATCAATGAAATTAGCCGTTCACCGCTACCTGTTATGCAAAAAATCGTTGAAGGTTTGTTGCGGAAGACTATCTCCCTCTCTACATTATTGTCCTCATTTACATGTGAGTAATACAACATTTTAAATCTGATCTTTTTCAGGTCTTAGATACAATGCAAGCTCAAAACACAAATAATAAACCAATGAAAACCATAACCAGTTTGGCTGGTAATGGATTACAACAGCAATGTGCCAGAGTATTAAACTCCTTACTGTTGATGAAATGGGAAAAGCGGCATTCTTTTCAATCTTTTGTTTTGTGAAATGACCGATGAATTGTCCGGATAAAGCAATAATAGTTGCTAAAATAAAGACTGAAAAAGAAATTGGCTCATTAGATCTGATTAACATAAAACATGATAATACACTTAGGATAACAAATAGATCACCGGCGAAGATCGTTTTATCCCAACCGAAAACAACCGGGAATGTTTTGTAACTGGTGGCCCTGTCGGCTGAGATATCTTTCAGATAACCGATCAATACAAAATTAGCATAGGAAAACAGGGTCAACATAAGTAATAATAAAAGTTCATTGGTGTTCAATTCTTTAAAACCGGCTCCTGATGCTGACATATAACCCATTACAGGCAAGAGCATAACAATCCATCCATTATAAAATGGTCCGGCAATCCAGTAATTTTTTTTGAAATATGTATATGATGCCAGACCGATTATGCTCAAAGCGCCCCATATTAAATTATAGAAATTTACATAAATCAGAGAACTGACAAGGATTGAGAGCCCAAAGACACTAATCAAACCAACTGAAAGCGGCGAAACCTCTTTGCGACACAAGGGTCTGTAAGGTGCTGAAATGGAATCTGTATCAATTTGAAAACAATCAGTTAATGCCTGACCAAAACCATAAGCGAAAAATAGAGGCAGAAAAGTCATCAAAAATGTTTTGATGTCAATATTTAAATTTGACACAATGGCCATTCCTGCTAAACCGCAAATTCCTGAGACAAACAAGAGATAAACTCTCATATGGATTAGGTAAGCCTTCCAAAATCTCATCGAATAAACCGGAAAATAAAGTCTTTTAGAAATCATGATTATTTGATTTAACTGCCCAGAACATGAATTGATTTAGGCATGATTGTAAACTCAATGTCCTTTGCCATTACTACTTCTCCATCTGTTTCAAGTGCCAGGTATTTTTCGGTTTCGATTTTCAGATATTCAACTAATTCAGAAACCCTTTTGGGTTTACCGGAAAACCTTCCTTTTCTGAGATCATCCAATATTTTTATTAACCCGAATAAATTCATATCATAGCAATAATTCAAACCAAGCATTCCATCATCTGGGCTAATTTTCTGGTCATATTTAAAACTACCAGAAATGTTTGGATTCTTTACTACACTGATGTTCGTGGCATTGATTTGACGATCTTTTCCTAAATAAGAAAGCTTGATAAACTTGTTTTGATAACCAATTATAGTTTTTAAAGCAGCATAAATGATGGCAGTATTTACATATCTTGGCTTTAGCCAATTCAGGAGAGAATCTCCTTTATTAAACAGAAAATTAGCATCCGCAGTAACTCCCAGACTGGCATTCGCAATAAAATATTTTGTAACTCTCTTTGAAGTTATATCAATAAAAGATACTTTCCCGATATCAACTAGGTTTGAATTATTTAAGTTTATCTTTACAGGGATCCCTTCAATTTTTTTTGAAAATGGTTTTAAGAAATCATTGCTGGAACCAAGACCGATCGCTCCTAAGTATAATCTTTTTGCTGATTCAGTAAAATTATTAATAACAGTGTTTAATATATAATTGAGGCTACCATCTCCCCCTGCTGAAATTATACAATTAACCTCATGATCAATTATTAATGATCGCACACATTTTTCTATATCATATGGAATGGTGTAAACAAAGACGATTGTATCATTAGGTAAATTACTTAAAATGATATTTTGAATAGTAAGCCATTTACTTTTGCCTTCATTATTGTTTGCACTGTAATTTATCAGTACCGCAGTTTTCATTAAGATGGCTTACTTTAAAAAATAAAGCTAAATAATCTTCTAATATCACAAGTTTATTAAAATGGAATATTTTATAAAAATACAAATTAAATTCAATTCATAAATTCAACTCTCTAATCGAAAAACTTACGCCAAGACCCACTTCTCAATCAGTCAAAAGGAAGTAGCTATATTAATTCGGTTGTTTAAATTCTCAACTGTAAAGGATTTCTCATTACTCAGGATGATTTCAGCCAGCTCAAGGTATAGGCCAGCTGCTATCCTAATCTCGTTTATGTTGGCACGGTTGCAGGCAGTGCAAAGATTGTTGTTTTTAATGATGTACTCAAGTGCATTCAGCTTTTCAAGATGTTCCATGATGTAAAGTTTTTCTTCTCCAAAATTAGCATATTCCTGAATTCGTCTTACCGGCATCCTTTAGGCTTTTATTCACGAAGAAATCAGAAGAATAGATAAAAAAACTGCCCACCTTTCGGTTGGGCAGTTAATGAATGATCTTGTTAAAAGCTTTTAGCTTATTTGATGAACTTTTTCACCAGCATCCCGCCTTCGTTATCAGTTATTTGTAATGTATAGAACCCACTTCAGTTCTAAAGTTCTAAATTGGTTGCCTGAGAAATTTGAGGAACTTTCGTGATTCTTGCATTAAAACAAAAAAGCCCCGTGTGACGGAGCTTTTAAACTATCTGTTGAATGCCTTAATCTTTAATAAACTTCCTGATTACTTCCTGATCTTCAAGGCTAACCCGGATAAAATAAATTCCTGGGTTTAAATTTTTAGTGTCAAAACGCAATTGGTTCCTGCCTGCAGAATTCATTTGTTGATATTCATTTATCATCTGTCCCGTGATGCTGAAAAGGGAAATTGAATTTTCAGCACTTCCCTTAAGCTCAAAATCAAGATAGATAACATCGGAGGCCGGATTTGGGTAAGGCTGCCCGATTTCTTTAATCCAATTATTCTCAGAAATAGCATTTACACTTCCATTGACGGAATAATTTCCGATGGTGAGAATGATTTCACCAATTTCCGGATTTGATTCAGTAAGGCTCACTTTAAACGGATAAGTATATTTGCCTGTGACTTCAGCATGAATGTAATAATCGCCTAAGTCGAGGTCTTCAAAATTGAATTCTCCTTCTTCAGATGAATGGCTGCAAATAACCGGTTCCAGGTTATCATTCAGAAGGAGAATTTCAACATTTACAGCGGGTATATTTTTACCTGTATCAGTATCAAACCCATAAATGATCGTACCGGAAATTTCACCTTCTCCGGAAAAAGATTGCGTTACGGGTATCAGTTCAATGTCATATTCGCAATTATTGCCCTGATGAAAGATAGTGTCCGCTTCAGTCCAAACAGGTTTATTGCTGTAATAGGTAGTCATAAAGTGGTTGAAATGAATGGAATTTGGACAGAGATCTGCCTTGACGATGTATTCTCCTTCAATCACCTGGTAAAAAAGATAAAATCCAAGGGTGTCATTAAATATAGCTGTATCAATCAGCACCATCTCCTTGCTCTCAATTTTATACAGGTAGGCTTCTCCAAAATCTATCGGAAAGTAACCGGCCATCACATGCCCCCCAAGGTAAAAGTAATTCTTCGTTGTAACATGAATTATCTTAACAATACTCGATTCAAATGGAAGAGTGTAAGGTGATGTTTGGATCATAACTGTGAGCATTACCCTGTAAACTCCGGTGGAGGTGTATTCGTGGATAGGATTCGTCTCTGATGAATAATTCCCGTCTCCGAAATTCCACTCTCTTGAAATGACATCAGGTGAATTGGTAATATCAAAAAACTGGTATTCAGAAATATTCTGGCCTGATGGATTTCTTTGATAATAAAAGTTCGCCTGATAAAAAATCTGAGGTGGCTCAATGGGTAAGCAGAAATTAGGAAACAGTACATTTTCCTCACTCCAGTTAAACCTGAAATACACCGTTGTATCATGCAAATTGTTCAGGTAATCATACGCGCGGACGATCAGGCTTCCCTTATTTACATCGGTTGAGATGGTATCGTAAAAATATCCCTCACTGTCAGAATAAAGGGTTGCGTGATAAATGAACCCTGCATTATAGGAAGTATCAGAAAGTATAAACAATTCCTGATCTTTAACAGGACCTCCGTTTACCTGGTTGGTTACCTGGCCAATTAAATAAATCTTATTCTTATCGATCGATTGCTGTGCTTCTGAAGGAAAGGTTAGTACAGTCAACAGTACGGTCCAAATCCCCCAGCCATAAAATCTGTTAAGCAATTTCATTATCATATGGAAACGATCATTCATTTTTCTTAAAACCATTAAAATCCTAAAACAAATCCAGCCCGAATCCCTATTGAATAGGGTGATTTTAAAGTTACATTGTTTTGTTCGTAGGCTGAATTAATATAGTACCTGAACACAGGTTCAAGTGTAAAACTTAGTGAATTACCCAGTTTATATGAAACTCCCCCGGTGAAAACAAACTGCCAGTTTGTTTTTAATCTTCCCGGAAGCTCATTTTCAACATACAGAATTTTATTTTGAGAATCCGTCAGATTTATATCGGGTATGTTTTCATGAATCAGGACCGAAAGCGAAGGCCCTGCTTTCACATACCAGCCAAACCGCCTGCCTTCGTTGCCATAACCAAACAAAACCGGAATGTTGAGATAGGTAAACTTTCGTTTGGTTGGCGAAATGGAAATGTGATCGATGGTATCATAAACCTTTACAGTTTCAGTGTGATAAATAGGTATCACCTGCCCGCCGGTTGTGTCAAAGGTTACATCGTAAACATTCTGATAAGCGCCGAGGTATTTATTGTAGTCGATCTTATAATTTCCGTTGTCGGATGAAAATCCTACCCCAAGCCCGCTCTGAATGAGGTATCCGGAAAAACCATAGATTGCATTCACATCGAGTGAATAACTCCTGCTATTAAATTCAGTGGCTGATGGATAATAAACCAACTCCGGAGTAAAAAACAAACCGAATGACCAATTGCTCTCTTTTCCATAGTCATCACGGATTTCCGGTACCGGAGCAGCGAAATTATCTGCTTCATTACTATTGCTTTCAGTTAATTGATCCGATTCCTCATCAGTATCATTGTATTTATTTTGTTCACCTGTGGTTTTATCGGTATCGTTTATAGCCAGTAATTCGGAGTCATCTCCGGGCTTTAAGTTAAAATCTGACGGGATTAATCCCGGAATTTCTGATAGTCCAAATTCACCTGATTCTTCAGTTTGTGTCAAAGACAGGTTTTCTGCAACATTAACTGTTTCTGAAACCGATAAATTGCTCTTTCCCAGTTGGGTCTTGCTGGCTGGAATTAATTCAAACCGGCTTGAGACTTTTTTTCTGTTTTCAGGTTTAAAATCCTTTTTTGCCGGCGTTTCTGCCACCGCAGTTTCTATAGCTTTATCTGAAGGAAGTTCCATAACAGACCTGGGTGTAGAATTTAAAGAACCACCGTTGTTGTGTTCGGTAACTTTAAGGTCAGGATCTGCATCTTTTCCTGAAGTGCCTTGCAATACATATATTGTAAAGAGACTGGTGATGATCAGTAAAATGGTAATTCCAATAATGCCTCCATTCGAAATGGATCTGCCAGCTTTTCCCGCACCTGAATCTTGAACCTGTTGTTTTATTTTTTCCCAAATATGATCAGGAGGATACAATTCAAAATCTTTGAATTTATCCCTGAAAAGATCATCAATATTTGAGTATTTTTTAACCATTAATCCTTAGTCCTGTTTATTTCGAATAACTTTTTCTGTAATGCCTGCCTTGCCCTTGATAATTGAGATTTAGATGTATTCTCACTTATCTCCAATAACTGACTGATTTCTTTATGTGAATAACCTTCGATGACATTCAGGTTAAAAACCACCCGATAACCTGTTGGTAAATCCCTGATAATATCCATAAGTTCCTGTACCGAAATTTTATCAAGCGAACTCTGCTCAAAGTTTTGAACCACTTCGGCTTGCTCAATATCAGTGTCTTTTTGGTGTTTAAGGTTTTTCTTATAAAGGTTGATGGCTGTGTTTACGATGGTCTTTCTAACCCATCCTTCCAAAGAACCTTCGTTCCTGAACGATTTGAGATTCGTAAAAACTTTAATAAACCCTTCCTGAAGAATATCATCGGCTTCCATCTGATTTTTAGCAAAGCGCATGCAAACGCCGTACATTTTAGGTGCAAAGCGCTTATAAAAATCTTCTTGTGCCCTTGCTTCGTTACTTAAGCACCGGTTAATTAAGTCCTCTTCAGAATACATCACAAAAAGGGAATAACCATTTGTGTTTAACCGACCAAATTGATTCGTAAATTTTTACAAATGTGCAATTTACGAAATACCGAGTAAAATTACAATTTAAAATTGTATCTACCAAGTTATTAAGCACAGGAATTTAGTTTCAGTTATTCAAAGAACGCAATATGAAAAAGTTACGCATCAGGAAATCCTGATTTAATGGGTAGACAAGAACCTGAAAAAAATGGTTGCATTGATCAGGGTTTCGTCTTTTTTTTCGAATAATTTTATTTTAGGATCTCATTTTACTATGCTTCAGTATGTGACGGGTTGGATTTAACACATTCTTAATCAATGACTGATGATTGAATAATTTCTCAAAAAAACATTTTTAATTTAAAAATATGGTTACTTTCGCCCGCAAAAATTAATGCTAAATTTGATAGACAATGAAAAGATTTGGTTTTCCTGTTATTCTGTGTTGTCTTTTTTTATTGATGATGACTTCATGCAATACCGGCCAGCAAAGTAAGTCCGCGAAGAACGAAGAAGTTAAAGAGGACCTGAGTGCTATGCAAAAAAATATTCAAAAGTATGTATCGGTGAAGCTTACTTCTGATATAGCGCATTTAAGTGCGAACGAAAAGGAAATGGTAAAGCTATTGTTCGATGCTTCAAAATTAATGGATGATATTTTCTGGATGCAGAATGTGGGTAATAAAGATGAATTTCTGGCTTCAGTCAATGATCCTGATGCGAAAAAATTTGCTGAAATCAATTACGGTCCGTGGGATGAAATGGATAATCTGAAACCATTCGTGGAAGGTTATGGTGAAAAACCTGCCGGGGCTGAGTTTTATCCGCATGACATGACAAAAGAGGAGTTTGAGAAATATTCAGATCCAAATAAGACCAGTCTTTATACTGTCCTGCGAAGGAATGATAAAGGAGAATTGACCACTTTATGGTACCATGAAGCTTTCAAAACTCAGGTTGACCAGGCTGCAGAACTATTGCGAAAAGCCAGTAAACTTGCGGACGATGCATCCTTTGCAAACTATCTTGAATTAAGAGCTGAAGCTTTGTTGACCGATAATTATCAGCCCAGCGATTTTGCATGGCTTGATGTAAAAAACAGCAATGTTGACCTGGTAATTGGACCCATTGAAAATTATACTGATCAATTGTTCGGATACAAAGCTGCGCAGGAAGCCTACATCCTGATCAAGGATAAAGTATGGAGCGAAAAACTTTCGAAGTATGCTTCATTTCTTCCTCAGCTTCAAAAGGAATTGCCGGTTGATCCTGCATACAAACAAGAGACTCCGGGTGCCGACGCCGACCTGAATGCTTATGATGTGGTCTTTTATGCCGGTGATTGCAATATGGCCGGAAAAACCATTGCCATCAACCTGCCAAATGATGAAGAGGTACAATTGAAAAAAGGAACCAGGAAATTACAGTTGAAAAATGCAATGAGGGCTAAGTTTGATAATATCCTTGTGCCCATTGCCAGTCAATTGATTCCTGAGGATCAACAAGCAAATATCACCTTTGATGCTTTCTTCTCCAACACCATGTTCCATGAAGTGGCACATGGACTTGGAATAAAAAATACCATCAATGGAAAAGGAACAGTGCGTCAGGCATTGAAAGAACAATATTCCGGGCTAGAAGAATGCAAGGCTGATATCCTGGGCTTATTTCTTGTCACAAAACTTCATGAAATTGGTGAATTTTCAGATACCAAGCTCATCGATAATTATGTGACCTTCATGGCCGGCATTTTCCGTTCGGTGAGGTTTGGAGCTGCCAGTGCGCATGGAAAAGCCAATATGATCACCTTTAATTATTTTAATGAACAGGGCGCATTTACCCGAACCGAAGATGGTAAATATGTTGTTAATTTTGAAAAGATGAAGCTGGCAACTGAGGGTTTGGCGGATATGATTCTTAAAATTCAGGGTGATGGTGATTATGAAGCTGCCAAACTTCTGATTGAACAAAAAGGGATCGTAAATCCTGCTCTGCAGGCCGAACTGGATATGATTGGCCAATCGGGCATTCCGGTTGATATCGTTTTTGAACAGGGTCCGGAAGTACTTGGTTTGTAATTTTTATTGTACGCCTTTGAACAGCCTTGTTTTATGACCGAACAACTTGATTTTATAATTCCTCAAGGGTTCCGTAATAAATAGCTTAGCGCCAAAATTTTAAATTGACTGGCATGATTTTCGGGCATGAGCCTCTTTTATTTTTAGTTTTAATTAAATTTTTATAGAAATGAGAAAGTTTACATTATTGTTTTGTGGTTTAGCGTTGCTCTCGTTGAAATCGTTTTCATTCACTCCTCCTGATGAGGGGATGTGGTTGCCCATGTTCGTCGACAGGCTGAATTATGTCGATATGCAAAAGATGGGATTAAAATTGACAGCAGAAGAAATTTACAGCATCAATAATTCCAGTATGAAGGATGCCATTGTAGGTCTCTCCAGTGGTTCTGAGCCGGATGGCTATTTTTGCACAGGCGAAATTGTTTCCGACCAGGGTTTGTTGTTCACCAACCACCATTGCGGTTACGATATTATTCAGCAGCACAGCTCACTGGAACACGATTACCTGAATGATGGTTTCTGGGCCATGAGTTTCAGTGAAGAACTGGTTAATGAAAGTTTATCCGCCTCATTCCTCATCAGCATGGACAATGTAACTGATAGCATCATTCCCTTCCTTTCGGATACCATGTCGGAAGGTGACAGGCGTTCAAAGGTAAGAGAGATCAGAGATCGTTTGGAAAAAGCTTTATCAGAAGATGGAAAGTACAATGTAGTAGTCAGTAGCTTTTTTGAGGGAAATGAATATTATCGTTTCGTTTACCAGGTATTTGAAGATGTTCGTTTGGTAGGTGCTCCTCCTTCAGCTATTGGCAAGTTTGGTGGTGATACCGACAACTGGATGTGGCCGCGCCATACAGGTGACTTTTCCATATTCAGAGTTTATTGTGCTCCGGATGGATCTCCTGCTAAACATTCTGCTGATAATGTACCTCTTAAACCAAAGCATCACCTTCCGGTTTCTCTGAAAGGGGTTAAAAAAGATGATTTTGCTATGATATGGGGTTATCCGGGAACAACGAACAGGTATATAACTTCATACGGACTCAAATACAATCTTGAAAATTATAATCCTGCA